>Ga0315314_1001884_pt1 | contig 17882 bp, 20 predicted proteins | sample TDP9_MG_FD_203631 | JGI IMG/M metagenome (GOLD analysis project Ga0315314, IMG submission 203631) | Freshwater sediment microbial communities from Lake Towuti, South Sulawesi, Indonesia - TDP9 | ecosystem: Environmental > Aquatic > Freshwater > Lake > Sediment | place: Indonesia: South Sulawesi...
CTTCATAAGGCCTGAGACTAACGTTTCGGTGAGGCCAAGTGAAGGCGTATAGAGGATGTAAGTGACCGTAAAGATAGATGCTCCAAGCATAGACAGTGAGTCACTCACTAGTCTCAGACTGACTGGCTCTCTGAAAATCCTCATGGACGGCTTGCTTCGGCCAAGAAGGCAGCTCAAGACTGTGGCTAGTATCAGTATACTGATAGGGATAGCATCTCGATACGTGAAGACTGAGGCGAGTAGGAACAGCACAAGCGGAGCCGTAGCCCTTCTTCGTCCACGAACCACTCGAACAGCGCTCATCAGCGCCAACGCTATGAATGCGTAACATAGCGGTTTAGCCTTGAAACTGTTCGGCAATGTTTCGAAGACGAATATTGGTGAGGTAGATAGTGCGAGGATTGACATCAGAGCCGGGCCCCGTCCTCGAAACTCATTCACCGTGAAATATATGGAGGTGAGACTGACAACCACGGGGATCACGTTGACCAAGAACAGCTGAGACGATGCCAATTCGAGAGAGGATTTCAGCCACGCTAACAAGAGATGGAACAACACAGGGTAGGAGTACGGTGCTAACCCAAGGTAATGCCAGATACTCGTATATGAGCCTAAGAGTTTTCCGCCCGAGATCAGGCTAACAAGCCACATGTCTACATCGGAGGAAAAGGAGTGTCTGTGGAGAAGGTAATATGAAGCTAGCCTCACGGCTATCGCAGAAGCCAGCACTGCTACCAAGTATCTGTGGCTCACGAGGAGAGCGATATGATTGGAAGTGTACTCATTCGTCGTGCCCTCCACGCGAGTCAAGAGGCGTTTCTCTCCATTTGAATCTTAGTGCAACGATAATTGGTCTCGGGATGCTTAAATTTCTACTTAGGGGGACCTACGGTGGCAGAAGCAAGTTGCAGCTGTGGAGATAGGCAGTTGAGGATCGCGTTTGTGACATATGACTACTTCCCCACCGCTGGAGGTATAGAGACGAGAACATATTATCTGGCTTCTGAGTTAGCGAAAAGGCACTCAGTGACGGTTTACACAGGAAAGGTAAGCGAGAGGAGAAGGAGCGAATTCAATCACGAGATCTTCGAGGTCGAATATTCGAAGATTCCAGCAACCAGAGGAATCGATTTCCTTCGAAAGATCTGGTCAAGCTTTCATGCAAGTAGTTTTGATGTGATCAATATTGAGCAGTTCGGCATCCATGCACTCATAGCTAAGCATAGGAACATGAAGCTAGGGGTAATCACTGCACACGGAAGCGACGTTACAAGGGCATCGCCATTGCTGAGGCCTCTATACAGACGAATCGTGAGGCACCCACGGGTCAGGGCAATTTCTGTAAGCAGTTATATGAAGAGCATTCTCATGCGGAGGTTTGAGATCCCGGAGGCTAGGGTGTCAGTCATTCCGCACGGTGTAGACTTGCAGCTGTTCAGGCCGGTCGGGAAGAAACAGAGAAACAAGTTTCTCTTTGTGGGCCGATTCGACTGGGAAAAGGATCCCTTGTGCTGCATAAAGTCCTTTAAGATTCTGACGAAGGATCATGGTGTCTCTGACGCCACCTTGGACATGATCGGTGATGGTCCTTTACTTAGATCCGCGAAAGAAATGGTCGAAGCGAACGGACTAGCTGCCAAAGTGAGATTCCTTGGAAAGATCTCAAACCTCGATCTCCCCGCCTTCTACTCGGAGGCAGTCGCTACAATATGTCCCCGACTGGCAGGCCTGGTCATACTTGAATCGATGGCGTGTGGGACACCGGTGGTGGCTGGAAACGTAGATATGACCCCAGAGATCGTTAGGCCAGGAACAGGCTATATTGTAGGAGTAGGTAACCCGCATGACATAGCTAGGGTGATGGCACGAATCAGTCGTGAAGAGGATGATGTAGAGCTGGAGAAGATGGGTTCAACTTGCAGGGCTCATTGCAGAGAATATTCTTGGAGTAAGGTGGCGCGGATGCTGGAGTCGGCCTACGAACAAGGACTGGCTGAAGTAAAGGGCGGCGCTTCTAATGCGTTGTCCAGTGTATGACAGAAGGCTGACAGATATGACGAGTGAAAGCGATCTTTCTGTCCTGAAACCTCTTGCCGTTAACGTTGCTCGCGGAACCTCCCACATCTTTCTCTTGGGGATTGCCGCAAACCTGATCTCGGCCGCGATCTTCATCGTGATAGCACGTGTCGTCACAACCAGCCAGATGGGCATCATCGGCATCTTCATGTTTCTCAACGGTTTGTGTCGTCTCTTGGTGGCTCTTGGGATGCCAGGGGCAGTCACGAAGTTCGTCGCGGAGAACTATGCCAAGAAAGAGCTTGATGTGGCCTCTGGAATCCTTCATCAGGCGGTAAGGGTTACTATTGTCACTTCAATTGCAACTGCGTTGGCGATCTTCCTGATGGCGAGACAGATGTCTCTGATAATCCTAGGAGACGAAAGCCATACGGTATTGTTTCAGATATATTCTGTTGATCTTGTCGCGGGAGGACTTCTGTCGGTTCTGAATGCCGCATTGCTAGGCCTAGGTAAGACCAAAGACCTGTCCCAGATAAACGTCGGTTATCTCTGCACGCGGGGGGTGCTGACCGCACTGTTTGTTCTTGCCACCGAGCCGCTGAGAGGACTCCTTGCAGCTTGGACTACATCAGACCTAATAGCAATGGCCATACTCTTTCTCTATAATAGGAAGTACCTGCCGTCACGTACACGCTTATTGAGCCTTGGTGAATTGGTACGCTTCTCTACTCCACTATATGTTCAGGATATTGTGAACTTCGCCTACGGGTGGTTTGACCGAGCAATGCTGTTTGCATATACTTCGCTGAGCACTGCTGGGATATATCTCACTGCCACAACGGCGTTGGGAATTATAGCTGGTTTCCCTGGCGCTATTAGCACTGTACTTCTACCAACATACTCGGGACTTCATGGAAGCCATGGGCGTAAAGTCCTTCACGACTCAGTTCGAAGCGCCTCTAGGTACACATGTTACCTTGCGACTCCGTTGGCTTTCGGGCTTTTCGCAACGGCCAGAGCTGCCTTAACTCTCTTCGCAGGTGAATCGTATCAGGAGGGAACCTTGTCACTGATGATTCTATGCCTTTTCTTCGGGTTGACTCTCATATCCACTAACTTGGGGAATATCCCTTTGGCCATCGGAAACACTGTGTTATCACTCAAGATTGTGACTGCGAACGCCTTTGTGGGTCTGGTTTTCGCTTCGATACTGATTCCTTACTTTCAAGCGCATGGAGCTGCTTTGGCTAAAGGGGTTGCGATGCTGCTTGGTCTCTATGCGACCATAGTCTTCTTGAGAAGGGAGCTGGATATCGCCATCGATCAAGAGGCCTTGACAAAGAGTTTGCTTGCGGGCGTATCAATGGCCCTTGTAGTACTAGTTGTGCAAGTACTGTTCTACAATCGATTTCTTCTACCGATCTATGTTTTAATCGGCGGTGTAACGTATCTCTTGGCTCTGCGATGGCTGCACGCCATCCGTAACTCAGATGTGGAACTGCTGAAGACATTCCTAGGTTCAAGATTCGAGTTCGCCACAAGACCCGTGGAAAGATTCCTTGTCCGCCAGACACGCCAATAGACAAGTAGAAATATCGGGCCTGGCCATCAGCCAGCGAGACTGAAAAAGATCTGAGCCATCAGAGCCTGCAGGTGTCATGGTCCGAACAAGAATGGCAAACAGCACATGATCCCACCCCAAGGTCTAATCAGCAGCCCCCTCAGCCTTGTCTTCGGACGGAGATTTCTGCAAGATGGAGAAACCACGATTGAAGCGTTGCCCTACTGACCTTTAGTCCTAGACATTCTATTCTTCAGAATCTTCAAAGCTTCATCTAAAGGAAGCGGTTGAACACCGGCCATCCCACGAAGCTTGTCAATACACAACGAGGAGTCTCGAGGTCTCTTAGCCTGCCACACGTTAAGCTCGCTCATCTTCACCGGTGTTATAAGCGATTTGTCCAGTTCGAACATGTCCGCGATATTCACCGCGAACTCATATCGGCTCACTTTTTCCGCCCCAGCAGTGTGGTAGACTCCCGTCAACCCTCTCTGCAGTATCGTCAAAACCACTTCTGCAAGTTCGTCGACGAGCGTGGGAGAGTTGTAATGATCCTTGACCACACTGATCCCCCTGCCGTTCCTCAGAGAGTCTATGACCCATGTGGCGAAATTCAGCTTTTTCCGGTGCCAACCATAGAGCACGCTTGGCCTAGCAATCACGAAGTCGCTGCAGATCTCCTCAACGGATTCTTCCGCCTTTAGCTTTGTCAGACCATAGTAATTGACCGGGTTGGGCCTATCATCTTCCACGTACAACCCCTTTTTTCCATCAAAGACATAATCAGTCGAAACGTAGACTAGTTTAACCCCTATCCTTGCGCATCCCATAGCAACATTTCTTGTACCATCCACGTTAACTTTCCAAGCCGCATCCTTGTTAGTCTCGCACCTGTCGACATTCGTTTCAGCTGCGGCATGCACCACCACGCCCGGACTGAATCTTGAGAGAACCTTGAGGACTGCATCTCTATCCGTAACGTCCATTCTCACAGAACTTCCCTGAATGGCTTGCGTGCGGTGGGTCGAAACGACCTCGTATGTGTTGGACAGGAAGTCTGCTAGCCGGGCGCCCAAGAGGCCGCTGGCCCCTGTTACGAGGACCTTTCTCAATCCATCCTTCTCCGCCGCCAGAATTTCGTCTAACTATATTAAACTGCGAGTCGATCTCAAATAGATGTAGCTATTGGTGGAGGAGAGAAGTTGGAGAGACTGATCGACGGTCTTGAACTGAAGCAGCTTAAGAAAAATGTCGATGAGCGAGGATATTTATGTGAACTCCTGAGGAAGGACTGGAGCATCTTTGGGGAGTTCGCAATGGCTTACTTCTCAGTGACGTTTCCGGGAGTTGTGAGGGCATGGCATCGTCATCCTAAGACCAAGCAGCAAGACCGCATGTGCTTCCTCCAAGGGACCGCCAAGGTCGTGGTCTATGATGGAAGAGAACATTCGTCGACTAGAGGTCTAATCAACCAGTTCGTCATAGGCGACGACAACCTCGCTCTGATAAAGATTCCAGGCGAATGTTGGCACGGCTTCAAAGTTCTGGGGGTCAAACCCGCAATGCTCATCAACTTCCCAGACAAGCTCTACAGCTATCAGAACCCGGATGAGGAGCGTTTGCCTCCGGATACTGACAAGATACCGTATGATTGGCAGCTGGCTTCTTGGCTCAAACATGGCTGAAAGCATATGAGAATACTCGTCTCAGGTGGGATGGGCTTCATCGGGAGCAACCTTATCAGATACCTTCTCTCAAAGGACCTTCACCTCGAAATTACGAATGTGGACAACCTTTCGATAGGCGCCAACCCAGCTAGCCTCAGAGACCTGAAAAGGCGTGGCAGATACCGCTTTGTCAAAGGAGACATCACCAAGGCAAGCCTCATCTCAAGCTTGGTCAAGAAGCATGACGTAGTCATAAACTGTGCCGCGGAAACGCATGTGGACAGAAGCATCGCCAACCCTCACCTATTCCTGAAGAGCAACGTGGTGGGAACTTTCACGATTCTCGAGGCCATTAGGAGGAGCAACCCAAAGGCTCGAATGATTCATGTGTCCACCGACGAGGTGTATGGGGATATCTTGACTGGTTCCTTTGGCGAGGATGACCGGCTCAGACCTTCGAATCCCTACTCTGCAAGCAAGTCGGCCGCTGACATGTTTGCTCTGGCCTATCACAGAACATACGGGACATACGTTACGGTCACCAGATGTACAAACAACTTCGGCCCCTATCAACACCCGGAGAAACTCATACCCAAGACTATAATCAGAGCCTCGCGTGACCTGTCCGTGCCGGTATACGGAATGGGATCACAGATGAGGGACTGGATATACGTGCTTGACCATTGCGAAGCATTGAGAAGACTGACGGAGGCGGGCCGGCCTGGAGAAATATACAACATCTCCACTGGAAGCGAGATCCTCAACCGCAAAGTTGTTGAATCGGTCTTAGAGATTATGGGAAAGAGCAAAGCCCTCATAGAATTCGTTGAGGATCGCCCGGGCCACGACATAAGGTATAGCCTGAACTCACAAAAGATCAGATCCGAGACCGGCTGGAGCCCCAAATACTCCTTTCCGGAAGCTCTTGAGAAGACCGTCAAATGGTACCTCGAGAACAAGTGGTGGTGGGAGAAGAAGACTTCAGAAAGTATCCTCCATCCGACTCCATGGAAACAGAAATGGTGATTAGAGCCATCCACCCAATTCTCGCAGTGAAAGCGGAGGTGCCAATCTTAAAGGCGTCGATCATTATCGTCAATCGAAATGGTGAAGACTTCCTGCGACAGTGCTTGCCGTCGGTGCGGGAAGCGACCTCGGAGAGGGACGACATAGAATCAATTCTCGCAGACAACGACTCGAGTGATGAGAGTGTACAGGTGACGAAGAGGCTTCTCCCTGCAGTCAAGATTCTCACCCTGCACCAAAACCATGGCTTCGCAGGAGCATGCAACAGAGCTGCATCAATGGCTCAAGGCGACTATCTGATATTCTTGAATAACGATGTTGTGGTGGATAGGGATTGGCTTCAGGAACTGGTGAGGCTCGCAGATTCGGATCCTCTAATAGCCATATGTGGCAGTAGGATCATGTTCATGGATTCAAGGGACAGGATTAACCATGCAGGAGGAAAGATAACGATGATTGGATCCGGATACGACGAGAGTTTCGGCACAACCGAGCGGTCAACCAAAGATGTATCCTGTACAGGGTATGCCTGTGGAGCCTCAATGCTTGTTAGAGCATCGGTCTTTTGGAGGCTAGGTGGATTCGATCCCACTTACTTCGCAATGTGCGAAGATGTGGATCTATCATGGCGCGCGTGGATTGCGGGGTACAAGGTTATTCATGTACCCACCTCCGTTGCATATCACAAGTTCGGCGGAACCTGGAAGCGAGCAGAGGACAAACTCCGCTATTGGCATCGAAACTGCAAGATCAACACACTTAAGAACTTCGAAACCCTCGGAGTCATTCGCGGCCTCTTCTTGATCCTTCTCTTTGATGTCCTCAGAGTGGTGGAAGATCTAAGCAAAGGGTCAATTCAAACTGTCACCTCAATCACGTCAGGATACCTCTGGATTCTTCGAAACATCAGGCATGTCATCGAAGCAAGGTCCCTCATATCCCGTCAAAGAGCTCGTGACGACGCAGCCCTTCGCAGGATTGGAGTATTTGCTTCGCTAAACGAAAGCCTACTTGAATATAGACGAGCAAGGAGGAACCAAGTGTCGACTGCACCCGATGTGAAAGTAACATCGTCACAAGTCGAGAAGTGATCCAAATATTGTCCTACTAGGCAACCACCATCTTCGTCGCAGTGACATAGACCTATTTATGTTACGCGCCCCTGTCTGATTCGCTCTTGGTGAAGACCGCTTGAAAGTCTGCATGGCAAACTCATTCTTCTCCCTGTGGAGAGGTGGCGCAGAAACCTACGCCTACAACCTGTCAAAACATCTCGCTTGGCGCAAACGCTATTCGAAAGGGCGAAAGGTATCTTAGCTGGACTAATGCGGGATGGTCTTGTCGCTTGACCGGCAGCCTAGTATTCATAGATCGCCTATGATGAATCCTTCGTAGGTGAACTGTAAAGTGCGTGTGGTCTGTATCATACCCGCTCTTAACGAAGAGACTACGATAGAGCGAATAATCTCAGAAGCCCTCAAACACTGCGACACGATCCTCGTTGTAGATGACAATAGTGAGGATCGCACAGCCGAACTGTCCCTCCAAGCGGGCGCCACTGTAGTAAGGCACATACTGCGTCTCGGGACTGGAGGTGCCCTTTCAACAGGCTTCGCAGCAGCTCTCAAGACAGATTACGATGTTTTCTTGACGATGGATGGTGACGGCCAGCACCGCCCAGACGAAATACCTGTCGTCCTAGACCCCATAGTGAAACAGGAGGCAGATGTGGCAATCGGAAGCAGGTTCCTGAAGCATCCGGAAGCCATGCCTCTACTCAAGAGAATGGGCAACAGAGCGCTTTCAATCGCCACTTCACTCGCCATAGGAACCAAGATTACAGACTCACAATCAGGCTTCAGAGCCTACAGAAGGCAAGTTTTGGAATACGCCGTACACAGAGCCTGGGATTATCGCTGGGCCTCTGAAATATTGGTCCTCGCCACCAAAGGGAATTTCAGGATCAAAGAAGTTCCAGTGAAAGCGGTATATCTTCCCAAGCGCCAGAGAGGAGCAAACATCAAGGATGGCTTCAGGATCCTATACTCCACGATAAGGGGCACCCGTGAGAAGGAGGGCTTCACACAAGGCAAACGCTAAAGCCTCAACTCACTCGGTCAATGGTAGATGAAGCGAAATGGAGCCATATGAGATAGCCGCCACTGCCTTCGGCATCATCATGCTTCTGTTCACCACCAGAGAACTCATACGGAGAAGAATAGGTCTCCTCCAGTACTCCTTATGGATGGCTGTGTGGGTTGCGCTGATCCTTGTGGGAACCGTTCCCCAGTTCTACTACGCCCTGATCCTCGTGACGCAAGCGCTTGGAATGTTGACACCCATACACTTCGTCACCACCTTCTCAATCCTCGCGCTCTTCGCTGCAACATATGTCCTCGGAAAACGAATCGCCGAACTCAACGAAAAAGTGAACAAGATCACCCAACACATCGCACTCATGAACACCAACAACAAGAAGAAGAAGGACCGCCATAGCTAGCCGTTCAAGGAAGAAGCCAAGGAACGAAGCCTACCTGACCAACCAACCGTACGATCCTCATGCCCAACTTCCGCCGACCCAGCCCTAGGCAAGCGCAGAAAGCGCTCTCAGGATCTGCTCCAAAGCCAAGAAAGCCACCAGCAGAAACATCGTTTCACTCAGCCTGTCCTTTGACGGGCAAAGTAACTCAACGAGGCCAATAGTGACTGGACACAGCAGGAGAATTGAAGAAGGAAGAGTAGAAAGACCTAGCATGATCCCGAAAAGTGCGAACACGCTTAACTGAAATCCTATCCTGCTCATACGATATCTCTCGGCTCCCTCCTTCTCGGACCCGTTGAGGCCCGTGAATCCAAGAACCGCGACTAGCCCGAACGCAGCAAGAACCTCAAGCGGGATCACATATAGAAAGCGCCAGAACTCATTGATCCGGACTATGAGTAGGCCAACGCAGGAAGCTATGAACCAAGACCTGACAAGGCGTTCTCTGCTGGTTCCCAAACGTCTGAGCCGAACGAAACCAATCAACGCCAATCCAAATAACAGAGGAATCGCATAATGCTCCCTAGCAAAATAATCGTAAACTCGCTCCCGATTCATCAAGAAAGCAAAGAAGTTCACTGGCGTGGCCTCAGCCAGAAACATACGTACCATGTGCTCTGCAAGCCGCAGACTCTCAAGCAATCCTCCTCCCACAAGAGACACAACAAGAATAGCAGGAACCACGACTGCAACGGCCCCCGAGATCAGGAGGACACCAAGTCTCCTGTCGTATTGGTCACTAGATCGCTTCTCGACTAGACCCAGAAGGAAGAAGACGACGAGAACTAGTATCATGAAAAGCCAAGTAAAATAGTGGAGCCCCAAGGTCACGCCCGAAAGAGCCACTGTCAAAACCGCCCAACGAATCGAACGCTGCGCAACGCTTCTCCAGAACGAGTACAAGAAAAGCATCATCAGAGATATTCCAAGCAAATTAGCAACAATGAAGTAGTCCACTCCAACGGTCACGTGAGGCGAAACTGCCGCAAACAAGGCAGCCAGCGCAGCACTCTTCCCGGATTGTCCAACAAACCTTGCGAAATAGTACGTCGAGACAACCAGGAGCACCGACAAAGCCATAGGAGCCAGCCTCAGAAACAGCGAAGTATCCAAGAAAAGAATCCTTTCAACGGCATATAGCGCCAAGAAGAAGAGGGGTCTCTCCGTCGAGAAAGCAACCTGAAACCCCTCGGCATCCATGCGGCGAAGCACAACGAAGTAGTATCTGGCATCATCGCCCATAGGATATCCACAGAACCATTGAAAGCCTGAAACGAACACGCCTGCAAGGACAGAAAATCCAACAAGAAGCTTCCAACCGACAGACAGGGCGCCCCGTTCCTCCATGTAGGAGATTCTATCGCAACTTGAGGCTCCCCGCCTCAATCCGCTTGACGCCTTAGCAACCAGCGGCAGCCACAGCCACTCAGTCACCAGCAACACGAAGAGAACAACGGTCATCGGAAAGAGTAGCTGCAAGAGCCTCCCGATGGCCATGGAGGCATTGAACTGAGGAAAATCTCTTGGAGGTCTCACAGCAGGCAACAGAGTCGTTACAGACCAGACTTGCAGTGGCACTACGAGTGCGGAGAAGAACGTCACAGTAAGCCTCACCGCTTCCGCGGAAGAAATGGAGAAGACTTCCTTTGAGTTCCTTATGCACAGAATCGCCGATGTAGCAACGGCGCAAGGCATCAAGATCCCTCCGACCCAACTGACCGCAAGCAAGAACCCGAACCTAGGAAGAACTGTCGGCAGGACTTGGAGTACGGACCCCACCAATGCGACAGCGCCAAGGTACAGCATCCACCTCACCTCGGATCTCACAAGACAGATCCAAGCGAAGGCATTGCCGGAAACAACCCAAGCCGCCCAGTCAAGATATGGCGACATCAGAACCAACGATGCCAACCCAAACAACCGCAAGACGAAAGATACAGAAAGAAACATGTTCAGACTCGCCAAAGAGAAGAAAGCCAGTGGCAACAGTGGTTTCCGCAGCGCTGTCTCCATGACTCCACTCAAGAGGAACGGCATCCCCCAGCCACTTTAAACCATCCTTGGCTACAGATATGTACACCAATAAGGCCTCACGCAACTATTTCGAGTTTTGCACCTCACATAAAGGAAGAGGCGAAGATGATGACAGCCTACACATGGTGCAATGACTGATGCCCAACATCGTGGGCATCCATCCGGTTCACAGCACCCGACGGAACGGTCTGCCCCTTCCCAACCCTTGACGGACAGTACACGATGGCGGTGGCATTCTGGTCAGCGGCTGGACAGGGATACAGGACCTACACTGTACCTCTATGCGTGAGCAACGGTGCGCTTGGAGCGTTCAACTTCTACTTGAAGCAGAGCGGCGTACCTATCCCAGAATTCCCAGTAGCAGCAGTAATGCTAGCGTTGTCACTTGCAGCGTCTCTAGTGATACTACGGCGCAGAAGAAAGCAATAGACAGGTCCCAACCACGGGACCTAAACCTCCCCTTTTTTAGGGAAAACTTCCGTACGAAAAACAAGTTTTTCTCCACCTATGGCGACGGCCACACTGACAACACAGACCGAAATCACTATCACTCCGCTCCGGCCTATGAAGGCGATCTTGATTCTCAGCAGAGTGGTAACCCTGATGCACCTCTGAAAACGCCGAGTGAAGCTATCCTTATAGAAGTGCCAGAGACAGGAATTAGGGAGGAAGCCGGCCAATGCTAACCTTCGCTATTCAGCCACAGTATCAGGAATTGGCTGAGGAGTACCTCCGGCTAGTAAAGATGCACTTTGGCCACCACCTCTGGTCGGTCTCCTTCTTCGGTTCCGCTGTACGAGGTGAAGCCACACCCGAAAGTGACTTGGATGCTCTCGTGGTGGCGGAAGGGTTACCTCGAGATATCGGCTTGCGTTTCCGAGAAACCAACCCTATCCATGGAAGCCTTAAAGAAACAGAGGCCTATCGCAAGCTGAGATCGCTGGGACGAAGCGGAGCCATATCGGACATCTTTCTGACCCGCCAAGAAGTATTGCAGCATCCTCCAATCCTCTTGGACATAGCGGACCATGGAGTAGTCGCCTTCGATCGAGGGCGCTTCCTCAACGGAGTATTAGAGTCAGTGAGGCGGAGACTGACAGAGCTCGGAGCTCGAAAGATCCTCACCAAAAAGGGTCACTACTGGATTCTCAAGCCCGACGCGAAGCCAACGGAGACGGTCGAGATATGAAGACGACCCGTATGGCGAAAGACTATGCAGCGACTGCAGCATGGCTTCTCAGAGAGGCCGAGAACGCGTTGAAGGCCCAGAACGGTCCAGTCTGCGTCCGCCGACTGCAGGAAGCCCTAGAGCTCGCCTCGAAAGCCGTACTGAGGCGCTTGGCGATTGAGTATCCGCGACAACATGATGTGAGCGACGCCTTGGCAACCGCGTCCGACCGATTTCCAGAATCCCTCAAGGAAAAAACCGAAGAGATTACGCAAGCCCTAAGTGAGCTGGATAGGATTCGAGGCCCCGCCTTCTACGGCTACGAGGCCGAAGGTATACCTCCAAGTGAGGCTTTCACCACAGATTACGCGAAACAGACGCTGAGAAGAGTCAGGCCTCTCGTCAAACTATGCATCGAGTTTGCCGCAGAAGACAGAGACTGATCTGGCAAATCAATCTTCGTTCTAGACAGCCGTGGGCCATAGCCCTGCCTGTCTATTCTGCCTTGACCATCTTCTGAAGTAGCTTCACTCCTCTTCTGAAATCCTCCAATGAGTAACTTGACCTATATCCTTTGGAAACGAGGAGTTGAACCATCTCAGGTATTGTGAGGCCCGCCGTCTCCGCTGCGCCGCTGATCGACGTTTTCCCCTCCACATAGAGCGCTGCCGCCCTTTCCTTCCTAAACTCCGCTATTCCCTTCTCCATGAACCGCCTTATCATAGCCGATCGGTCCACATTCTCTCTTCTAGCCTGCTCCTCAACATATCTCAATACATCCTTGGGCAACCTAACACCAATGCTCTCAGTCTCAGTCAACCTTTCTCACCTCCTCCACAATCATGTCTATCACGCTGTGAGAGAACCATCCAATCCGCTTCAGCTGTAGTAGAGATTCCAACGCCTTTTCTTTGGAAATGACTCCTCCTCTCGCCATGACGAAGACGATTTCCGGTGACGAAATCAAGTTAAGGTTCAGAATCAACTGCAACCCTCTCACCTTATCATCATTGGACGCGATCAAATCTGCCTTCTCTTGGAAGTATAGGGCGACGGATTCCAACTCACCGCCCTTTAACCCATACTTAGCTAACTCTGTTATGAGTTTCCTACCAACCACAGTCACCACAGCAATGTGATTGCTATCCTCGAGTTTCTTGACCACGTATGCATCAGGCCGACTTCTCCCAAGTCCCTTTTCAACGACCTCTCTGTGAACAACTGGCGATATGATGACCCTGCCGAACATCACGCATGCCTCCTTCAAGACAGAAGTTGTTGCTAGGTGGATCAGAACCATCGAGTCCTTGACAACGAGCATCCCAATCACCGTGCACAGTTCCTCCGCTTTGTGCACGAATATAAACGTTGCTGAACACGCCACTCCAATTGCAGCCGGAGCTATCGACACCGGGGGGTGCTCTTCGTACTACGGCGCAGAAAGAAGCAATAGACAGGTCCCTCTCACGGGACCTAAACCTCCCCTTTTTTAGGGAAAATACCGAAGACTGTGCTAGACTCTTGCCTACGCAGGGGTTAGAAAACAGCAAACTGTTAGGACATTCTTAGATGAACGAGAAAGATTGGCGGTTCTACATCAAACGTCAGAGCCACAATCACGATCCGAGATACAAATGGCAATGTATGTCTCGAACCTCTCGCAGGTTACGGAGACAGAGCAAGTAGTTGCGTCTGTCGGCCTCTGAAGCATCTTTCCCTTCATTGAGATAAGTCCGCTTGTACGTGTGAAGACTTTCCGGGCGAGGCAGTTCACATTGGCCTATAGACTCTCTTTCTTAGATCCACCCTCACTACGAACACAGTGTTCTCCGGATCTAGGATGACGTAGAGGAGTCTATAGTCTCCTACTCTGGAACTCCAAACGTTTCTGGCCTTAAGCCCGCCCATGAGCCGTTTGCCGGCCCTGTAGGGATCTTTCGCCAGCTCATTGACGCGTTCTCTGATCCTTTCCTTCTTCTGTTCAGTTAATCCGTCAATGAACCTCTTTGCTCTTCGGCTGAATAGTACCGAAAACTTCTTGGCAGGTATGATACTGTCCTTCTCTGTATTCTTCAATAGCTTCGTCTATCTCCTTCAGGATCGTCGGGTTCTGCGCGAGTAGCTCAACCGTTTCAACTAGAGACTCGAACTCATCCTTGGTGATCATTCTCTCCTCGATACTCTCAACTTTTCTCTTTATCTTTCCAAGCTCCTTCACGATGGTTCGAGCAGTCAAGGATGAATCACCACAACCGAAACCGATATGCGATCCACCATTATATAAAGACCAAGTAAGAGATGTCTTGGGTCACATGCGGACTCACAGCTTTCTCGTCTTCTCCATAGTTCCCTCTGGCATCATGTCTGATCTCAACTTCTTGGAGTGATGCTAGTCACGCATCGTCCTAGGATCGTCGTTCTTCCGTTCTAGCCCCAGAAATATCAGAGCCTATGCATGAGCTCTTTTGCCTAGGGCTAGGCGAATTCGAAAGTGATTGCTATGGTCTCTCAAATTGCCTGGTTGCCATGGCGCCTCTGCTTTACTCAGTAAAGTTTTTATCAGCCCCGTGGCGCAGTCGTTCAAGGTCGGCAGAAAGTGAAGCTAGCTTCCTTGACCTCAGAGGGAAGAATACTATTGTCTCTAAACCATGGGAAGCATACTTACAGCGAGTTAAGGTTCGAAACCGGGTTAAGCGACCGGTGGCTAGCAATCAAGCTTAGAGAACTGGAAGCCGACGGTACCATCAAAAGAGGCGGCAGGTGGTATGGGCTAAGCGGAAAGTTGAAAGTTTCTGCCTACGAGCTGAGCTTGTACATGCGATCTCAAGCGAGGCAGATTGCACGTGAACTTGCAGGACTGCGTTGCGTCAGAGCCGTCATCCTCTATGGAGGCGTAGCTCAAAACAATGCCAACGAGCACAGCGACTTGGACATGATAATCGTCGTGAATGTCCCATCACCTAGGGTGAAAGGGGAAGTGATTTCTGCAATTTCGAAGCTTGAATTGAAGTATCACTTGACTGTTGAGCCATTGATCTTGAGCGAGGAAGATCTTCTTGACAATGTCAACTCGCGCGAGGGGGGCATCATTTACGGAATAGCTGAGGGCAGCGAAGTTTTGATTGACAAGACGGCGAAGTTGGATGGGATATTGCATGGCAGAGTTGAAGAGATCAAGCGTAGCCACGATTACTTGGAGGAAGAACGGATCTGGTTAAGAGCAAAGTAGAAGCGTTGCTGAGAGTCTCCGAAGTGAATCTTGCCAGAGCGCAAAGACGTCTCGACTCAGAAGAGTATGATTCCGCTGTATTTCATGCCTCAATGGCTGCTGAAAATGCGGCCAATGCTATGATTCTCAAGCTTGGGGGTAGTGAGGCAAGGAATCACAGAGCAATCAGTGGCCTGGCAGCTGTCATCAGGAGAGTTAAGCCAGAGTTGCTAGGAGAAAAAGAATACGCGCAGCTGATTGAAAGGGGGAGAGAAATTCAAAGAGAAGTAGTATATGCCCGATATCCTCTCAAGGTGGCAGGCAAGTGGATGACCCCAATGGATTACTATACTCAGGAGAAAGCTAGAAGCACGATAGACCATGCCAAGTCCGTGGTTAACGCAGTAAGGATATACATCAAGAGAACAAGGGCTCGGCGAAGTAAGCACTGAAGTCTCTATTCAAGTCCAGATCATCAACGGACAAGAGCAGTGTTGCAGCGGCAGGCTGTAGGCGTCGTTCTTCTTCGTCGGCACAGAGCTGCTGGGCAAGTAAACGGCAAGTGTTAGGCCAGGAAGCTGGGTCGTCTGGGCCTTTGCCGTCAGTTCGGAACGGCAAGCCAAGACCGATACGATTGGGCTTTCTTCCCGAATTGTTTTTGTGTTACAGGACGTAATACGGTACGTATGACATCGACGGTCACTGTTCGGCTCTCGGAGAAGGAGAGGCGTGAACTACTGAAACACGGCAAGATCTCTGAGGTTGTCCGAGAAGCCCTCCGCCAATACTTGAGAGACAAGAGTTCCAGAAGGATCATTTCACGTCTCAAGGAGTTGCAGAAGAGTGCGCCTATCCGGACCACAATCCAGGACGATCTGCGCCTCATTAGGGCTGACCGAGAACGATGATAGTCAGCGACGCAAGCTAAGGTCTTTCATTCATTTCTCTAATGGCGGGGAGCCATCCTCGCGGTTGACTTGTGAGACTTCCCTCTGACAATGGCTGATGATTTCTCTCGCATACCCAATCAGTCTCTCAGCCACTACCCTAGTGTACAGACTCCCCGGAAACCCGACCGGGTGGACATTCGGGTAACGACTCGGTATGTACGCCTGATCCAGCTCCAAAGCCTTCTCACGAAGATCGAAAGGCCTAACATTCTCTGGAAGCGCGTCCATCAATGCAGCAACAGAGTGACCCCAAGCTTCTCCTCCCAATCTCTGAATCAAAGCTTTAACCGCTTTCTCTGCTGCCTGCTGAGCAGCAAAACACGCCCATTCATACAGCTCCTCTTTGAGCGAGGCCTCGGCCTGCCTCATGTCCCGATGCGCCTGATTTAGCCAATCCCTGCTTCTCTCAACCATTCTCTCTCATCCTAACGACTCAAGATATCAAGATGCCTTCCTTCTCAAGGGCTTCGGCAAACTTCGGACTGCTAGCCACCAGTGCATCAAACTGATCCTTACTGTACACTTTCGGCTCCACCCTCGGAAGCTTTATCTCTTCCATGACAAGCTTGTAGGCGTCTCCTCGGGGAGGGCCATCGTACACCACGACAATATCGATGTCACTTCCCGCCGTATGACGACCTTTGGCATACGAGCCGTACAGAATCATCTTGGAAACAGGCAGTTTCTCCTTGAGCCTGATATGAGCCTGCCTAAGCCTCTCCACCACTTGGCTTCTGCCCAGCGATGGATAGGTGACTCTTACCCGGCTCATAGCGTGAGACCCTCCCAACAGATGGACCTCTATTCTCTCCAATAATAAGCACCACCCTCAATAGTTGTTTCACGCCCGGAATAGCCGATCAAGACCACGTCATTGCGCTCAATACATCGAAATTAGTCGAACGCAGGCGCAAAGCTTCAGTCAAGAAACACCGATAGAAAGTAGAGCTGCAATAGTGCAACTATCTCCCAGACTCTCCAATCCACCGGACAAGCCCTGAAGCATCCTAGTACAACATGTCGGGGGGCTGCTAGGCAAATACCCCTCCACTATGCCATCAAGGTCGTCAGCGGAGGACTTAACAACCAGTCCCATAACATTTCCAGATCCTTAGCCACCACCATGGCGCAAGCGAGAGCCGGAAACATTCGGAGACATGGCCAAACTTGATCGAGATAGTAGGCTGGGGCCTACTAGGCATCTTCGTATCCTCCTGCCTAATCTACCTTATCCCATTCATGGGGCCTTCAACCATGATCTACTCAGGCGCAGCCGCAGCGATCTACCCAGATCAACCTCCAATCCTAGTCGGAATCGCTGTAGCCGCCGGAGCTTCTATCGCGAAGGCAGTTCACTACTACATAAGCCACTTCGCGCGTAGAGCTCTCAGCGAGAAGAGCATGCATAAGCTGGAGGGATACTGTGAGAGATGGGGACGATGGAAGTCGGTCGCAATATTCGTCTCCTCCGCGACTCCCGTGCCAGACGAGCCGGTGCTTGTCTCGCTTGCCCTAGTGAACTACAGCCCCCTGAGATTCTTTCTGGTCTTTCTTCTTGGAAAACTGGTCATAACCATCCCAGGAGCATACATGGGAAGATCTGTCCGACATGTCCTCTACAGACTGATGGGCGAGGTTCCTATGGCCATTGCCTCAATAGTATTCACAGTGATCGTCACAATAATCCTATTGAATGTCGATCTCAGC
>Ga0315314_1001885_pt1 | contig 17869 bp, 15 predicted proteins | sample TDP9_MG_FD_203631 | JGI IMG/M metagenome (GOLD analysis project Ga0315314, IMG submission 203631) | Freshwater sediment microbial communities from Lake Towuti, South Sulawesi, Indonesia - TDP9 | ecosystem: Environmental > Aquatic > Freshwater > Lake > Sediment | place: Indonesia: South Sulawesi...
CTGTCCCAAGGGTTGCCTAGAAACCTGAAGTTGACATCCAAGACTACCGCGCCTCACGACGAAGCCAGACGACTACGCGGCTTCCAGTATTATGGCTTTCAACAGCATGTGCGAGCTATGCATCGATATCGCCGACCTGACGGTTACTAGGTAAACCCAGAGAAGAATGTCTGCAAAATGCTCAAACCCGCATGTAAGAGGTCTCTATGCCCGAGGACCGGAGGTATGGCTAGATCATAATTCCACTTTCTTTCTGGGAATGTGGAAAGTACGGGATGATTTCATTAGGTTGCTCACCAATCTAAGATGGCAAAGCTTGGTATGAATCTGGGCTTGAGGGATGCTTGGAGGGCTAGGGCTAGGCTGGATACGTAGTCGTCATGGCATCCTCTTCTATTCGGCGCCTTCAGGTTTAGGAAATTCCCTTCATAGACCTTCTCAGCGTCGAGCATCTGTTCTTGGTCGGTCATTGTCTCCTCTGGCGGGTAGTGGATTCTCCCGTTCAGCAGCTCCTGTTCTAAGCGCTTATAGATTGTGTCAAGGTTCTTTTGTGTTGATGGGAAACCTTCAACCTCACTTATCCTTCTCAATCTGTTCGTTAGAAGGTCAACTACGGGATCTCCTGGTCCTGTTGAGTCGGCACAGATATTGTCAGGCTTGTATGGAGCGAAGAACTGCTTCAGGATGTCGGCTTGATCCTCGTAGTTTCTTCCTTGAAGTTCAGTCCAGCGTAGGATGTGATGTTCATCTCCAGAACGCTCTATCAATGTGGCTACAGTGAAGTCGACTTGCTTTGCAACATCGACGCCGCCGAAACGTCGGGACTCCGGATTCGAGGCGTACGGCTCCTCCAACAGGATCAACGAGTCCCTATCGATCAATCGGCTGCGTTCGATGATCCACTCAACACCATATTGGGTTCTGAACTCATCGCTCCCCTCTCCGACCCTCCCCTTCTCCCTCTCCACTGATCTTCTGTAGGCTTCCCGATACTCGCTTGCAACCTTATAGTTCACTACAGAAATGTAGGACCCGTTTGGGTTTCTGGTCGATACGTCAAAGAAGTATTTGTTGCAGATCCCTAAGCTCGGCGTACCCGAAAGGATTCTTGGAGCTCCTGTTGCAACTGCCATGGGGAATATATCCTTTAAGAGCTTAGACTCATCAACCTCCTCCGTCTGCTCCACCAATATCAGGTTGAATGTTTCACCCATTATATGCGCCGTCTCGTCAGCGCTCAAAGCCCTGATTCGAGCTTCACAACCCTCCTCAACATTCGTGAGGATCGAGAGCTCAGTCGTCCTTCCGATGCCTAGATCCAATCTTACGCCCTGCTCGTCGAAAAGTCTTCTCAGCTTCTTGAAATACTTCATCAAACGTTCTCGAGTGACTAGGACGCTCTGGCTCTGAGCTGGGGCGAAGATCCCAACCCTGAAGTTCTCCATCAAACGCTTTATATAGTATAGGCATAGGGCTAGAACGGTTATAACCACCGTCTCCGTTTTGCCGCTCTGCCTAGCCCACAGAAGCACTATCTCATCGAATCTCCCTTCCAGAGCCGCCCTGATGATTCTGTCACTGGCTTTAACCTGATATGGAACGAAGGTCACGTTAACCATTCTGCACAGCACATTTCTTAATGCGATACATTCCGAGATCTCTCTTTCACTGTCCCTTGTGAGCACCATCCGACTCCCTCTTGAGTTTTTCAGATTCATTCTTAACTTCATTCCAAAGCGAATTGGCTTCCTGAGGCGATCCTGCAGCGTGCAGACTTGTTTTTGTCTTCGAGGTCTCGCCTGCGAACTCGGCTAAAGCCATAAGCGTTAAACGCCTTTCAGCGAGAAGCTTATGGAGTATGACGCAATAGGATGGGCTGGCAGTCGCTGAGTAGAGATATCTATCGATCAGTTCATTCAGTATGTTCAGGTTGAAGCTCAGCTCCTCTGCAAACTGAGGATCGGAGCGTTTCTGCGCCATGATCCTCTCGACCGTTCGCCTCGCTTGGATGTAGTGTCGCGAATGTCTGAAGACTGTGGTCAACCCGACGGTAAACCCTTGTTCAAGCAGCCATTTTCTAACCTTTTTGAGAGAGACGCCGCTCTCAAGCTTCTTGTCGACGAGATCGCGGAAAGGTGAGATACACACCTTACATGGCATGGGACATGGCGACCTTTTACTAAACGCCATAGACCATCACACCCGTATTTAAATATAGCGTTCACAGATTAACTGTCATAGTGTTCTGCATGCCGAAGAAGAAAAATCTTGAGGTGCTCAAGGAATGGATACTTGAGCAGCTGGCTGAAGGATCAAAGCGTTGGAGTGAGCTTTGGAGCCTTGGAAAGTTCGGCAGCACAAGATATCTCAACGCATGCCTTGATGAGCTCGAAAATGAAGACCGGATAAAGAGAGTTAGGATAAGCCACAAGAACGTCAAATATGTTATAGCTGCCCACTATGAGATCTGGCAGAAGATCAAGGCGACAGATGAAAAAGTTGAGCACGAATTCGAAGGCCTGCTCCCGGTGATCGAATCGATCAAGGATTGGTCGGAAGAACGCGCATCACAGTATATCGCCAGCATAATCGCTAGTATTATACTTAGATTCTCCTTGGCGCTTGAAGGGACGGCGAAAGCGATAGACGCGTTTAAGCCAATCGCAAGACATTATCTCTTAGAGAGAGCGCTCGACCGTTGGGGCCGCACCCTCGTCGCCTGCGGAAAAGCTCATCCAAATGCAACCGACACTGCGTTGAGCGCCATAAGAGGCCAACAGCTCAAAACAAAAATGGATATGCAGAGAGCATCACATACGCAGCCTCCAAAGGGTATGGAGATAGAGGAGCTAGGGTTCGACGTAGGGAAGGCGGCGGATGACTTCAAGCGCCTTATCCTGGCTGCCGATGAGAAAATTGTCGGAAAGTAGCTGCCCGTGAAGAATTTTTGCGTCTTGGAGGCTACTGAGTGTGTTTTCCTCGTAGAGGGGGTCAAGAAAGCGCCAAGCATATCTTATGCTGGGACCAGATATTGAAACCAGGTATGGCTCGTTGCGTCTCGCTAGACGAAGTCTAAGATTCTTACATCCACTTTGATCAGATACTCACATCTTTTTTGGCGAGTCTATCTGCGGTCACGCCATAAACGACCTCGCTTTCATCTTTACTAGTATAAACAGGTTCATGAATCAGATTTTAATGTGGGCAAAGCTTCAACGAGCCTCTCGTCTAATTGCGTTCTCCATCTACGCATAGCTGAGGATGGGGTCTTCAGCATGGACGCCGACATAGCGCCCGTGGACAAGATCGTTCCACTCACTCAAGAGCATGGCGCAATGTTGTATGTTGATGAAGCTCATGGGGACGGCGTTTTGGGTTAGAGAGGGGTAGAGGTATAGGCTCCTACTTCCACCTCGAAGGCAAGATAGATTTATGAGCCGCTGGATAATCCTTTTTCTCGAGACCCAGGTTTCTCTAGAGTTGTTTCATGTCTTGAAAACGAAAACTGGAATCACATGGACTATGAGAAAGCGTGTGACGCTTTTACTGATCTCTGTGCTAGCTTCTGTAGTGAGCTACGGCTGCAATTGAACTTGCTGAGGAATTGGGAGGATCTCTATTTTGACTGCAGTAAGACGTAGAGTGAGTAGGCGTGGCTACATGAAGTATGCGGGAGCCGCAGCGGTTGCTGTTGCGGCTGGAGCAACCGCCTACGGAACATATTTGTCTCCATTTTTCAAAACACCCGAAATAGAGAGCCCTGCCATGAATTCCGTCATTAAACTGCCTGAGCCTGAGACAGTTGGGATGATGTCTGTTGAAGAAGCGACGGCAAGGCGAAGATCTGTTAGGGACTACACCGACCAGCCATTAACAGTTAAGCAACTTTCACAGCTACTATGGGTGGCTCAAGGCATAACTGAACGCCGCTACGGGTTCAGAACGGCCCCATCCGCAGGAGGAACATATCCTCTTGAAATCTACATTGCAGTTGGCGAGAATGGAGTGGTAGAGCTCGAAGCTGGGGTCTATCACTATGATCCACGCGCCCATACGATAACTTTGACGTTCGCAGGAGATTTCAAGGACCAGTTGTCGGTTGCAGCAATCGACCAAGGATGGGTTGCAGAGGCGCGGATAGACATTGTGATCGCAGCTGTGTTCGAGCGAACGACGGCTAGATATGGTGAGCGTGGTGTGCGGTACGTGTACATGGAGTCTGGTCATGTAGGCCAGAACGTCTACCTCCAAGCAACAGCCCTCGGCCTCGGGACAGTTGTGATCGGGGCTTTCAGCGATGAAGATGTTCGAAGAGTCCTGAGGATTCCCGCGGAGCATAAACCACTATACATTGTTCCCATAGGATACCCTAGGTAAGCCGCTGATCGATTAAGCATCTTGACCAGCGTCGTTAAGGTAGCGCGTCCCAAACTGTTCGGTGACGAAACTTGTTAGGTGTGCGGCCTCGCCAGAGAAAGCGGTCACACATCTTGATTCTTGTCATAGTCCTACTGTTGCTACCTTCTTCCACCTTGATATACGATGTTCCAAGTCTCCTAGCAATGCCCTCAAGTTCGTTCTTGTCACCTAAGGGAGGTTCTTGGCTTGGTTACAAGCTGGGATACCTTGGAATGGTTCTGATGATCATATCGCAGTGGTATAGTTTCGTTAAGAGGAACGGTTCAAACTATGTCCGACTGGTAGGCGGCCAGAGGCTTTTGCTTCGAATTCATTGCTTTCTCGATCTCGTCGGGCCTACGTTGGTGTTGATTCACGCAGGCTTCCCCTACGACTTTGCGTATTCTGATCCATTCAAATACGCTCGCCTCTTGAGGCAATTGCCCGTAGGACTGGTCATGATGGCTGGATTAGCTACGTGGTTGACATTGGCATGTGTCACAAGCGGATTTTTCGGCCGTTACCTCTACAGGAGGGTTGGGGCAAGAATTCAAGTATGGTTCAAGCACTGGCGCACGATCCACCTGTTTCTCTCCGCCTTCCTATACCTTACTGGAATGATACATGTTTCCCTTGTAGTCTGGTTCAAATTCATCTCTGGATAGGAAAGACGCTCTAAGCTCAGCGCCAGTATTGCATATTACTGAGTTTTCTAGTTTCGAATTGCGTAGACTGCAGAAAACTGCTGACGGAACTTTCTTTGTAACGTTGCCCAAAGTATGGGTCAACCGTTTCAACTTGGATCGCGGCGCGGTCCTCGGTTTTGTTGAGGGCAAAAATCTAGCTGCTTTATCGTGCGATGTTGTTAAGAGGATTGCTTCAGTTACTAAGGCTTTGAACCGCATGTGCGAGCTATGCATCGATGTTGCCGACCTGATGATCACGAGGTGAATACTGTAAAAAGGGCGTTTATCTCGGCATATCCCACCATTAAGATGTTTTTGGAAAAATAGACTCTCTGTGAACTAGGTATATTAATCTGAATAATATAACAAATTTCACCATGAAATTGATAGTTTGCATGAAACAGGTTCCAGACGTATCAAATGTGAAGATGGATAAGGCAACGAACACGTTAATGAGAGAAGGCGTTCCTTCCGTAGCCAACCCTGTGGACTTAAATGCGGTAGAAGAGGCGTTACGACTTAGAGGTGAGTTCGGAGGGGAGGTCATTGTAATATCTATGGGCCCGCCGCAGGCGAAGCAAGCACTGAAAAAAGCTTTATCGCTGGGAGCGGATAGGGCGATTCTGATCTCTGACAGGGCATTTGGCGGATCCGATACTCTGGCAACCGCTTACATTCTGGCTGAATCGATGAAATATCTGGTTGGGAATAGGGAGTTCGACCTGATACTTTGCGGCAAACAGGCTATCGACGGAGAGACCGGGTTGGTACTCGTGTAGAACTTTCGGTACTAGTATTCCCAGCGTTCCGTCTTGCCTCAGCACTCTATGCTATGCCACTCCATTACCGCGATTTCGAGAAGATCCTTTCGAGGAACGCCTGTAACGACTAGAACATCCACGTAACTGTCCTTGGATTAGTAGGGCACGAATAAAACCTGCTTAGCCCGGGTCTTTCAATGAATGAATAAATATTATAAATATAATACCTATATACCTACACCAACCCGACCGCTTCAATCGGGGCTGTTGATTTGACAAAGAATGAAGCCGTAATTCTTGTCCGGAAGCCGACATTGGTTTTCCGCTTATGGATTGCTCTCCTCTTCGGGCTTATGGCGCTCGGCCTCTACGGCTGGATCGCACAGTGGACACAAGGTCTCGTTGTGACCGCAATGCGAGACATAGTCTTCTGGGGAATTTACATTGCCAACTTTACCTTCTGGGTCGGAGCAAGCGCCGGTGGTCTTGTTGTAGTCGCAATCGTATACGTTTTCGGAGTGGAAAAGTTCAAGCCGATCACGAGGATTGCGGAAGTGCAGGCTACTATCAGCTTAATCATTGCGCTTATGTTCATTCTGCCAGACCTCGGGCGTCCCGATCGCATCCTAAATCTGATTCTATATCCTAACCTCGCGTCACCATTCATCTGGGATTTCGCCGCGTTGTCAGTTTACTTGGTTTTGTGCATAGTCTTTGGATGGTATCTCATAAGAGGTCGAGAGCTTCCGTTCATCACAAAGACTGTGTCTGCGGTGGCTTTGGTCTCAGCCATTAGCATACACTCAGTTACAGCATGGATCTTTGGGTTGATGAAGGCGCGTCCGGGATGGCTGTCGGCGTTGATGGCACCTGTCTTCCTTTCGTCGGCACTGGTCTCCGGATTAGCGCTTCTGATATTGTCCACATTTGTTGCCTCGCGTCTCAATCGCATCAGCGTCAAACCAAGCCTACTCTCAGACTTGGCCAAGATCCTATTGGCCATAATCCCGGTTGACCTGTTCCTACTGTTCTGCGAGATATTCACGGCTATGTACAGTGCCGTGCCTGAACATGTGGAAAGATTAAACATCCTTCTGTGGGGCAACTTCAGTTTGGTCTTTTGGACCGAGATTTTGGTCGGAGGTCTATTGCCATTTTTAATTCTTTCAGTGCCGAAAGCACGGCGGTTGGTCGTTCCAGTGGTTATTGCTTCGATGTTGGCATTGCTCGGTGTACTGCTAAAACGGCTGAATCTTCTCTTTGCCGGTCTTATTGTTTCCACGCTAGGAGAGGTTGGGTACTACTTCCCGACATGGATCGAGTGGTCGATCGTTCTTGGAATATATTCCTTCGGGCTCCTTCTCGCAAGCTTGAGCCTAAACTTCCTTCCGCTTCAGGTGGGAGGAATCGGGGCAGAACCGAAGGTTGGCTTAGACGCCGGCAGAATGGCCAGATTGAATGGGGGTAGACGCGAGTTTATTTCCAAAGGAATGCCGCTTCTAGTGTTGGCTCCTCTACTTCAATCGCTCGGCGTGTCGGCGGCCGAAACGACCGCAGAGGTTAAGAAGGTTCAGAAGTGGGCGATGGTCGTTGACTTACGAAAATGCATAGGGTGTCAAGCTTGTTTCGCAGCCTGCAAGAATGAAAATGGGGTGCCCAAGGGTATGCAATACACTTGGGTCGAGACGCACGAGCAAGGGAAATATCCGAACATACAGCTGAACTTTCTCCCTAGATTATGCAATCATTGTGACAAACCGCCGTGTGTAGACGCTTGCCCAGTCACGGCCACGTACAAACGGGAGGACGGTATCGTGATGCAGGATGTCAACAGATGTATAGGCTGCCGTTATTGTATGGCAGCATGTCCATATGAAGTAAGGAGCTTCGTCTGGGGGAAGGTGGCTGGAGCTTGGCCGGAAACTTGGCGAGGTGTAGCCAAGAGTGAACAAGGGTTCGTGGTGAAATGCCACGGTTGTTTCCATAGGATCGACAACGGTTTGAAGCCTGCATGTGTTGAGGTCTGTGTTGGCGGAGCGAGAATTTTTGGAGACTTGGCTGACCACCAGAGCGCTGTCAGGAAACTGTTCGATTCTGTCTCGACCCGAGGATTCAGAGAATATTTGGGTACTTTCCCCAAGGTCTACTACATCGGTCTCCCGCGGATTATCGAAGAACGTGGGTCGAAAGCTCCTGGGGTGGTGATTGTGCATGAATGAGAAAGATTACGACAGGCGGCGGTTCGTAAAGAACCTTGCAACTTTAGGCTCTGCTTCATTGCTCGCATATGCAGTAGCAGATTCGACTATGCCCAACTTCTTTACACGGGCTGTGGCTCAAGCTCAAGGAAGGGAGTACGAGAACGAGTTGCGGCAACAGGTCGGGGATACGAAGGTTGTCCATAGTTTATGTCTGGGCTGCAATGTCAGGTGTGGCATTAGAGCGCATTTGAGTAAAGGAAGTGGTCGCATCGTTAGGCTGGAAGGTAACCCTTATCATCCAAACAATATGGCTTGGAAACCTATAACGTATGAAACGCCTGTCAGAGAGTCTCTGAGTTTTGTTGGGCGTCTCTGCCTCAAGGGTAAGAACTTCGGCATCGATCATGCTTACGATCCGTTTAGAATTAGGGTGCCTCTCAAGAGAGCTGGACCTAGAGGCTCGATGAAGTGGAAGGCGATACCTTGGGAGCAATTGATCAATGAGGTCGTAGAGGGAGGAAAGATCTTCGCGGATGTAGGGGAAGACCGTGTGGTTGAGGGTTTCAGAGCAGTCAGGGATACCACAACGTCAGCGAACCCTGACATGCCGGATGCTGGACCTAAAGCAAACCAAGTGGTTCTGTTTCGAGGTCGAGGACAGCCAGGGCGCGTAGAGTTTCTGAATGCACGATGGCTGTCCGGTGTTCTCGGTTCACCAAACTTCATAGCTCATGATAATGTCTGCGCGAACGGTGTCCAGACAGCCCATAAGCTCGTGTCCTACACTGACAACGCATACGTTGACCAGATGAGAGTGGATCTGCAGAATGCCAAGCTAATTATTGCCTTCGGAGACCCCTACTCGGCAGGACAGCCAGCTATCGTTCCCGCTGGGGCAATTCTATCTGAACGCATAGCTAGCGGAGATCTGAAGTTGGTCGTGATAGATCCTAGGGCGGGAAACGCTGTTGTCAACGCCAACAAGTGGATACCGATAAAGCCTGGAACGGACAGCGCTCTTCTCATCGCTATGATCAGATGGATAATAGAGAACGACCGTTACAATGCTCATTTCCTGAAAAATACAACTCTGGCAGCGGCTAAACTTGAAGGTGAGTCCATTTGGACTGACGCAACATATCTCGTGGTAGTCGACGAGGCGCATCCTCACTATCGCAAGTATCTGAAGGCAGAGGATCTGGGATGGGGCGACAAAACGGGCAAAAACGTAGTAATTGTGCAACATGACGGGAATCCTGTTCCAGTTGCGCACGATGAAGTGGATCATGCAGAACTGTTCTACGCTGGAACGGTGGATGGCCCGGAGGGCAAGCAGGTAAAGGTGAAGACAGCGCTTCAACTACTGAAGGAGAAAGCGTTCGAAAGGACCATGGAGGAGTGGGCTACTATATGCGGTGTCGACGCGGATGATCTGAAGTGGCTGGCAGAAGAATTCACTGGTCACGGTAGATATGCAGGAATTCTTGTCTACAGAGTCTTTGGAGCTCAGCCAAACGGTGTCTACGCCGTCATGGCCATGATAAACCTGCACATGCTACTCGGCAACATCAACTGGAAGGGCGGATACCTTGGGGGAGCCAGTTTCAGTTGGACGAAAGGAATCTATGATCTTGAGTCGTTTCCGGAAAAATTTTCGCCGAAGGGATACAAAATATCGAGGGAAGGCACAGCCTACGAAAATACTGCCGAGTTCAAGAGAAAGAAGGAAAATGGAGAAAACCCCTATCCAGCCAAGAAGCCTTGGTTTCCACATACCTATGGAGGATTGTGGACAGAAATCTTCGAGAGTATAGATGCAAAGTACCCCTACGACTGCAAAATAGCCATAACATACTTTGGAAACCCAATCTTCGTTCTTCCAGCTGGCCACAAGTACGTAGATACGCTCAAGAACAAGATTCCGCTTCACATCGCGATCGACACGACAATAAGCGAGACGAGCATGTACGCCGACTACATAGTGCCTGATGTAACAGGGCTCGAGGGATCTTACGGATTGATGAACCCCTATCCTCCAAACCCAGCTAAGTGGACCGGGGTCAGAGTGCCAGCTATTGAGCCGCTCATTGACAAGACATTGGATGGAAGACCAATATGCGCTGAAACGTTCGCGATAGATGTAGGTAAGAAACTTGGTCATCCGGGTTTCGGGGACAAAGCAATAGGCGAACGCTTCCCATTGAACAGGGCCGAAGACTACTTCTTAAGAGCAATAGTCAACCTCGCTAAGAGCGCCGAGAAACACGTCAAACCAGCTACTGATGATGAACTCACGTTCGTAGAAGAGAACTATCCAAAATCGTTTGTTGATTACGCAAAGAGCATTCTGGCTGAAGAAGAATGGAGGAAAGTAGCATATATCATAGCGAGAGGAGGCGTCTTTGAATCAGCTGAGACGGGTCTCACGCCAGAAGGTTATCATAAGTATGGACGAGAGCTTAACTTCAAGTTCTGGCTGGAAAAACTCGCTACCACGCCCCATAGCATTACTGGAAAGAAATTCTGGGGGACAGCGCAGTACGTGCCCGTAGAGGATATGAGCGGAAAGAGCTTGGAGCAACTCGATGAAGACTATCGATATGTGCTGGTACAGTACAAGAGCGGCCTGCACACGCAGTCGAGGACGATAGGCTACAGATGGGCGCGCGAGATATATCCGGAGAATAGGGTCGAGATAGGTGAGGAAGATGCAACTAAAGAAGGTCTCCGCGGTGGGGACTCTGTCAAGATAACTTCAAAGTCTTTTCCAGAAGGAATCTTGGGAAAGATCTTTGTCACTAAACGTGTGAAACCGGGCACCATTGCGATTATGTTCCATTATGGTCATTGGGCTCACGGAAGCGCTGACGTAGATATATCTGGAGTGGTACAAGAAGGCGATCCTGAAAGGGGAACCGGTATTTGGGCTAACAGGCTGATGCGTATTGACGATGTCACAAAAGCGCCGGTCGTAGACCCTATAAGTGGCGCTGCACCCACCACCGGAATAAGAGTGAACTTGGTAAAGACATGACCAAGCAAGAAGCGGCTGAGCAATCTAGCCAGCCATCATCCAAATCTCAAACTGCAGATTGCAGGCGTGAATGGATAGCGGTAGCCAACGGCCGACGCACAATTTATTCATGGTTATCAAACTTTCTGATAGCGCAACCCACGAGCCGATGGCTGAAAAGTGTTCTTGAAGAAAGCCTTGTGAACTCCCTCTCAGCCGTATTTAGTGATAGGCAATCAAACGCATCGTTGACCGCAATCGTGTCCGCACTGACACAGCGTAACGTTGACGAGCTGAGGAGCGAATTCGAATCGTTATTTGTCGTACCAATCTATGGGACCTATACCCCGCCGTACGAATCGTGCTTCAGAGAAAAGTACGGAGAAACTTATGGGAACCTCTGGGGCAACGCTGCCGAAGAGCTAAGTAGGCTATACTTGATGGCAGGCTTTGGCATAGAGTACCCACCCCACATATTCGCCCCAGACCATTTGGGCTTGGAACTTGCCTTTATGTCAAAGCTTTGCGCCGAAGAACTTGAAGCATTGAGATGTGATGATGATAAGAAGATTTCGGAAACTCGACGAAGCCAACAACTCTGCCTTGAACACATTCGGGCATGGGTTTCAGACTTTGCCTTGGCTGTAAAATCATGTGCGCCCGCCTCGATGTATAGCCATGTGGTTGTCCTAGTCGACCTCTTTACACGCCAAGATTACGGGCTGATTAACATGACCGCTAGCCAGAATATGCCTGATCGGAGATGAAGTCGAAGCGGAAGGAAAGCGAGCCTATCAAATCTTTTTTGGAACCGAGAAGAGTCGCCTTTCAACGTCGTGATGATGGATGAACAGAGCAGATCAGAAACGTTTCCTGAAATTCATATCGCCCCAAACCGCGCTGGAAAGGATCCTTGAATCTTCAAGAATAAGGGCTTTACCCCCGGAAGATATTCCAATACTAGAATCGTTCGGACGCGTCCTAGCAAATGATATTCGGTCCCCGATCGATATTCCACCTTATTCCAGAACTTGGGTTGACGGCTATGCCGTCAATTCAGCTGATGTTTCTCAAGCTAGCTCACGGTCCCCAGTCGTATTAAGAGTAAAAGGAAAGCTTCTTGCCTCAGGCTTCCCAACTGAGATGACCTTATCAAGTGGCGAGGCTATCTACGTAGCTTGCGGCGCACCGATCCCCTCTGGCGCTGATGCGGTTGTTAAGGTAGAGCACACACAACTCTTAGACAACAACATAAAGATTCTCAATTCCATAAACCCTAGCGCTGGAGTGGCTTTCGTTGGTGAAGATCTCAAAAAGGGGAACCTTATCCTTCGACGCGGCCAGATCCTAAGATCTCAAGACGTAGGATTACTTGCAGCTCTCGCCATGAAAACAGTCAAGGTAACGAAGAAGCCCGTTGTCGCGATACTGTCAGTTGGCGATGAGATTACGGAAATAGACGATTCTTATCCCAACAAGATAATCAACAACTACGCTATGGTAATCTACGGAATGGCTCTCGAGCTCGGCGCCACCCCACTGTTGTTGGGCGTAGTTCCAGATGTCTGCCAAAAAATCAAGGAAGCGCTTCAGAAGGGGCTCAGTGTTGCTGATATAGTAACGACTATAGGTGGATGTTCTGTTGGGCTCAATGACGTGGTGCCAGATGCAATAGAGGCCCTAGGACCGCGAGGCATAATCTTTCACGGTGTCTCTGTTACACCGGGTCACGTGGTCGGCGCTGGCGTCATCTCACAAAAACCTATCGTGATGCTACCGGGTCACGTAACGTCAGCTGCGATGGCATTCTACCTGTTTGTCGCACCTCTCATCTGCCTGTTCTCCGGTTGTAAAGTTGAAGATATGCTACCATCGGTAGCTGCAAAGATGGCCGACGCCTCAAAGTCTAGCTCACTTCATACATTCCTCAGGGTGCATGTGCGACACGGAAATGGAGCGTACATAGCTGAGCCAGTTCACGGCGGAACAAACGTTCTTACCAATCTGGCTAAAGCTAACGGATACGTCTTGGTCCCTCCGAAAAAGACTCTCCGCCGGGGCGATGAAGTGGAGGTCACTTTGTTCAGCAGACACGAATCCACGGAAATCAAAGCTTGAAGCATAGGGCCATGACACATTTGAAGGCATCTCGTGCAGTCGTGCGATAACATGGGAATGAAAGCTATGCCGCTTGCTTTGAACAGAAACGAAGTCGCTGGCGCCTTCGGAGACTTTGGCACATTTGTGCCGCTTGTGTTGGGAATGGTAACTACACTAGGCCTAGATCTCGTAACAATTCTCGTCTTGATCGGGGTCTTCTACATAGCGTCGGCCATTCTTTTCCGGGCGCCACTTCCTATCCAACCGATGAAGGCTATAGCGGCATTAGCGATCACTGGAGGAATCAGTTTCGGGGCTGTACGAGTAGCAGGATTTGCGTTGGGAATTATCTTCACAGTCCTAGCTATTGTCGGTTTCATAGGCTGGTTGGCAAAGGTTATTCCAAGAAGCGTCGTACTGGGCGTGCAAGTTGGACTGGGGCTCAAATTGATGGCCACTTCGGCTGGTATGATGAGCGCGCCCGTCAAAGTTACGGACATAGTACCAAACTGGGTTTACGTCGTCGCATCCATCTTCGCAATCCTAGCCTTAAGAAGAAGCAGAGTACCAGCCATGTTCGCTATCTTAGGCATCGGGATTACACCGCAACTCGTTCAGGGTTATCTTCAAGACCTAGTTACACCGAACTTGTCGATTCCAAAGATTTTACCGCTGAACCTCGATCCAACAGACCTCTTGGCGGGCGTGCTTTTCCTCGCGATTCCTCAAATCCCGTTGACAATAGGAAACTCCATACTAGCAACAGAATCGCTGAGCCGCACACTTTTCCCTAGAAACCGCGCCGTAACGGCCAAGAGGCTTTCCATATCTGTTGGAGCGGCAAACCTCGCATCATCTATCTTGGGCGGCATTCCGATCTGCCATGGAGCTGGCGGCCTTGCAGGGCACTATAGATTCGGTGCTCGAACACATACTGCCACTCTCTTCATGGGCTCGCTCTTGGTGGCGACCAGCCTCTTGTATGGCGGAAAATTCGCCATAGCTCTTCGTCAGATCCCAATCCCTGTGCTGGGCGTTATACTATTCTTCGCTGCATTACAACTTATACTTCTAATAAAGCACGTCAAGCGACCGGGGTACGACCCTTTCACGACTGTTCTAACGGCTATCATCTGCCCAATTCTGCCCTATGGATTCACGCTTGGGATGATCGTCGGATGTCTCACCTTCTTCATTCGTCAAAGCGACCTCAAGGAAGCACTGCGAAAACGCGGCGAGCCTAACGGTAATGAGCGATGACTGTTCTTACATTATATGAATCGTGCTTTAGGTGAGCACCTTCTTGAGAAATGACTTCTACGAAGAGCCAATAATCGTGGCTGTAGTTGGCGAGAAGGACTCTGGCAAGACGATGACCGTGGAGTACATCACTCACCAACTCTCGATCCAAGGTTTCACAGTCACTTGTATCAAACACACGCATCATTCTAGCATCTCGATCGACCAGAAAGGACGGGACACGGAGAGATTTGCAGCTGCTGGGGCAAGAACAGTCGTTAGCGTTGCACGAGAGCAACTAGTTATAATCAGGAAAGCCGACATGTCATCGCTCAATCTGGCCGCTGTCATGGGCCTTTTGAAAAGCTTTCCGTCAGATTTCGTCATCGTCGAGGGATTCCACTCAGCAGTAGCCAAACGACGAGATGTTTACAAAATAATTGTGGCCATCGACCTGAAAGGAGCAGGGAGATCATTGATGGGAACCGCGCCCCCGATCCTAGCAATAACTGGAAAGATAGGTAACCAGATGGACGGAGAGACGCTTGACAATATTCCAATCCTCCGACTGGAGAAGAGCGGAAGCTTGCTTGTGAGAAGAATCACCGGGGTAGCTCCAATCAAAAAGCAACAGTACTTTCAGAATTGTTCATGGCCGATACGCATGCATAGACCGTTCCACCGAACTTCTTCAGATATTTAACATCTCCGAGATCTTTTGGATGCTCCCTACTACTAGACCTACCTTAACGGTTTCCCTGATCCATGCGTCAGTTTCCTCTTCCACCCGGTCTGTCTCGCCTTACTAGCCTTATAAGTGCTCCATAGGTGAATAGAACGTGCACTTCCTTGCCGAGTGCTATTGATGTCAGCGCAATTGTGAGTGCGTGTGCAACTCTGTTATATGAGGCGCTCTTTCTAGCAAGCATATGACCGTATATTTGTCTTGATATACCTTGCTACTATCAAAGAAACTTTGCAGTTGCTACTTAGACCAAGGGGTTAGGTTATTGCTTCTTCTTTTTCGTAACTGGCTTCCTAATTAAGAAAGAGGAATGAATTGCAGAGTCGGAACTCTTACTTGGGCTTCATAACCAGAGCCAAGATAGAAGTTACGAGCATAAATGCCGCCATGATAACGAAGGCAAATACCTCATTCTGAGTCATATCTAATGTGTACCCAATAAACATTGGACCAAGGGCGATTCCAAGATTTAGACAGGTGTTTAGCACGCCGAACCCTAGTCCGCTCTTCCCGATGCCGAGGATCTCCTCAGGGAGAGCGAACACAGCTGGAGGCAGAAACGCAGCGGATAGGCCAAGAATCGAGGCCAAAAGCAGGTAAGACGTTTCATTTGAGAACGGAAAGACTAGGAAGACTACTAACATCAGCAGTGACGAAAGTAGAATAAATGGCCTTCGTTTTTCCGCTTTATCCGAAAGAAATCCGCTTAACGGAGTTATCAGAGCTGCCAGCATGAGGAGGCTCGCCAAGAAGTCGGATAATGCCAAAGGCAGACCTAGAAATTTCGTAAATATTGTCTTTCCCCAAGTGGTGTAACCGATCGCTCCCATATTGAAGAATCCCCAGATCAACCCCAGAATCCAAATATTCGAATTTTTCAAAGATCGAAGAGCGGATCTTTCAGGTGCATAGCGACCTTTTTCTTTTATAGAGAAAATGCATATCAAGAGTATCGATGCGTTCACTATCGTCACGAACAGAATCGGGGTTCTCCAATTGTAGGTCGACGCAACTCCGCCCAGCGTATTAAACGATAGGACCGTGGCGACCGGCATATTCAAGCTGAACAATCCCATCGCAAGTCCGAGCTCTTTCCTGTCAAACCACTGAAAAATTGGAACAGGAGCCGAAACAACGACTAGAGCACCGCCGACGCCTAAAGCCAAACGTCCCAGCTGCAGTAGAAGGTACGAATTTGAAAGGGCGCACAGCATTGAGCTTCCGGTTACGATCGCTAGACCTAGGAGACATATCGTCTTGACGCCGTATCTTCCGGCCAATATTCCGCCGAGAATCGATAGGAATATTCCGGGAAGGGCGACTAACCATATAAGGCTACTTGCGGAACCGTATCCTACGCCAAAATCATCCACAATATATGGAAGCATAGGTGGAAAGGACTGCATAGAAAATAGAAAGGAGAACATTGACAGGAAACTGGTGAATAGAGTAAGCCACTTCATCGACCCCAAATTCTTCAAACGCTTTCATTCCCGTTCGGTCTCAACACCCTAGTAAAAGTGCTGGGGAGCATGTTCACTGTATATCACGGTTCTCTCTAAAGCGCTCTTCTAGAATATATAATTCTTATATTTATGACGCTTATTTTTACTATAGCTGCCACGCACCTATCGCGAGGGGTGCTGATGGTTTTAAGGTACAGGTGGTACATGTTCGTTAAAGAAGCCGAGGCTAAAGAGGGCATAGTAGGCGAACTCGAATTCGCCCTGCGGGAAGTCGACTGTAGAACCTGCAAGACATTATTTTCATGGGATCCGATTTTTCAAGACATCCTTCATGTGGAGGTTGAATGTCCTACATTTGAGGACGCACGAGCATGTGACGGGAGGATAAAAGCGCGGCTGATTGAAGAATGCGAGAGAAGAAACATACCGCATACGATCGGCGAATTTAGAGCACTACAGTAGGCGCCTGCAATATCGGGCATGAGCAGGAGACTTTGTGTGGAAAAATTTGACGTAGTCGTCGTTGGCGCTGGACCTGCCGGATGTTCTGCTGCATGTGTGCTTGCTAAAGCAGGTATGAAAGTACTTCTATTAGAGAGAGGAAAATATCCAGGTTCAAAAAACGTTATGGGTGGAATCTTATACAGTCGCGTCCTAGATAGGCTAATTCCTAAATTCTGGGAGGACGCGCCGGTTGAAAGATACATAACCCGATATGTTATGACATTTCTTTCAGACGAAGCATCGCTCTCATTCGATTTTAATACAGTGAAGATGAGTCTTCCTCCATACAATGCGTTCTCTGTGTTGAGAGCCAAATTCGACAAATGGTTTGCTGAAAAGGTTGAAGAGGCTGGAGCATTCGTGGTGAATGGAGTTCGCGTCGACAATCTCTTGTGGAAGGATGGCAGAGTTGTTGGGATTCAAGCGGGGTCAGAGGAGATAGCAGCGGACGTCGTGGTCGCGGCTGATGGAGCGAAATCATATCTTGCGCAGTATGCAGGCTTGAGAAAAGATTTTTCTTCAGAGCAGGTGTCCATCGGAGTCAAAGAAGTGATCGAATTACCTGAAGACAAAATTGAAGAGAGATTTAATCTTTCAGGCAATGAAGGCGCCGCTTACACTTTTCTCGGTGGCCTGGGAGGGTTGAAAGGCGGGGGGTTCTTGTATACAAACAAGTCAAGCCTTTCTCTGGGGATAGTTGTCCAGATAGAATCGTTGATGCGATCCGGATTGAGGCTTCCGGACGTTATTGAAAAC
>Ga0315314_1001886_pt1 | contig 17862 bp, 14 predicted proteins | sample TDP9_MG_FD_203631 | JGI IMG/M metagenome (GOLD analysis project Ga0315314, IMG submission 203631) | Freshwater sediment microbial communities from Lake Towuti, South Sulawesi, Indonesia - TDP9 | ecosystem: Environmental > Aquatic > Freshwater > Lake > Sediment | place: Indonesia: South Sulawesi...
CGATACATGGCCACCGTTCTCTCGGCGTGGCCACGATAATCGTAGCCTGGATAGCGAGAATCGGGCTGTGTCCAACCACCGCGAGGGACGAAGACGCCACCCTCAGTGCTGATGACCGGGACTTCTAAGCCGAAATATCTCTTGAGGAGAGTAACTGGGACCCGATGGCCCATAAGCGAGTTGTCCCCCGCGAAGATGGTGAGCCCAGGGTGGTCGCGCTGTGTTATCTCGTCGTAGGGGCATTCGAAATGCCACTCGCCGCTCTCATCCCTATAGCAATGGTTGAGAACCGCATCATGAGTAGCGATCCAGGCTCCCTGCTCGAAGACAGATCTCGCCCTCCCATAGAACTCCTGGGCCATGATCGGGAAACAATCCTCGTACCAGACGATACTTCCTATGAGAGGGGTGCGACCCGATTGGGCCATGGCTGGAAAGGCTGGGTAGCCGCCTCTCCTTATGACCTCCTCCGCATCGCCCAGCCAAACCTCGACCATAGTCCGCTTGCGCCGCTCGCCTAGGGCCTCCCACTGTCCGGGCCTCCATTCCAAGGGAAGGTTGGGCTCGTTATATATCTCGAACCATCGCGTTACCCCTTCCCTTATATATCGGGATATGGTGTCTAGAGCCTTTTGGGGGAACCGATTGGGCAAAGGAGCATCCTGGAAGATGCGCACGATGGGCATTACCCCCTTGCGGCGTAACTTCTGGGCAAAATCGAAGACGGAGCCCGAGCCATCGTCGATCAGTTTGTACCAAGCCATCCCCATCTCGCGGACACGCGCTATCCACCAATCATGGTCAAAGTTGGCACTGTAGGATGCCACCCCATGGATGCCCCTGATGTCTGGGGCTCGTTCATAATCTTGGAGTCTCATAATTGACCCCCTATTTATAGCCTCCGAGGAGAAGAGAGAATAAGATCACGAACGGCTGTCCGCTCCCCTTGTAGACGCCGCTCTTCCTACATATCTATTGTTGCAAGAACTGTGCCAAAACAGAAAACCAACTCAAGGGAAGGAAAAAGCAGCGACTATTCATATATAAACCAGCCGCCGGAGATGACACGAGACATTGTGGTCTATAAGAAATAGGGCATAGATGTAGGGGCCGAATAGTAAGAGAATGAGATGACGCTGGGAAGAGGTCTTATATGAGAAAAGGGGGCGGGGGGATTTCCCCCATTTGGGGGATTTTACACCCCCTGCAGTCCGGTCATGAGTCCGCACTCCTCTTTAAGCAGCCTCTACCACTTTAACCAAGAGCCTGCGCCGCCGGGGCCCATCGAACTCACAAAGGAAGAGCCCCTGCCAGGTCCCCAGAACTAGTCTTCCACCCTCTATGAGTATCGTCTCCGAGGAGCCTACGATGGTGGCCTTGATGTGGGAGTCAGCGTTTCCTTCCAGGTGACGGTATGAACCACCTCGGGGGGCCATCTTCTCCAACGCGGTCAAGATATCTTGGACCACGCTGGGGTCGGCATTTTCGTTGATCGCTATCCCCGCTGTAGTATGGGGGACATAGATATGGCAAAACCCCTCTTGGATTCCGCTCTCGGATACGGCCCGCTGTACCTCTCTTGTCACATCCACCATCTGGGCCCGTGAACTGGTGGCTATCTCCAAGCGATGGATCATGCTCCCCTCCCCTAAGAGTTCTTCGCTTGATTATACTAAAGGAGGGTCAACCTTGACAGTAAGGCCAGTTGCTGATAGAATGAAGATAGTGGCGCATTCGTCTAGAGGCCTAGGATACAGCCCTCTCAAGGCTGGGACAGGGGTTCGAGTCCCCTATGCGCCATAAGAGCGGGGCCCTAAGAGGGCCCTTTTCCCTATAGGGGGGAGACATGGAAGATTTAGCGAAGAGGGCAGGGGAGTTATTGAAAGAGATGGGCCTCACCCTATCTCTGGCCGAGTCCTGCACCGGGGGACTCGTCGCCCACCGGCTCACGGACATCTCCGGGAGTTCTACCTATTTCTTGGGCGGCGTAGTCGCTTACTCCAATGAGGCTAAGGAGAAGATACTGGGCGTGCCTCATGAGACACTGCTTCGCTACGGTGCAGTAAGCGAAGAGAGTGCGCGGGCCATGGCCGAAGGAGTCCGTCACCTATTTACAAGCAACTTTGCCATAGCAGTAACCGGGATCGCTGGCCCCACAGGGGGCACCCCGGAGAAGCCGGTGGGGCTGGTATATATCGCTCTGGCGGCCGAGGGGGAAGTAAGGTGCGAGAAACATATTTGGAAAGGGGATAGGCTACAAAATAAGGCCCAATCCACCGAGGCGGCTCTAGAGATGCTCATCGCGTATTTAGGGACGGAGTAACACCTTCAAGGCGGCGCCGAGAAGCCACCCCCACCACTCCTTTCCTCAAGGTTCCGACACACGGGCATGAGCGCGATCTCATCGACTACCAGACGGCCTGAGTTCACCTCCGGGTTCACCGGATGACGACCGCGCGCGGCGTTTTGGGGGCTTGACAGATGGTAACAATTGTGCTAAATAATGAGTATCATCTCTCGTGGTGAAACCACATTTGTCGTACGATGAGGCCAAGTACGGCGATTTGGACCCAACGTCGGGTCTAGAGGACCCGACGTTATTTGTTATGGGGTATTCGACACTGGAGCCGGAGTCCGATGTCTAGATAGTTGGCACTGGAGGAAAATATGGAAACCCAACGAGGCAAGATATATTTCATAGACGTGACCAACCGCGATGGAGTGCAAGCGCCGCGCACCAAACTGGCCAAATTGCAAAAGACCATGGTGAACTACTACTTGGGTCAATTGGGTATCTGCCAGTCCGAGTTCGGCTTTCCTGGCCTCTGGCACGAGCAAAACTATATCGAGGCTAACCTGCGGTTGGCCGAAAAAGGTGTCCTGGGAAAGTTGGTATTGGAAGGTTGGTGCCGAGCCTTGGTCGGCGACGTAGAAGAGGCTGCCCAGAGGACCAGGGTGCGTCATTTCAACCTCTCCATCCCCACCTCTGAGCAGATGATCCAGGGCAAATTGAGGGGAAAGTTTACCCCTGAAGGTGTTATTCTGAACATGGTGGATGCGGTGCACGCGGCCAAGGAAAGAGGTGCCTTGACCGTTGGAGTCAACGCAGAAGACGCCTCCCGTACCGATCTCGACTATCTCATCCGTTTCGCTCTCGCGGCCAAGGAAGCCGGAGCCGACCGATTACGATACTGTGATACCATAGGCGGCGATACCCCCAGCCGCATCTATCAGCGCATCTCTCAATTGGCCCAAGCGGTGGGTATCTCCATAGAATTGCACTGCCACAACGACTTGGGCTTGGCGGTGGCCAACTCCCTGGCTGGAGCCCAGGCTGCTGTGGAGGCTGGCCTGGACGCCTATATCAACGCCACCGTCAACGGGGTGGGGGAGCGAGCCGGTCAAGCGGATCTCCTCTCCTGCATCCTAGCCTGCAACTTTAGCTTCGGGCTCGCCGGGGAGTTGGAGTTGGGAGATAACCTCCACCTGGAGGTCGCTCGTCGTCTGGCCAATTATGTGGCCAACGCTTTTGGCCTACCACTCCCCATAAATCAGCCAGGAGTAGGGAGCAACGTATTCGCCCATGAGTCGGGCATCCACGCCGATGGCACCCTTAAGGATCCTCGCAATTATGAGCTATACGATTATGATCTTTTTGGTCTGCCTGAGAGGCCTTCGTCGCCTATGGGCCGAATCATCACCACCGGCGAGTATGGCGGGGTCTCCGGCTTACGCCACGTCTATGAAAGGTTAGGCATCTATTTCGAGAGCCAGGAGGAGGCCCGCGACATCCTCCAGTTGGTTCAAGCCGCCAACGCCCATACTCATATACCCTTGACCGATGATGAGCTACGCTTCATCGCTCACCACTCCGAAGAGGTGCGGTTGCTCTTAACCATGAGCCTACAGCCGGCTCATAGTTGAGCCCTCCCCTACGAGATGACCATGGGCAAAAGCCTGCTCGAGAAATTGTTAACGGAGCATTTGGCTGAAGGGAAGGTCGCTCCAGGGCAGGAAATCGCCATAACCATCGACCAGACCCTGACCCAGGATGCTACCGGTACCCTGGCCTACCTTCAATTTCAAAGTCTAGGGGTCGAACGGGTTAGAACGACGCTTTCAGTTAGCTACGTGGATCATAACCTTCTTCAGACCGACCGCCGAAGTGCAGATGACCATACATACCTCCAGTCGGTGGCAGCCAAGTATGGCCTATATTTCTCTAAGGCGGGTAATGGTATCTGTCACCAGCTCCATCTGGAACGGTTCGGTGTGCCGGGGAAGACGCTATTGGGTTCAGATAGCCACACCCCTATGGCTGGCGCTTTGGGGATGCTGGCCATTGGCGCTGGCGGTTTGGATGTAGTCTTGGCTATGGCCGGACTCCCCTTTCATCTGACCGTCCCAGAGGTGATGGGGGTAAGGCTTATAGGCCAGCTGTCTCCCTGGGTGACGGCCAAGGATCTGGCCTTGGAACTCTTGCGACGGTTGACGGTCAAGGGAGGGATCGATAAGGCCATGGAGTATTTCGGAGAAGGAGTGGCGACGCTCACTGTCCCTGAACGAGCAACCGTGGCCGGCATGGGGACTGAGCTGGGAGCCACAACCTCCGTCTTCCCCAGTGATGAACGGACTTTGGCCTTTCTGCAGGCTCAAGGGCGGGAGCGAGATTGGCGTCCCTCGGCTGCGGATAGGGAGGCGGCTTACGATGAGGTGATAGAGGTAGACCTCAGCCGGCTGGAACCCCTCATCGCCCAACCTTCGAGCCCAGACAAAGTGGTGCCGGTTAGGGAAGTGGAAGGTATCCCGGTGACCCAGGTCTGCATAGGTGGTTGTATCAACTCCTCCTATCTAGACTTGGCTCGGGTGGCGGCTATCCTGGCGGACAAGAAGGTTCATCCCCAGGTCAGCCTGACCATCTCCCCGGGCAGCCGCCAGGTATTGATCATGCTGGCTAAAGAGAGCAGACTAGCCAGCCTCTTCTCCTGCGGGGCTCGCATCTTGGAGGCAGCCTGTGGCCCATGTATCGGCATGGGCCAGGCCCCGCCCAGCGGTGACGTGTCGGTGCGCAGTTTCGCGCGCAATTTCAAAGGCCGAAGCGGTACAGTTGACGATCTGGTCTACTTGGCCAGCCCCGAGGTCTGTGCGGTCACCGCCCTAAGAGGAGAACTGTCTGATCCTCGGCGGTTGGGAGAGCCACCTTCCATCCCCCTACCCTCCTCCTTCCCCGTGGACGAGAACCTGATTATACCCCTGCCCGAAAACCCACAAGAGGTGGTGATGGGGCCACATATGGCGGCTCTTCCCCGAAGCGATCCCTTGCCCGATAGGTTAAAGGGCCGGGTTCTACTGGTCGTAGGTGATGATGTCACCACCGATCAGATATCGCCTGCCGGGGCTCAATTTCTTCCCCTTCGCTCCAACATCCCGGCCCTAAGCCAATTCCTCTTTTACCCTATCGATCCCACCTTCGCGCAGAGGGCCAAGGAGGCCGGAGGGGGGTTTGTGGTGGCTGGCTACAACTACGGTCAGGGCTCCAGCCGTGAACACGCGGCCCTAGGGCCCATGTTTTTAGGGGTAAAGGCCGTATTGGCCCAATCGTTTGCCAGCATCCATAAGGCGAACTTGGTCAATTTCGGCATCCTGCCTTTGCTCTTTGCTGATGAAAACCGATATGAGGCGGTTGGTCAAGGAGAGGTGTTGCGGCTAAGCGGCCTTCACCAAGCGCTGAAGGCTGGCCGCCCCCTTTGGGTGGAAAGGGTATCTGCGGGCGGTGGTTTCTGGACTCGATACGAGCTAACGCCCCGTCAGGTGGAGATCATCTTGGCTGGGGGGCTATTGAACTGTGCGAGAGAAGTTTTAGGGAGATAGGCCGCTTCTCCCTTGACCACTATCGTTGGAAGGCTCTTATGGCTCATCGCGTGACTCTAATCCCTGGCGATGGAGTTGGCCCAGAGGTGATCGAGGCTGCCCGGCGGGTAGTGGAGGCCACAGGGGTAGCCGTGGAGTGGGAGGTGCAGGATGCGGGCGCTGAGGCGATGGCCAAATACCACACCCCCTTGCCCGAACACCTCCTGGAATCGATCCGTCGTAACCGGGTGGCTCTAAAAGGCCCCCTCACTACCCCTATCGCCGAGGGGCATCGAAGCCTAAATGTGGCCATTCGCCAGGCCTTGGATCTTTACGCCAACTTACGACCGGCTAAGTGGCTGCCCGGTGTCCCTTCTCCTTTCGAAGGTGTCGACCTGGTGGTGGTACGGGAGAACACAGAGGACCTCTATAGCGGCGTCGAGCATGAAGTCATCCCCAACCAGGCCGCGGAGGCGATCAAGATCATCACTCGTCGGGCCTCGGACAGAGTAGTACGCTTTGCCTTCCAGTACGCCCAGGATCACGGCCGCCGTAAAGTAACCGCCGTCCATAAGGCCAATATCTTGAAATTGACCGATGGGCTTTTCCTGAAGGTAGCCCGTGAGATAGCGAAGGATTATCCTGACATCGAGTTCGAGGATCGGCTTGTAGATAACATGTGTATGCAACTGGTGCACAAACCGAAACTCTACGATGTGCTGGTCATGCCCAACCTTTATGGCGACATCCTGAGCGATCTCGCTGCCGGGCTGGTGGGAGGGCTGGGGATGGTTCCCTCGGCCAACATCGGAGACCATTGGGCCGTCTTTGAGCCCGTTCACGGCTCGGCTCCCAAATATGCCGGCCAGGACAAAGTGAACCCCACGGCTGCCATCTTGAGCGCAGCGCTCATGTTGCGTCACTTAGGGGAGGGAGAGGCAGCCGCAAGGATAGAGAAGGCGGTAGCCATGGTCATCGCTCAAGGGAAGCGGGTAACCTATGATCTGAAGCCTGAGGCCGATCATCCCACTGCTGTTGGCGCGTCTGAGTTTTGTAAGGCAGTCGTGGATATCCTATCCAGCCTGGACTAACTCCGGGAGAGCGACCTTCTGAAAGCAGTTGGCAGACTGGTCGGGATTACTTGGTCCTCAACCTTATGACAGACATTCGTGCCCAGGAGATGCTAATCGCCTTCTCAAGACCTTAAGGACGGAGAAGCACCTTCAGAATCTCCCCCTTTTCTGCCAACTGGAAGGCCCCCACCCCCTCATCCAGAGGTAGAGTGGCGGTAATAAGAGAGGTTACGTCCACCAGCCCCTTCCTTAAGAGTTCCAAGGCGGGGATGAAGGGGCCACAACGAGAACCGACAAGCGTAATCTCATCGATCACCAAGCGGCTTAGATCCACCTTTGTCTCACCGTGGTAGGTGCTTTTCAAGACCAAGGTACCCCGCGGGCGCAGTAACTCCAAAGCCTGAGTGAACCCCTCAGGGGTCCCCGTACAATCGACCACGATGTCAAAAGAACGTTCCAGGGGGCCCTGGCTTAAGTGGGTGGCGATACTTAATCTATTGAGGATCTCCAATTTGTGAGCGTGGTGGCCCACGACCAAGAGGTCACAATCTTGCAGAGCCAAAACCTGGGCCACGAGCAACCCCAATTTCCCATCCCCCAGCACGAGCACTTTATCTTTAGGCTTTACCTCTATCTGTTCCAATATCTCCAAGGCTGCCGCCAAAGGCTCGACGAAAACGGCCTCTTCATCGGGAACCTCCTCAGGCACAGGGTGCAAATTGGCTAGGGGAAGAGTAAAATATTCGGCGAAGGCTCCGTCTCGCCCCCAGATGCCTAAAGTGGTGCGCTCTGGGCAATGGGTGAAGAGGCCCCTTTGGCAAAGGGGACACTCCCCACAGTAACAGTTTATCTCCCCCACCACCCGCTTTCCCAACCACCCTTCCTCCTCCGCCTCCTCTACGACTCCCACGAACTCGTGACCTAACACCCCCTGGAAGCCCATATATCCTTTGGTTATCTCTAGGTCGGTGTTACAGATGCCCGCTAGCGAGACCCGAATCAGGGCCTCGCCCGGCCGAGGCTTGGGACAGGGCTTAGAGGAGAGTTTCAGTTCACCGTCGTAAAGAAGGGCTTTCATGAAACGCCCCTTCCTATCTAATCTGGACTGAGACAACGGATGTAAGAGGGGCCGTAACTCCAACTAATCAGACGGCCCCTCGTCTAATAACACCAAGTAGCGATTACTACCGCGAGCCGATATCGGTCAAGAGCCAATCTTCTCCCTCGTTAGGCTGCGTGAAGGTGGCCACGAACTTCCTAGAGAGATCCTCGGTGCTGAAAAGGAGAGTCTCCTCCGGTGCAGCCTCCCATTCCACTATATAGGTCACCGTGGTATCGTCCAGCCCCAGCGCCTTGGCCCCCTCTGCTACAGAGGGGTCGCTAGTCAACTCCAAAGCCCCAGCCTCGTCGCCAGCCCTCAGACGGCGCAGGAACTCGAAGAGAGAGGCGTAAGGGCTAGGCTGGGTGATCTCCCAGAGGCGATCATAGTATGGTGCCTCGAGAGGGAGAGTCACTTGGGGCAAGTATTTATCTCCTTGACGTTCCCAAAGAAGGTCGAAAAGGCGATGGGGGCAGGCATGGCATTCGAAGAAGGGCTCTTCTTCCATGAAGATACCCCAAGAACTCCCCTCCATCCTCAATAGGGAGAGATCGCCGGCAGCGAAAGAAAGGTGGCCATCCGCCGTTATCCAAAGATCCCTCCAAGGCTCTTTTTCAGAGGGCCAGACCTTTCGCCACTCATCCGCCTCGCGCCTTAGAAGGATGTAATCCGGCGTTACGGTGCTAGCGCCGATGTAGACGAAGATGATGCCCATCTCATCCCCCGCCTTGCGAGCATCGGAGATAGCATCACCTTCCGTAACCGGGTAGTAGTCGAAGAGAGTTCCCGTCTGGCCCCAGAAGAGAGCGATGGGGTAGAGGCCGAACTTGACCAAGTAAAGGCCAGATTCCACCTTCAGGCTATCGATACCCATGACCCCCATCTCCACCCCCGCCTCCTGGCCCAGGGAGAAGAGTTCATTCGCTATTTCTTCCTCGGACATCTCTTCTATTTCCGGCAGGGAGAGATATAGAGCCAAGGCCTGGAAAGCCGAATCCTGGGCAGCCTCTAAGTCGTGCTCTGCTTCAAAGGCGGCAGCCTTAGCCAGAAACCTCCGTATGATCTCAAAAGACTGAACCTCAACAACATACTTCACAAGATTGACGGGCCGTAATCGACCCATAGAGCCTAGAGGAACGCCACCCTCCTCACCTATGTCAAACCGGACAAGTGTTGGAATGCCCACTAAAACACCTTGATCCGTAACCGCAGCCCCCCCACTGTTGCCTGGATTCAGACTAGCATCTGTCTTGATCCAAACGTGAATAGATTCCCCAGACTCGACAACCTCGGTTTCGAATCCACTAACCACACCCTTAGTAAGACTAAGGGTTTCCCCTCCTACTGCTGGGTAGCCAAATATATTCAAAGTATCACCTAACTGGAGAGAATCCGAATCCCCCAAGGGTATCCAGGGAAGATTCAACTCACTCTTCTCGACCGTCTCCCCGTCCAGACTCGCTATAATCTGAATCAAAGCCAGATCAAAAGAGATATTATACTCAACCACCTCTGCCAGATAGGCAGCCACAGGTGGTTTATCCGGAGCAGGGCTCAACGCTATCGCAAGCGAGCTTGCGTCTTCAACGACGTGGAAATTGGTCAATATCTGTCCCTCTGGATGTATAATTGTGCCCGAACCCATACTGTATGGCTCCTCTACGCCAGAAGCACTTCTTTGAAAGCTGAATATTTGAACAATAGCTGTGGAGATACGCCGAATCTCTTCCGCGGAAAGTCCCTCTGTGACGGGGGTTGACATGACAGTTGGAGTAGGTGTATGAGTAGGGGTCATGGTCGCCGTTGGAAGAGGGGTAGGAGAGGGGATGGCCAAGCCTGGCGTGCAGCCAGCAACTAGCAGGACAAAGATCAAGGTAAGGAGAGGGCAACCCTTAACTTTCGATATTCTCATTTTCCCCAAGCCAACGGGCTAGGAACCTTTTGCCAAGATGAAGGTCGGGGGCGCTGAACTTCGCGCCCCCGAACCCCTTACATTGGCGGGCTTATATCCACTGGCTGGTTGACGTTCGAGATCTCCTCTAGGAAATGATACTCAGCGCTCTCGCCCTCGCAGGTACCAGAGGCGTCGATGGTCCCCTTCACTGGATAGTTGCCCTCAACCGCAACCCACCAGTTCTGCTCCGCAGAGACGAAGGTGCACTCAACGCTCACCCCGCTGAAGGCAGTGGCTTTGTAGTGACGCGCCGGTATCCCGTTCACCACCTCCAGCCCCACGAAATTGGCTCCTTCGGCCGCTTCGGAGATGAGGCCCCACATGCCTAGAAGGGTGAAGGCCTCCATCGTGGATGTATCCTCAGCGGGAAGCTCCAGCCATTCACCACCCTCCTCAGTCCGCATCCACATCTTTGCCTCTTCCTCGATGTAGATATACTCCATGTAGGTTTTCTCTTCGTTCGCCAGGTTCCAGACGATGTGCATGGCTTTGGTAGGCTTGTTCTGGACCTTACCGTTGCCCTCCCAACTGCCAGACTGTAACTCGCCCTCGGTGATACCACTGAACTCCATCTTGAAATGGTAAGCATAGGAGTCCAGGTCGTTAAGGGCGCTCTCTTCCATGGCGAAAGGTAGTTCTTCTTCCGGCGTCTCCGCCGCCTCTGGGGTTTCTGCTACCTCGGGGGTCTCTACTACCTCTGGCGTCTCCACCGCCTCTGGCGTTTCTGCCACCTCGGGTGTCGCAGTAGGCGGTGCTGTGGGAGCGCTGGGGCCACAAGCCAGGCTGGCAGTGATCAAGAGGGAGAGAACCGCCAAGGCGACTAACCACACTCTTTTCTTGTTCATTTATTTCCTCCTTTCAATAGCCACCTCAGGGGCTGAGGGTCGCTTTCATCATGTCGAGTGGAAGGCTGCCCTTTATACAAAAAACCAATCTTCAAATTCATAAAGATTTTACACCTTTTAGGCCAGATTGTCAACGCAAAAACGGTGACCCAGGACTATAGCCGAGACTAGGCGATGACACGGCGGAGGAAAAAGAGAGCCACTATGGTAGCCACACCAAGCCCGGCCGCCAGAAGACAACCCTTGGCCAGAACCTTGGAGCCCCCTCGCAAGAGACTATATAAACCGACTACGATACCTACCGGAGGAAGGATAAAGGAGAGGGCATAGAGGAGCCTCTCCGGCCTCCTCTCCCACTCCACCAGGAGAGGGCTGGCATTGAAGATCGAGCAATAAGTAGCGCTGACGATGCCAATGAGCAAGGTGAAGGCAAAGACATGGATGGTGACCCCTCCAAAGAGGATAAGAGCGGTCAAGGTGAAGAGCACGCCGAGTTCAGTATTTAGGGAGCGGTCAAGGGTCTGGATGATACTGTGGTTAACTATGCTCTCTATCGGTTCACCTGCCCTGCGCTTCATATTCTCCCGGATGCGGTCGAAGACCACTATGGTATCGTGTACCGAGAAGCCGATGACCGTCAGAAGAGCGGTCAAGAAGAGAGCATCCACCTCCCACCCTCGGAGGCGTCCCAGAATAGCAACCACACCCACCACCACAAGGACGTCATGGATCGTGGCTATAGTCGCACAGGTGCCGAAACGGACGGGGTTAGGAACATGCCGAAAGGCCCAGCAGATGTATAAGAGGATAGCGATACTTGCCAGGCCTATGGCATAGAGGGCTCGTCGAGTGGTCTCCATTGATACCCGGGCACCGATAGATTCGAACCTGAGTTCATCGATGATGGGAGCAAAACGCTCCTCTATCGCCGCCTCGATCTCGCTCTTCTTCTGGCTGTCGATAGGGACAGTGCGAATGAGAAGAAACTCACTGCCAGTGACGGGGTCAGAGGATGTTTGGACGCTAACCTCATCAAGCCCATAATCGCCCAGTAGCTCCTTAACCTCCCCAGGCTGTGGACGCCTGCCTTCTTCAAAAGCGATCTCCAAGAGCGACCCCGAGGTAAAATCTATAGAGAGGGGGAGCCCAAAGAGAACCAGGGAAATCACACCCGGTATGATAACCAATGCGGAGATGAGAAAGCACCAGTAACGCTTACTTACTATATCCAGCATAGATTGCCACCGCCTTGAAATAGGTAGTCATACCCTCGTTCCATATCACCTCCATACTCTCTCACACCCCGAACCACCAATGGGTTTTCACTATACCTAAGTGCATCACCAAACGTAGGAAGGTGCGGGTGACGATGATGGCAGTAAACATGCTCACCAGGACGCCGATAGCCAAAGTGAGGGCGAAACCTTTGACGATGCTAGCCCCAAAATAGGAGCCGAGCCAAAAGAGGATGACACAGGTGATGAGGGTGGAGAAGTTGGAATCGCGGATAGAGGGCCAGGCGCGGCTGAACCCCTGCTCCACCGCCTGATGGAGCCCCTTCCCAGCGCGTAACTCCTCCTTCAACCTCTCGAAGATGAGGATATTGGCATCCACTGCCATACCTACCGATAGGATAAAGCCAGCGATCCCCGCCAGGGTCAAAACCACCGGAATCAGTTTAAAAAGGGCAAAGACAACTGCGGCGTATATGCCCAAGGCCAGATCGGCCAGGAGGCCTGGCAGGCGGTAGTAGATGAGCATAAAGGCCACCACCATAGAGAGGCCTATAGTCCCCGCCAGGGTGCTTTTGCGGACAGAATCCTCGCCCAGGGTAGGGCCCACCTCCCGGTGGGTTTCCACCCGCAAGGGGATGGGCAGAGCGCCATATCGAAGGCGAATGACGATGCTTTCTGCCTCCGCAGGAGTGAAGCCTCCCTCACGGGTGAGGAGCACTTCGCCTCTAGATATTACATCCTTGACCGTGGCGCAGGAGACCACCTCCTTGTCCAAAACAATACACATCACCTGGCCCACATTTCTAGCGGTGTAATCGGCGAAGATCCGTGTCCCCTCCTCATCTAAGGCGAAGGCGATTTGGGTCTGATTGTAGTCGTCAACGGTTAGGTTAGCGCTTTTCAGGTTCCGCCCGGTCATGATGGTCTCGAAGATACGCTCCGGCGTGGGAGTGGGGCCGAGAGGCTCTGTAGCGGTTATGGTAGCCGTTGGAGTAACGGTTGCTGTTGGAGTGATGGCGATGGTTGCCGTGAGGGTGGGCGTAACCTCCACAGTGGCCGTGGGAGTGGCCTCGACGGAGGGCGTAGCCACCTCCTCCGTCGTCTGAACGAGGCTCCCAGGAGGCATGTATATGTTGCCGGCGTGGATAAACTCTAAGAGCCCGGTCTTGCCAAAGGCCGCGATAGCCTCCTCGGGGTTCTTCAAACCAGGTAACTCTACGATGATCCGCCTCGTCCCCTGCAACTGAATCAACGGCTCCGAGACCCCAAGCCCGTCAACGCGCTTCTCGATGATGGCCTTAGCGTTGGCTATAGCCTGACGATCTACGGACTCATCGGGAGGTACATCAGCCTCCAAGAGCACCTGCATACCCCCTTGGAGGTCTAACCCTTGGTGTACCTTTACCTCCCGGTCGACCTGGATAGGGCCAAGATGGATGTGGATACCTGGGTTAGTGGGGAGATCCACCCAGATGGCCACAGCGGCCAGAATTATGATCCCTCCAAGCAGGACAAGGTTCCTTCTAGGCATCCCCTTTCTCCAAGTCCAAGATAATGGCAACTATGATAGACCACTAAGATGCAACTGTCAAACACAACCCCCACCACAACTTGCGGCTTGACCTCCGACTACACTGACCAAAAGAGGGTATAATAGCGATTTGATTGGAGAAGACAAAGTCAAAAAAGATTACGCTGCCACCTCTCCCTGGGTAAGCGCAGGCCGATGGCACATCTTCATATCGTTATGCGCCTCCGTTTCAGAAATTGACCAGCCCCCACCTCACCTACAAACTGGCCATCTTTGACGATGACCCTGCCTCTCTGCATGACCAAGAGTGGATAACCCTTTACGGCGATGTGGTCATAGGGGCTATAGTCTACATTCATATGCAGGTTTTCCACAGTTAGGCGAACCTCTTTTCGAGGGTCAAAGATGACCAGATCCGCGTCCGCCCCTATGGAGATGGTGCCCTTCTCTGGAGCCAGGCCGAATAGACGGGCTGGGTTGGTGGAGACCAATTCTACGAACCTGTTGATGGAGAAGCGCCCTTCGTTCACCCCGAAGTGGTAGATCAAGGGCACCCTGGTCTCCACACCGGGCATGCCGCTCGGGATCTTGGAGAAGTCGTCTCTACCCCTATCTTTCTGGCCCACGAAGTTGAAGGGGCAATGGTCGGTGCTAACCACTTGCAGATCGCCAGAGATGAGCCCACGCCAGAGGAACTCTTCGTTCCCCTTGTCCCGCAGCGGGGGGGAGATCACATATTTCGCCCCCTCAAAGTTGGGCAAATTGTAATACTCGGTGTTGAAGAGGAGGTATTGAGGGCAGGTCTCGGCCAGAACAGTCAACCCCTTATCTCGGGCCTCCTTCACCTTCCCTAGAGCCTGCGCCGTACTCACATGGGCGATATAGATAGGGGCTCCCGCCAGAGTGGCCAAGATGATGGCCCGGCCCACAGCCTCGCCCTCTGCCTCGGGAGGGTGGCTTCGCGCATGCCATATCGGCTCCCTCTTGCCCTCAGCCACGTGCTTATTTATGAGGTAATGCAAGATATCGCCGTTCTCGGCGTGCACCATGATGAGCGCTCCCAATTCCTTGACTTTGAGGAGAGCCCTGAAAAGGACTGCGTCGTCCACCATATAGGTGCCCTTATAGGCCATATAGAGTTTGAAACTGGTAACGCCCCCCTCTACCAGTTGGGCCATCTCCACGTTCATCACTTCGTCGGTCGGATCTCCTATAGCCACATGTAAACTATAGTCGATGGCCGTTTTCCCCTTGGCCTTCTCCATCCGCAACTCTAGAGCCCGATGGAGGCTCTCCCCCTTCCCCTGGTCGGCGAAATCTATGAAGGTGGTAGTGCCACCACAGGCGGCAGCGATGCTCCCGGTCATGAAATCATCGGCGGAAACGGTGCCCATGGAAGGTAACTCGAAGTGGGTGTGGACGTCGATGGCTCCGGGGAAGAGATATTTGCCCTGGGCATCGATCTTCTCTACTCCCTGCAGGCCTCGGCCGAGGGCCACGATCTTCCCGCCTTCGATGCCTATGTCAGCCTGATAGGTTTCAGTAGCCGTAACAACGGTTCCGTTCGTTATCACACTCTCCATCCCCGCCCTCCTCAAAATGGTTGCTGCTTCAAGCAAGCACTGATGACTCTCCATCTCGATAGTCTGCCACCCCATCTATATGGGGGTACAACAGTATCTACTCTCCACCTACCAAGAGATTCTACCCCGTCAACCTGCCGCCTACATCAAGGTTACTTTTCAACCCTCTTCTTTACCAACTCCGCCACCTCGCCGGGGTGGCGCGCCACGGCGACCCCAACCTCCTCGAAGGCTTGTATCTTCTCCTCCGCTGTGCCTCTATCCCTGGAGATGATAGCCCCGGCGTGGCCCATACGTTTGTCCGGAGGGGCTGTACGCCCGGCCACAAAGGCTACCACAGGCTTGGTCATATAATGGGCAATGAACTCGGCCGCACTTTCCTCATCGCTGCCCCCGATCTCGCCGATGAGGACCACGATATCTGTGGCCGGATCCGCCTCAAAGAGGCGCAAGATATCTACGAAGTTGGAGCCCAGGATGGGATCGCCCCCGATCCCCACCACAGTAGATTGGCCCAGGCCACGCCGCGTCAACTCGTTCACTACCTCATAGGTAAGGGTGCCGCTCCGAGAGACGACTCCTACTCTCCCTGGTATATGGATATCTCCAGGCATGATCCCCACCTTACACTCTCCGGGCGTGATAACCCCTGGGCAGTTGGGCCCGATGAGCCGCACCCCCCTGATATCCAGGTATCTCTTGACCAGCATCATATCTAGGATGGGGATCCCTTCAGTGATGCAGACGATGAGCCCTACCCCCTCATCAGCAGCCTCATAGATAGCGTCAGGGGCGAAAGGGGCAGGGACGTAGATGATAGAGGTATTGGCCCCGGTCACGGCCACCGCTTCCTTCATGGTGTCGAAGACAGGGACCCCACAAGCCTCTACCCCCCCTTTGCCAGGGGTTACCCCTCCCACCACCTTAGTCCCGTAGTCGATCATGAGTTGGGTATGGAATCCGCCCTCTCGCCCGGTGATACCCTGGACTAAGAGCCTGGCCTTCTTGTCAACAAGGATGCTCATCTTATGGCCTCAAGATAACTTCTCCCTGATCAACTCTGCTGCCTCCCGGATTTGGGCGTAATCGGTCGGCTTGGGCCGCCAGGGCCGGATCAGATCATCGCCCACCCAGCGGGGGACAATATGAAAGTGGAAGTGGAAGATACTTTGGAAGCCGCCAGGCTCGTTGGCCTGCAAGATATTTAAGCCGTCGGGCTCAAAGGCGGCCCTCACCGCCTTGGCTACCTTCATGGTAGTCCTAGCCGTGGCCAGAAGGGCCTCCTCTTCGATATCGTAGATATTTCGGGAATGCTCCTTGGGTATCACCAGGGTGTGGCCTTGGGCAGCGGGGTGTATGTCCATGAAGGCCAAGGTCGACTCGTCCTCATAGACTATCTCGGCCGGGGCATCGCCCTTTACGATGGCACAGAAAGCGCAGTCACCCGTCATCGACTACCCCTTAACCGCTTCCACAGCCCTCTGGGCGGCCTGGATAAGTGTAGAGGCGGTCTCTATATCGGCGTCAGCCAAAAGCCTTCTCCCCTCCTCCTCATTGGTTCCCGCCAGACGGACGACTATGGGGACCTCAACCCGCACCTGACGGAGGGCCTCCAAAACCCCCTTGGCCACCTCGTCACAGCGGGTGATGCCCCCGAAGATATTTATAAGCACCGCCTTAACCTTCTCATCGGAGAGGAGGATGCGCAAAGCCAAAGCCACCTCTTCCGCCCGTGCACCCCCGCCAACATCCAAGAAGTTAGCTGGCTCCCCTCCATAGAGTTTGATCACATCCATGGTAGCCATAGCCAGGCCCGCACCGTTGACTAGGCAGCCTATCTCTCCCTCCAGTTTCACGTAACTCAAGCCCTGCTCCCGGGCCTCCCTTTCAGATGGTTCCTCCTCCGTTATATCACGGAGGGCTTCCAAATCTCTATGCCGGAAGAGGGCGTTATCATCCAGGACCATCTTGGTGTCGATGGCCAAAAGCCTCCCATCCGCGGTAAGGGCCAGGGGGTTTATCTCTGCCAGTGAGGCATCGCACTCCACGAAAGCCTTATATAGCCCCTGGGCGATGGCTATCCACTCGGCCACCCTCGCCTTTCCTAGACCGATCTCCAAAGCCAACTGGCGAGCCTGATAATCGCGCAGGCTCAAGAAGGGGTCGATGGTTATCTTGGCCAGCCTTTCTGGCATAGTGCGGGCCACCTCCTCGATCTCCACACCCCCCTCCGAGGAGGCAATCATCACCGGGGCAGAGAGGGCTCGGTCTACCACCACCCCTAGGTATAGTTCCTTTTCGATGGAAACAGCCTCGACCACCAAGACCTTTTCCACCTTCAGCCCCTTGATGCTCATCCCTAAGATTTGGCTGGCCATCTCCCTTGCCGCTTGGGGGCTAGAGGCTCTCTTGATGCCCCCCGCCTTCCCCCGCCCCCCTACCAGAACCTGGGCCTTGACCATCACCGGGATAGCGAGGCGGGAGGCGATCTCATAGGCCTCTTCCGAGGCATGGGCCAACTCCCCTCGCGGCAGAGGTACCCCATAACGAGCGAATATCTCTCTCGCCTGATATTCATGTAGGTTCAAAGCGGCTCTCCAAAATATCCCTTGGGATCATCGAGCTTTCCATGCCCAAACGTTACCCCGCGCTCTATTCCGGGAGGAGCATGACCCCAGGAGAGGGGAGGAGA
>Ga0315314_1001887_pt1 | contig 17852 bp, 20 predicted proteins | sample TDP9_MG_FD_203631 | JGI IMG/M metagenome (GOLD analysis project Ga0315314, IMG submission 203631) | Freshwater sediment microbial communities from Lake Towuti, South Sulawesi, Indonesia - TDP9 | ecosystem: Environmental > Aquatic > Freshwater > Lake > Sediment | place: Indonesia: South Sulawesi...
TCTGAACGAAAAGACTCAACAAGGCTTTACCATAACCATGGAGATTCATGATAGATATATGATCTTGATAAGCCCAAACATCCTCTATAGATTGCTTGGCGATATGATGGACAATGAGTTGATAGAGAATAAGGAAAAGAGCTATTATATCACAGAGAGGGGTAGAGACGCTTTGAAAATTTTTACAGAAAAGTTGGGAGAGTCAAATCTAACTCTTGAGGGTGAGAATCTTGTCGAAAAATAATCTTCCAAAAGAGCTTATAGATTTCTTATCTCAGGGTAACAACATCCTTCTAATCAAGGGCAATCCAGGTACTGGGAAGACTATCTTAAGCCTTGAGTTACTGAAGCACTTTCAAGAAGATAGAAACGCAATCTATGTGAGTACAAGAGTAACCTCGGAGAGGTTGTTTGCTCAGTTTCCTTGGCTAGAGGGTGTGATCAAGCCAGAGCATGTTTTAGAGGCGCCTAAGAAGGGCATCACAATCTCCGATACAAAGATGAAAAAGTATCCAACACAGTTCGAGCATGTATATGATCTTGCTATGAGGACAGAGAATCCTATGATAGTAGTAGACAGCTGGGAGGCTGTCACAGAAGACTTAGATCCTGGTGGACAAATGGACGTCATAAGGCTACTGGAGACCTTGATCAGTAGCAAGAATGCAAACATCATTCTGGTGAGCGAAGCACCAGATCGCACTACTCTTGAATATCTCGTAGATGGCGTTGTTGTGTTGAATATGAAGACGATAGATGGTAGAAGGACAAGAGAGATCGAACTGATGAAGCTCAGAGGAGTTGAGATAGATCGCCCGAAATACTTCTTCACTCTGCTTGATGGAAAGTTCAGGTCCTTTGGAGAGACGAAGCCTCAAATCACTGAAGTTAAGAGGACTGAGCCATTACCTGATACTGAAACGCACTTTTCCACAGGTATTGAAGACCTAGACAAAATCTTAGGAGGAGGGTACCCTAAAGGAGGAGTAGTTCAGTTAGAGCTAGATGAAAATACTTCAGTACTAGACTTCCATCCATTCTTAACAATAGCGGAACTGAACTTCATCGAAAAGGGTAGAGCGGTTCTTATATTACCTATTGTTGGACACGATGCAAATATAGACTTAGAATATTTGAGGATGTTTGGGTCCAGTGAATCAGAGACACAATTCGTTAGAGTCTTTGAGAGAAAGATGCCAGGAAAAGATCAAGACAGACCATGCATAGTAATTCTTGATCCACAGCAAAGTCTGATGGAGAATCTTATGACAATAGCAAATGTTGGAAACGAGCTGAAGGAGAAGACAGGAAAGCCTGTACTTGGGATAGTTGGGAACGACGCCATCGTCTCTTACTGGGGAGAAGAATCGTATCGCGAGGTTGCTTCGGTCGCCGTCATGATAAGTAGAGCCATGGGCAACTTAATAATAGGCATCTGTACTCCTGGCTTGGAGAAGATAACTCAGATAGCCTCGAATTTGTCTGACATTCATATAAAGTTGATAAAGAAGGATGGGGCTTTGATGCTCTACGGGATCAAGCCCTACACTGGTCTGTACGGTGTTACTTTTGACTTTTCTAAAGGCTATCCTTATCCTAATCTTACTCCAATAGTCTAAAAAGACAAAACAGTCTGTCCTACACATTAGGAGTAATGAGTTGATCGAGCCAAAAGAGACCTTGAAAGGAGCCCCTCGACACGAGAAGCCATAGGGTATAAATTCTGGTTTAAAGTAATTTAACCTATTTGGAGCTATCAAGGATAGAGATAAAGCACATAGTAAGAGAATTAAATGAAATCCTTAAAGGGTATTATATAAGCAATATCTATCAAATAGATGAAGACACTATTCTCCTAAAATTACATCATAGTGAAAAGCCTGACAAAAGTTTGATGATATCAGCAGGAAAGGGCTTATGGCTCACAAAGTATACGGTAGAAAGAGAAGAGCCTTTAGGATTAGCATCATCTTTGAGGAGGAGGATAGTTAGAGCGAAGATATCAGGGATAGAGCAACCTGAAGGAGAGAGGATAGCAATATTAAATTTGAGTTCTTCTGAAGGATTTCTAAAGCTCATAGGGGAGTTCTTTGGAGAAGGGAACATAATCCTCACAGATAAAAACGATATTATCATATCTGCATTAAGGAAGTTAAAGGTAAAGCATCGTGAAGTGTTTCTTGGCATAAAATACTCCCTCCCACCATTGAAGGGCTTGAACATAAGCTCCTTATCCTTAGATGATTTATTGCCATTGTTAAGCTCAAAGCTAGAAGCCTCGAGATGGTTGGGTAGAAATCTTTCCCTATCAAAGAAGTATGTGGAAGAAATACTGGCAAGGGCTGAGATAAGTCCTAGAGCTATAGGAACGGATCTCAAAAAGGAAGATGCCCAAAGAATATTTATGAAGATAAAGGAAGTAATCAACCTTCCCGAAGCTCAGGATGCTAAGCCAATATTAGTTCTTGAGAATGGACGACCTATAGATGCTACACCCTTCGAGTTCTTGTCTTATAGAGGAAAGGATGTAAAAATTTACTCATCTTATCTTGAAGCTTTGGATGAGTTATTTACTGAAGAGATGAAGACCAGCAAATATGAGATCAGTCTTAAACCTTTGCGCCAAAAGATAAAAGAGATAGAATTCTCCTTAGAAGGACAAAGGAAGTTAAAAGAAAGCATATTGGCAAAGGCTGAAGCCCTTAGAAACGTTGCTCTAAAAATTTCAGACGTAGTTCTTTCACAAGGCATTCAAAACATCGAAGCTATAGCAGATAGAATCTCAGAGTTAGGGATCGATGATCTAAAATTGATAAGGGATAGATTATTCATTTCGATAAAGGGCTTAACCTTTGAAGTAGATAAAAAATTCCCAATCATGACCTTTGTTTCCCAACTATATGATGAAGCGAAGAGCTTGGAGAGGAAGTCAAGAGCTATAGAATCAGCTGAAGAGTCTTTGAAAGTAGAGAAAAATGCTTTGATGAAGAAGCTCGAGGAGCATGAAGTGATTATGAAATCTGAAGAGACGAAGGTAAGAAGGGAAAAGGCATGGTTCGAGAGGTACCGTTGGTTCATAACATCAGATGGATTGCTTGCAATTGGTGGCAGGGATGCTACCTCAAACACAGTCATCATCAGAAAGCATACGAAGGATAGTGACATAGTCTTTCATGCAGATATTCCAGGATCTCCTTTCTTCGTCTTGAAAAATGCTGATCTTAAAATGGAAATGAGCATAAATGAGACAGCTCAAGCCGTTGCTAGTTACAGCAGAGCATGGAAGGAAGGTTTTGCATCTATGGATGCTTATTGGGTGGAACCGAGACAAGTTAAAATGCAAGCACCTAGCGGCATGTATCTGCCAAAAGGTAGTTTCTTGATAGATGGAAAGAAGAATTACATTAAAGATTTAGAGATTAAAATTGCTATAGGTGCGCGCCAGATAGAAGATGGCATAGTAGTTATGGGAGGACCGCCGAGCGCTGTAAAGAAGAATTCTCTAGTGTATGTGGTCATAGAGCCTGATAAGAATACGATTGGTGAGACTGCAAAAAAGGTTAAAGTCAATCTTATTAAGATGGCTGGCGAAAAGCTAAAACTATTCAAGACAATAACTCTCGATGATATAGCAAAAGCCCTTCCACCAAGTGGCGGGAAGATCGTTTTTGCAGGTTTCGGTGAGCAAAGTATTAATGTATAGCAATAATTAATTAAAAGATGGGAGAAGGTATTGACTGTGGAGCCTTCAGTGCGCACAAGAGTATCAGTAAGAGAGGTTATGAATAGCCCTGTCATTACTGCATCTCCTAATGATACAATCAAGGACTTAGCTCTTAAAATGATCCAATACAAGGTTGGGAGCATAGTTATTACTGAGAGCGATGAACCAGTGGGCATAGTTACAGATGGAGATATAACTCTCAAAGCTGTAGCAAAAGACCTTAAGCCAAGTAAGGTTCTGGCGCGGGATATAATGTCCTCACCCCTACATACTATTGATGGTGAGAAGGACATAAGAGAAGCAGCAAGAGTTATGAGAGATCAAGGGATAAAGAGGCTCGGCGTGACATATAAGAATAAGCTGGTTGGCATGATAACAATGTCAGATATAATATCTGTAACGCCTGAGGTCATGGATGTAATATCAGAGAAAGCTCGAATCATGGCTTTTGAGCCTAGGAAGAAGGGGGGTTACTTAGCGGGCTATTGTGACCTTTGTAACCAATGGTCTGATTACTTGCTGGAAGTAGATGCAAGATTCCTATGTGAAGATTGCCGTGAAGGAGAGCGACCCTCTGAAGAGCCTCAATAATCAATATTAAGCCTTAAATTGATAGATTAGAAGGTAAATTTTAACCGTATTACGTTTAGATCTTATTTTGGGGTTAATGAATATGGAAAAAGTTGAAAGATACATGACTCGAGAGGTCTTCATCCTGAACCCTAATGATTCTTTAGCAAAGGCAAGAAATCTAATGCTTGCCAAAAAGATAGGAAAGTTGGTAATAGTGGATGAGAAGGAAAGAATTCTTGGCGTTTTATCAAGAAGTGATATGGCTTTTGCCCTAGGTAGAGGCTCTCCAAGATGGAGAAAAAGACCTCTTGATCAGATGCTGGTAAAGGATTTGATGGTAACAAAAGTGATAACAGCGAATCCTTCAACGCCCTTAAATGAAGTAGCCAAGATCATGTTAGAAAAGGATCTTAGTGGGCTCCCTGTAATAGATAAAGGTCGTCTAGTAGGAATAATAACCACTCATGATATGACGAAGTACTTAGCAGATCATGGTAGTGATTTAAAAGTAATGGATGTGATGGATAAGAAGGTTGTCACAGCTTCGCCTTTTCACAGCATCCATCGTATAGTTGAATTGATGGCATCCACTCCAACTAGACGTGTTGTGATAGTTGATAGTGAAGGGAGGCCTATAGGGCTCATTTCTCCATCTAATATAGCCTTCACAAAATTTGATACCAAGAGAAAGGTAGTATTTAGGCGCTCCTTAGGCGGATTTTATGAACCCACCCATAGAAAAGTGGCATACTTTGGGATAGCTATTGCAGGAGATGTCATGAGCTCGCCCGTTTTTATAATCCATGAAGAAGATAGCGTTGCTGAAGCAGCAAGGAGTATGGTGCATAACGATATAGGAGCGTTGCCTGTTCTAGATAAAAATCATCGTCTCACAGGAATCTTCTCTAAAAGAGAGGTGCTAAAGGTAATTGCATCTTGATTCATTAGATAAGATCAAAGTCTCAAACATTCCTTTGGATAAGGTTTTTACAATAAGTAAAAGCGACAAGTTAGCTCAACTTATCTATCTTATGAGTAAAAAAGGAGCAGATAGAGCTATCGTAACATCAGAAGGCATTCCAGTAGGAGTAGCGACTATAAAAGATGTATTCATAAAGCTTAGCACAAGACGCCTCATAGGGCTATCACCTTCTTCGATGAGTGTATCAGGATTTATGAGTGATAAGTTTGTCTCAGGCAAACTTGATGAAGATCTTCTCACTGTTTCGAGAAGGATGAGAGATGAAGATATAAGTGCACTTCCGATAATCTCTGATCGCCAACCTATAGGTCTTGTTACCAGAAAGATGATCGTTGGTCTTTTGAAAAACAAAGGGCAGATAAAAGTCAAAGATATTGTCACACCATCAATAATCACTATAAACTCTGATGCAAAACTTCCTCAAGCTTTGGAAAAGATAAGAAAATCTCCAATAAGGGAGATTGTTGTAGTGGTTGATGATAAACCTGTAGGCATAATAAGCGAAAAAGAGATAGCCCTCACACTATTCGATCTTCTCTCCAGAGACTCAATACATCACGCTGATTCTGCTTTCAAGAAGCTCTTAGTTATGGATGTTATGAAGAGGGCTGATGAGTATGTGGAGCCTGATAGCTATATTGAGAAAGCGATAGATATTCTCCTCAATAAAGAGTTGAACACGTTACCCGTTATGGCTGATAACGAGTTCATAGGATTATTAACAAGAGATGTTATATTCTTGAAATTCCTTGAGCTAGAAGAGAGAGAAGGATGGAAGAAATTGTAAACATAGTCAATGCAAAGGTCTGGCTAAGAAGAAAGATCATAGAGGCTGGCATCTCTATAGTAGGAGATAGAATCGCTAAGATAGGGAATGATAGCACTCTCTTAAAGGCTGAAAAAGTGTTTGATGCAGGAGGAAGGCTTGTTCTCCCTGGGTTTATAGATGTTCATACTCATCTTAGAGATTTCGATTTATCTTACAAAGAGGACTTCTCATCTGGTACAGCAGCAGCTGTAGCAGGAGGCTTTACCTTAGTTTTGGATATGCCTAACAACAAGCCACCCACCACAACCCCTGAGATGGTTAAATCTAGAATTCAAAAAGCTGAAGGAAAGCTATACTGTGATGTAGGCTTTTACGCAACCCCAAAGAGCCCCTATCAAGTTAATGATTTGGTAAATTCTGGTTGCATAGCCATGAAGATATACATGACAAGGTCTTTAAATGGTGAGAAATATTCTACAGAGAAAGAAATCTATGATTTGATGAAAGAAACCTCATCTCTGGGAATCATGCTCTCTGCCCATGCAGAAGACCCTAAAATGATAAGAAAGGTCAGAGACGCTCCATCGCCTAATTTGCATGCAAAGGCTCATTCTATAAAAGCTGAAGAAAGTGCGATAGATATGGCTATAAATGCTACAAGAAAATCTCACGGGAGGCTAAATGTATGCCATGTTTCTACTCTTGGAGGGTTAAGTAAGATTAAAAGAGCCAAGAGAGAAGGTATAGATGTGACCTGTGAAGTAACACCCCATCATGCAATTCTCACAAATAAAGTATTTGAAGAGTTTGGAAGGATAGCTATAGTAGAACCACCCTTACGCTCAAAAAAGCATATAGAAGCAATTTTGAGAGGAATATCAAACGGAGATGTAGACATCCTTGCTACAGACCATGCTCCCCATACTTTGGAAGAAAAAGAAAAAGCTCATCCTGGCTTCCCTGGTCTTGAGATAGCTTTGCCAGTCTTTTTCACTCTAGTAAGAGATGGTTTGCTCCCTTTGAATAGAGTTGTTGATGCTTTTACCATAAAGCCAGCGGAGAGGTTTTCCTTGACTTATACTGGCGAGCTAGATGTGGGAGGAATGGCAAACTTTACAATAATCGATCTAAAGAGGGAGAGGAAGATTAATCAGTATGATTTCCTTTCAAAGGCTAAATTCTCTCCTTTCAACGGCATGGTTGTGAAAGCTGGTGTTCATGCTACATTCGTCAGAGGTAAAGAAGTCTTTTTGAATGGAGAGATAGTCTCACCAGCAGGGGTTGGTAGGGTCATACATGGTAAAATTCGTAGTTGACGGTATGCTTGGGAGCCTAGCGAGAAAGCTAAGAATTTATGGATTCGATGTTCTTTACAACGCTGAGATTTCGGATGAGAGTATCTTAGCCATTGCTAAGGATGAGGATAGAATTATCTTAACTTCTGACAAAGGTCTTCACAATAAAGCCGTATTAAATGAGTTAAAGTCCGTATTGTTATCAGAAGATGAGGATGAGGATAGAATTGTAACTGTATTCAAGAGCTTTAGGTTAAAGCCTGAGCTTAATCCAGAAAATTCAAGGTGCCCTTTATGCAACAGTGATATAGAAGAAGTTGATAAGAATAAGCTGAAGAATATTCCAGAGAGTGTAGTAAAAAGGCATGATCATTTTTATTCCTGTATAAAATGTGGTAAAATCTATTGGACAGGTAGCCATTGGTTAAGACTAAAGAGATTTTCAGAAAGGGTCAGGCAGAGATTATAACAAGTTTAAATCAAAGCGTATTTTTCTGAAATTCAGTGATGAACATTGGATATAAGCGACGAAGAAGGGAAGCTTCTAGTGAAAATAGCTAGAGATGCCGTAGAGAATTATGTCAGAGATTGTGAGAGGATTGAACCATCTAAAGATTTGCCAGAGAAATTCTATGAAAAATGTGGTGTATTCGTTACCATAAAAAAATGTGAATACGGTGAAAAGAATCTTAGAGGATGTATAGGATACCCATACCCAGACAATCCCTTGATAGAGGCCATTATCGACTCAGGAATTGCAGCAGCTGTTGAAGACCCTAGGTTTGAACCTCTCTCAGCGGATGAATTGGATGAAGTATTAATCGAGGTTAGCGTTCTAACCCCTCCAGAGCTCATAGTTGTAAAATCACCAAGAGAGTATCCATCCAAAGTGAAGATAGGTGAAGATGGTCTGATTTTCAGATGGGTTTGGGGTAGTGGTTTACTTCTACCTCAAGTCCCAGTAGAGTATAATTGGGATGCTGAAGAGTTTCTCTCACATACTTGCATGAAGGCTGGGGCTCCCCCTGATGCTTGGCTTTCTCCAAATGTCAATATCTATAAATTTCAGGCCATCGTATTTGAGGAATTGGAACCAAGGGGCAAAGTGATGAAGAAGAAGTCATAGGGACTTTTTATTGATCCAACATGTTTACATGTCTGTCTTTGGCTCAGGCTTAGGCATATAAATAGATCGAAGGCACTTAACACCTAAGAAGCTTAAAGAGTTCATCACTTCCTTAATAGAAAATAGTTGTGTAAGAGTTGTTAAAAGGTTAAGGAGCACAGCTAAGGAATTCAACGGTAAAAAGAATGTTGTGAATATTCCTTAAGCGATTAACTAGTTAAATTTATAACGGTGTTATTGATAAAAATAATATGGATAAAAGAGAAGAATTAATGAGCTATCAAAGAGGAAAGTCGGATACAATTATTAATGCACCTATGATGAAGGAGAAGACTAAGGTCTTATCACTCTCCGAAAAATTTGAACTCTGCGAAAATATCGGCGACGTATTCGAGCTTGTAAAGGAGACGACAGAGAGATCGATAGGTCAGAGAAGGGCAGGCTTGACTCTATACATAAGTAAACTTTCACCATATATTGGGGCAATGCATCAGATAGGCTCAAACGCCATAACAATGAATCGATTTGTGCTCGAAGCTTTAAAGACCTCGGTTGAGTTAAGAGAAGACACTAATGTTTTCATCTATCTTATACTGCTCCACGAGTATCTGCACGCATTAGGTTATTCTGAGGAAGCAAATGTAAGAGCAATTGCTTATGGAATTGCAACAGATTCTTTCGGGTCAGATCATAAAATAACTAAGCTTTCAAGGAGAGGACTTTCAACCATCTTACCACATATCTTGGAAGCTGCTGAGAAAAGTAGCAAGACCTTCGACTTTGAAATAGTCAAAGATTTCGATAGGTCAAGCATGACGTATATTGGTTAACTCCGTTATTATCAACTATACACCGTTCAGCACTTCTATCTTCATCTTCTTTGTAAAAGCAATTACTGTAACAACGATCATAACGAATATCACTGCCTCCATTACCAATTCAAAGAATGGCACCATTTCTATTGGAATAATCGATTGTGATGGAGGTACGATTTCTCTGCTCCCTATAGGCAAATTGAATATGTATTTAGGAACCTCGGATTCTAGTTCTGGGGAGGATATACCTATAGAAGGATCGTGCAACAACGTGTTACCACCAAAGTAAGGATAGACAAGGAATGTCTTCAAGTCATTGGCAACCCAAGAGACTCCTTTCACCTCAACAGACCCTGTAGTGTCTTGATCTTCATAAATGATGGTAGCTCTAGGGTCAAACCTAAAGAAGCCTACCACGGTTCTTCCCTCTGCCAGTATCTCTAACTTTGGAAGACCGTTCGTTGAAGATATCTCGTCTTCTTTATCTATTTTGCCCACTACCATAATTCTCTCTCTAACTCTCACCATAACTTCAAGACTGTCTTGGTCACCGATACCTGAAATATCGTCTCTCTCTTCATTCATTATGTCAATCAAGTTCCCCTCGCTAACACTGCGAACATTGAACTTAGCGCTCAAAACCAACTTAGGCGTTATTTCTGGAAGACTGTCCGTAGGTTCTTCGAGAGCGCCAATGAAGGCATCGTAGTTCCATTCCCAGTTAGAGATGATTATATCAGATTTCAGCTCTGCCTTTGATAGAATTATCTCGTTTTCTTCAACTTGCATTTTCACTGGATCAAAGAATATCTTATTCCTTATCATGATATTTTCCTCAGCGAACTCAAAACTTGGATCCGTTGATTCAGTGAGAATGAAGGCGAAGGCAAGACCCACTAATGTACCATCCTTAGCTTTGATTTCTTGAATTGGTGTTAATTCCCATTTTCCTTGAGAGAATGGGAAGAAGAAGGGGTGTAGACTCCTTGATACTTCGTTAATTTTTGGAACTATCTCTGGATTTTCAATCCAGCCATGCGAGTGTGCACGCACCATAAACTCATTTTTAAAGCCCTTCATATCATCGAACAGATCAGAATGGCTGAATTGTTCTGATGTAAATAACCAAGCTTCGGCTAGCCCTTCATATTTGGCTACGTATAAAGTGCTATCATCATCGTTGTGCCACCATATGAACATAGGAATGGTCTCAGTAGATGGAACGGCTACAGTGAAAACATCAGTTCTTACGATCCTCCATCCGTCTTCCTCTTTTATTCTGTACCTCCCTTCATCAATAGTCTGGCCATAGCTCATGGGCAAAGTGATCAGGGATGTCAGCATAACTATGGTAATTGCTGTTACGATCTTACTCCTGATCATCATGATGTCTAACTTCTATTATCTTATAAAGCTTATAATACATACTGTTCTAGAAAGTTTCTAAAGGTTACTCCTAGTATCGCTCTATGATGTCTTGCTTTATTTTCTTTCTTCTACGCATACTAATCTATGCTTGCCTTCTATGTGTGATTATATATCAGCTAGTAATCTCTCGAGTATAAAAGAACTCATCGATACATCTAAAGGCGCTTTCGATTTATCCAATTCTTGACGATCTTTTGATTGAAGCAATATTTATATCAATAATTCGATAGATCAAAATAAAGGTAGGGAAAGAAGCATTTGGTGCAGATCGACACAAATACTACTCTTGAGAAGTTTCGTAGGTTTTTGATCAACAGCACATGTAAGTCTTTTATCCCTGAGAGCTATCTCAAAGACCCTGAGGTCTTCCCTGAGAAGGAAGGAAATCTTGGATCGATATATGTAGAAGCAGCCGATAAAGTTACCCTGAAGAAGATTCGCGATATTACATTTATCAATGCAAAGGGCATCCTAGGCATAATCTATGTTTCAAAGAGTGGCAATACAAGGCTTAAGTGGAGGCAGATAAGGGGGCAGATAGGAAGAGTCACAGGGGAAGCTTCAGCCAACTCTTTAGTGAATTTGATGATGTCCAATGTGTTGACAAAGGAGTACGCTGAAAGTATGATAAAGAATCTTACAGAAACGAAAGAAAAAGTTCAGAAGGCTATAGAGGAGGAAGAACAGAGCGTTGACGAATCGGACTTAACTTCATCCAATTTTGAAAATCGGGATCGGGAGGAGATTCATCATATAGCTGAGGACGTATAGCCTCTAAAAGCCTGTTTTGTTTGCCAAGATACTCTGCAAATGTTAGGGCAATATTACCATGCTCAGATGCCCTTTCCCTTAAATCTTGTAGCCTCTCAAGAGCTTTCTCATCTCTCATCATGTGATGATCAACCATTGTCAAAGGCACTTTCGAAATTATTTTGATCAGATTTTCGAACCCTTTTTCTATAGACCGAGCTGGGACTTTATACTCTGATAGATAGAAAGGAGGACCTCCTATGATCAATCTAGTTGGGTTGATATCTAAAATGTAATTAAGGGCTTTATCAGACATAGGACCTTGAAAGTCTGGGCAGTAAAGCAAGTCTTCATCATCATGCTTTATATGAAGAGAGAGTACGAATCCTAGGCCTGTGTTGTCCTCTCCATGAGGGAGTGGCTGACTAAAATTGATGAGGGTATCACCAAATTTGAGTATGGATGAATCAACATACCTTATCTCTTTCACAAATTCATTGGCAATCTTACTGAAGATCCAGCCTCTTTTCCTTTGGCTAGCATTTATTGATTCTCGATAATCTTTTGCAAGAATAACCTTCCCACCATATATCTTCTTGGCTACATCATAGCTACTCCAAGTCCACTTCGTTTCTATACTACTCCAAGTAGCTGTGTAATGGTCAAAATGGTAATGAGAGATAGTTATAGCATCTGCTTTAATGGCAAATCTTTCAAGAGAGTTACGGGCTTCTTTAAGAGCTTTATACTCTATAGGGTGAGGCACAAGGCTAAATCTAGGACCAAGAGATGCCCCAGCATCTATTAGAAGCTTTACATCAGGAGTCTCTACAAATGTAGCCATAGATCTAACTCCTAGTGTCTCTGAAGCTATAGGCGTTATCTTTATGGTCAATTAATTTCGTTTTAGTAGCACCAAAATATAAAGCTCATCTTTAGAGTGAGTGCTAGGTGATATTTTAATAATGCTTCTTTAATAGATAATTATGGTTCGATGATCAGGAGAGGTTTGCATATGAGAAAGAGGAATAGATTATCTATCGAAGCCTTAAGGATTGATTGCCAAAAGGCTGAACATGAGATTCTTGAGTTCATAAAGAGGATAGTGAGAGAGGCTAATGCTAAAGGAGTCATAGTAGGCTTAAGTGGTGGCATAGATAGCTCTTTAACGGCTGCACTATGTGTAAGGGCTTTAGGCCCTAAGAAGGTTATAGGCTTATTGATGCCCGATCCTGAAATCACCCCAATATCTGATGTAAAGGATGCAAAGGACCTTGCTTCAAAGTTAGGCATAAAGACATATACCATACCTATAGATGCTGTAGTAAAGACTTTTCTTGATTCTATTCCTTTAGAAAAGAAAGATAGAATACCTATAGCTAACTTGAGAGCAAGGGTGAGAATGGTCATTGATTACTTCTTCGCTAATTCTTTAAATTACCTAGTAGTTGGCACAGGGGATAGAAGTGAAGTATTGGTAGGGTACTTCACAAAGTACGGGGATGGTGGGGTTGACTTTTTGCCTATAGTCCATTTATATAAGACTCAAGTTAGGCAGTTGGGCAAGTACTTAGGATTGCCAGAAAAAATAGTCAGTAAACCTTCTTCGCCTCAACTGTGGAAAGGGCAAAGGGCTACTGATGAGATTCCAGTAGATTACGATACTTTAGACCTGATCCTTTACGCTATTTTTGATTTGAAGATGAGAGACAAGGAGATAGCATCTGAATTGAGTGTTCCTTTAGAGATCGTTCAAGAGGTTCAAAGGCGTTGCAATAAATCTATGCATAAGAGAGTATATCCTCCTACGCTAAGATGATAACTATCAAAAGCCAATTTCGACCATTAAGCTTATTTAGTATAATGAAAGCCGACCACTAAATCAGTAGATCCCTGCAGGCCTTATCATCTTGCTTCTTTGTAGTAACATCTCTTGCCTTAGTTCTTGAGTGTTGAGTTGATCTAGGCTTGGAATCAGGGCTAATCTCTCGCCTTAAGAATCTGGCGGATCAGCTCCAATCCCCTTTCATCGAACCAGCCTGATAGTTCTGCATTCTTTAGAAAGTCTCTCTTTCTTTGCTCTTCTATCGAGCTTGGTACAGGTTGGGTTGATAGATATTCTACGGATGGCATGAATGCTTCTCTCATATTCTGTAAGAGAGTTTCAGACAGGTGCTTTCTTGTAGTGTAAACTGATTCTATATTCCCACGATGACCCATAAAGAACCCCTGCCAATGCGGATGTATCTTGGCCAGTGTTTCAGTTGCTTTAGTCCCTCTTTTCCTGTTAACTGCAGTCGTTACGGTTGTATTAACAAGTGTTTTTGGTCCTGACCCCATGGCAGAAGCCTTCACTAAGGCGGCAATGCCCAGAGATTCTTTTCAACTGGTTGCTTATTTTATTATATATCTAGGTCTAGTTGGACCAGTGGAGGAGTTAGCTTTTAGGGGTTTTGTGCAGCAGGGTTTTGAAAACTCGTTTGGAAAGATGAAGGGTTTGTTGATTGCTTCTGCCTTGTTTGGACTGCCACACCTTGCTAATTACCCGTATAATGCTGCTACTGCCTCTGCGTGTGGTCTGGTTTTAGGCTATGCATGGCAGAAGACGAATCAAAAAACTACTGCTACAGCCGTAATACATGGAATATTCAACTCAATAGGGATAATTCTTGTTTATCTTGGTACTATTTGATTATTCGTAGCTGAACCAAGAATATTGAAAACCTAAATTTTAATCCCAAACCCAAACTTATTCTTACCCGTATATGCATCAAAATATCCTCTCAAATTTTTTAGACCACTGAACAAGCTTTCAGCCATCTAATCCTTCCCTTACTTTCTATAGTGATTGACTAGTGTGCGCGCTCTGAAATTCTCAGCGTGACACATCGAATAAGTTGGAATATAAGTTTAATTAATGGCAAAAGCTACAAATCAATTGGAGAGAGAAAAGAGGTATCGCCATGAAAGATGAGTTATTTAGAGAAATCGAGAGAATGAAGGCGATTTTGCTCAAGTATAAGCAGGATTTTGTGGTGAACAAGGGAGCCAGCGATGAAGATATCGAAAGAATCGAAAGAATTGTTGGAATAGGATTTGATGACGACTTCAAAGACTTCTACAAGTTTTCCAATGGATCCGGAGATGAGGTTTGGGGCGGTGTATTCTCTGACGAACCCATATCAATAAGTTTCTTGTCATTAGAAAGTGCACTTGAGGAATGGACTGCTTTTAAACCATATGATGAAAAGCAATATAGAGAATGGTCCAAACGCTTTAGTTTTGATTTGGCAAAACTCGATAATAGGATCAGACCTTTCTGGCGTCATAAATTTTGGTTTCCGTTTGCAGATTTCGGTAATGGCGTATCAACTGTTAAACACGATCCAGATTTTGTCGATTATGTTGCTGATTGTTTCCTGAATTTCCTCAGAATGTCAAATAAGCTGTTAGAAGAAAAACCAGAACTTTTTGAAGAGTGGGCGCATAGTCTCCAACCTTAGATAAGTAGAGGAGGGCGAATAACAATGAAATTCTTCAAAAGCGTTTTTGGGAAGAAAAAGAGGGAAAATCAAGAAGAAATCGAAGAAGTGAAGGAAAAAGGGGTTTCAGAGATTAAGAGGTGTCCACTTTTTAGACCGTTGAACAAGTTTTCCATAAAATCTTTAAAGGAAACAAGACAAACGAACGGAATGACATTCTTCGTAAAGAGTGGAAAAGTCCACTTGACCGACCCTGCTTATGACCGCAAGACATTGGAGAAAATATCCGTCACTTGGAACCTAACTGCTAAGAATGGGAAGTGGCGCGCATTCCTAATAAAAGAGGAGAACGAAGGCTGCGTGGCTAGGCTCGTGGCAATAAACACTGATTATCTTAATTCCCAGCTCGGTAGGAACATAAGGTGGCAGGCGATAGGCCCGCTTTTTGTAGATACTGCCCAGGCTGGTATATTCGACGATGCACTATACCCGAAAGAGAAAAGACGCCCAACTCGAGAGGAGTTCAACGACAAACAGTCGTTCTATGGAAAGGTTTGCGACCTGACGCTGTCCAGTAACCAGGGCGGCATTGTTGACAACCTAGGTGTGGTATCACAGTCCGGCTATGGCGACGGAATGTATGCGACATTTGGAATCGAGGAGAACGGAGAGTATGTGGCCTTCTGCATCGATTTCCTACCAGACTACAGGATAAAACTAGAATGTTCTAAGTGTGGCACTGAGAATTCTGATGATGTTATTTTCTGTGATAATTGTGACGCTCCCTTAGAGTTTGAAGAGGAACTTTGACAACTTCTTAATAACAGAACTTGTAGACTCATCGATTCACCCATATTCACCTGTGTATACGCGCGTGATTTTTGAGACAGAGGTAGGACTGATTCAAAGTCTTTATTGGGTTTCTTGATAGTTGGAGAAGAATCTGCTCGTTAAATCTATCAGTAACTGCTCAACTTGTTCTCTACGCCATCTATATTCTCTCTGAAAAAATATCAATCGTATATTTTGTTTTGTCAAGAATTAATCTGTCCGTTTTGTCGTGCGCTTCTATCTTATTGAACACTGTTTCCAGACTTTTCCCTTCCTTTAGTTTTAGTTCGTCCATTATTATTTAAGGATTTGACCCTTACAATGATAAGGAGTAGGCAAGCATGGAATATTATGTTTAAATGTTTAGCCTAGGTTACGATATCCAGTGGTCGAAAGTTTCATAGAGACGCTCATATCGGTGGGTGTTGGTGCGCTCTTAGGCTTCTTTTCTTCCATTGGTTTCTACATATGGCGAGAAAGGGTGGAAAAGAAAGAATTACGAACTAGACTTAGGCAAGAACTCGAAAAAGTAAGAGACGAAATGAAGAAACATATCGACAAAGATTCATTTATTGTCAAAGCATTTTTCCGAGACTATTTCATGTACACTCGTCAAGACTTGGTCAGGAAAGTGGATGCAACAACATGGGAGATAATTCTTAGGGCATACATCGATATTGAATGTCTAAGAGCTATTCCTAGCGCAAAAATCAAAGAAAATTGGATTAGAGCGATGGAGTCGGTTGAAGAGGCAATGGAAAAACTTAATTGACCACGAAGAGTAGTCTCGATAAAAAATATGGTGAGAGAGCACTGAACCCTGCTCTCATAGGGTTGGAGGGTTTAATGTTTGGAAAACGAACCATTAAGCTTATTTATTATTAAGAAAGCTTTAAGACAAGCTCAGGTTGAGATAAATGGGAAATTTATCGGTAGAAGATCAGATAAGAGTCATTGATAGAATCATCATAGAACATCTAGATTTGCGCAACCCTTTAGAATTTCATAAAATGATTCTACAGGCTCAGAGGCAAATTAGAGATGATCCAAAAAAGGGAACAAGTGTAAACTGGGATGACAAATCTATCATCGAAGATTTACAGAAGAATGCTCGTGAATTTAATCAGCCCGTGGCTAAATTTCTTAATCCATCTATATTCGATTCTAAAGCTCTACTCTATTCATGTGAACAAGTAGTAAAAGCACTCGTTGAGAAGGGTATGAAAGAGGATTTGTCAAAGAAATTCTTGGATGAGTTGATTAGTGAAAAGATAAGTATAATTGATTCCGTAAGTGCAGCCTTAAAGGGCGATGCAGAATATTTTGAAAAATATGGTGAAAGGCTTGGAATTAATCCAGCTTTAATCCTCTTCACTGTTAGCGCCTTAATTCAACCATGCCTCGAAGAGATAGCAAAAAAGATCGATCCCTCCTTCCTTGAGAAGTGGTGGCAAGCTCTATGCCCTATCTGTGGGAGAAGACCTATGACAGCTAGGCTAAGAAAACGCAAACGTTATCTAACATGCACATTATGTGGCGCTGAGCACCTTGCTGATCTCTTCCTTTGTGTAAATTGTGGGAATGTTGATCCTACTACCCTGAAGTTCTTAGCTCCAGAAGGGCATCCAGAGCTTCGAGTCGACTTCTGTGAGAAGTGCAGGCACTACCTGAAGGTTATAGATGATGATAGGTTGAGGAGCCCTATCCCAAGAGGCTTAGAAGACATAATGACGTTAAATCTAGATTTTATGGCAAAAAGTGCAGGACTGATTAGAGTCTAAATTCATCCCCAAGGAGGTTCTGTGAATAATATAGGCTTGCAGTAGAAGTCTTGAATCTTTGCCTCGCCTTCTGCCACAGTGATAAAGGCTTTCATGTCCTCGTATCCCGATATCGATGTCCATATATCATAGGTATCTGCTACAAGATTAGTGAACTCGTAGTAACCATTTTTGTTGAGGTGTGCATATCTATTTGCAATAGGCAAAATAAGGATTATTGTGCCACCTGATGTTACAGGCTTTTTTGTTTCAGCATCATAAACATTGCCACATATTCTTGCGGTTCCTTTGGCTTC
>Ga0315314_1001888_pt1 | contig 17824 bp, 18 predicted proteins | sample TDP9_MG_FD_203631 | JGI IMG/M metagenome (GOLD analysis project Ga0315314, IMG submission 203631) | Freshwater sediment microbial communities from Lake Towuti, South Sulawesi, Indonesia - TDP9 | ecosystem: Environmental > Aquatic > Freshwater > Lake > Sediment | place: Indonesia: South Sulawesi...
AAATAGCCGTCGCTGTTGAATATTATTCTTCGGCGGAGTTCAGCTTGCAGACCCACGAGTTTGGTTAGGGTTCGCCACAGTTGCTTGGACCTTTCAGCGTTGGGTAGAACATGACCTTTAGCATACCGACTGAGAACCGTGACTGGCAAGCCAGTTTTGGCGGATAATTCTCGATAAGTGTAAGGCACCCTCTTTGCAGTGCGCAGAAGCTCGATTGTCATTAACCTGAATTTAAGGTCTTCTGCATGGGTGCTCATGTTTTCTCTCATCTCTCTTACACAACAACACGTCAAATATTGGGTGCGTCTTATCCTTTTTTGTCTAGGAGGATTTAATCCTTTCCATTGCTTTTTGTAAACTTCAAAATGACCTGCCTAAGCCCGCTGAGTCCAAATCCCGTTATCAAAAACGCCACTAAACAATTGCTTCTTACATTTGCCAGTTTGGCGAAAGAAGACAGCTATTATTGAAACATTTGCATTGATTTTTTTGATTTTTAAGCTTTTACTAGTTTGAATCCGATTCTGGTTCCCATTTTTTGGCCGTAGCCAAGTCCTATCAGAAGCATGGCCATTGGTTCAAGATAACGGGCGACATTGAGCGGCCCTGCATCGACGGGGTCGAAGCCGATGTCTTTCGCGAGTTGCATGACGATTTTTTTGGCTTTTGAATTGTCGCCTGCAATGAATGCTGAGAGCTGATCTTTGCCAATCTTGCCCGTGTCTTGATTTTGTGCGAAAACTGTGTTGAAAGCTTTAACAACATGTGATTTTGGAAGCAGTTTCTGAAGTTCTTCTGCAGCTGATGTTGTGAACCCTACGGCTAATTCCCAGTTTGGTCCCAGCGGGTTTGTGACGTCTATGAGCGCCTTTCCGTTACTTGCCGGGCGTATCACAGTTGCAACATCTTTTATGGCGCTGTGCGGAACTGCGAGAATAATTACCTCGCCCCATTCAGCCGCGTCCAAGATTGGTTCTTTTGGATCTCTGTGCCCAAATTTTACTTCGTGTCCAGCACGCTTTAAACCAGATGCAAGTGCCCTGCCCACGTTTCCCTTTCCAATTATTCCGATCTTCATTTTTTCAACCTCTGCACTGGAAAAACTGAACTGTATTACAACTTATTTGGCTTGTGGGTCTTTCAGTTTTTGTTTATCATTACGCATTTGAAGCCTAGTGTCATGGTCAAATCCGAGACACACATAGTCGCTGTGATGATCCGTCTCAGAGCCAACGAAGCTGCACCAATTATTTGCCTTTCCATTGTGGCTTTCTTTTTTCCAAGAATGCCCTCAACCCTTCAACAGCGTCTTCGGTGCGCATGAGAAGGTTCAGATAGATGTCGGTCACGGTTTCTAGTTCTTTCTTGAAGTTCTGGTCTTGTGCTTGTCGCAATGACATGTGTGTGAGTTTAAGCACCATGGGGCTCTTTTCCTTCAGTTTGGTCACCAACTCTTTCGTAGCGTCATCAAGTTTTTCCGCTGGCACCACTTTGTTGACCAGACCCATCTGTCTGGCTTCGGTAGCTGTAATTACATCGCCAGTCATTATTAGTTCGGACGCTTTTTTTCTTCCGATCAACCTGGGCAAGAGCACAACGGCAACTGGAGGAATGGCTCCAACCGTTATTTCTGGCTGTCCGAACTGAGCGTTTTCAGAAGCTATTACCATGTCGCATGCCATGGCTAATTCGCAGCCTCCACCCAAGGCGAGACCATTCACGACGGCAACTGTGGGCTTGTCTAGATTTTCCATTGTGTAGAAGACCTTGTTAAACACAGCTAGCGTTGAACTTACCTTCTCAGGAAGATGGTCTCTGATGTCTACACCTGCGCTGAAGGCTCGGTCCCCTGCGCCTGTGATTGTCACAACGGTTACGGAAGGATCATTTTTCGCCCTTTCCAGCGCCAAAGTCAGTTCAAGCAGTGTTTCAACGTTCAGAATGTTAAGGGGCGGTCGATTGATGCTGATTCTTGCTACACCATTAGAACTCTCGTAGAGAACGTTCTTGAAGGACAAGCTCATACGATCCCGACCTGCAGAGTCATCCTAATCTTCCAACGGTTCTATAAGGCATTTACTATATGGATTCTTAACTTGAACTGCTTGTTCCGAAGATAGTTAACGTTAATAGAATGTCAACTGTCTAAGTGGACATTGGAGTTGCACTCGAAAATGGCGGTTGGCGGGCAGAACCATTTTGGTAAGAGTCTTATTTGGGTGCTCTTTGTTTTAGTCGTTCTTATCATGCTTGCTTCTTATCTACTTATTCTGCTGATGGGCTACGGGTTTGTTTTCTTCACTCCGCAGGGATTATCTTTAGCTATGCAGTCCTCTAGTTTTCCGGTTCTGTTGTTTTTCTTCATCGGGTTTTACACTCCAACCGAACTAAACGTCGGCGCTGTTTTTTCTTTCATGTGGATTGTCTATGTCTTATGTTTTGCAGCGGCTTGGAGATGGAGAGAAAGCTTCCACGACGTCATTAGAAAGCCTTTTTCACGTCCATTTCGAAAGCTTTTCAGCAATTTTTTGGTTGTTATGCCTCTTCTTTCGAGTATGCTTTTTGCGGCTGCTTTCGCCATCATTTATTCTCAAGAGTCTGTGGGAATTCCCACTGGACAGCCCGCTTGGCCTCAGGACACTCCTCTTCAACAGATTTTCATAGACCTAGCGTATGCACCCGTAATCGAAGAGGTAGGCTTCAGAATAATTCCATTTGGATTGGTCGTCATACTCTCTGTTATTTCAAGTGGAAAAAGCGCTAAGGGAATGGGCTTCAAATCCATTATCGGTTCAATTATTTATCCTGAAGGCGCCAAACGGACTGCTGGGCTTCGAAATGTTAGCGAGCATGGCTTTTGGCGTGGGATAAGTCTGGGCGAATGGATCATGATATTGGTCACGTCTCTAGTCTTTGGATTCGCCCACGTGATATCTGGAATAGGCTGGGAACCTGGAAAAGCCACGTCGGCTTCTGTGCAGGGTTTCTTCTTTGCTCTCACATACCTCGCCTATGGTTTTGAAGCGCCCATACTGTTGCATTGGTTCTTCAACTACTATCTGTTTTTCTTCGATCCCGATGTCGTATCGAGATTCTTTCTTGGCGCCGATCCCATCCTCTCTGTAGTGGAACTCATAATCATCGCTTTGGGCGTGATCGGATGGGTAGCGTTTGCCGTGCTTGGACTTGGCAGACTGCTTAGGCGGATAAAGCCGAAGCAAGAGATGCCCTTGTCTACGTTGCCTTCATGATTTCTTCAGCGAGCCTTTCAATTTCTACAACCTTCTGCTCGCCCTTTTCCATGTCTCGAAGAATCGCCTTTCCTTCCTTAGCCTCTTCAGGACCAACTAGGACAGTGAAGGGAATTCCCCGTCGAGCGGCATCTGACAAAGCCTTCGAGACTCTACGCTCCATCAGGTCCACCTCGGCGATGATTTTCTGCTCTCGCAGAACCGACGCAAGCACGAATGCCTTGGAGCGCATCTCTTTTTTTATTGGAATGATCATAACCCGTTTTTGTTTCCCTTTTCTCGGTGAAACCGTTTGCTTTTTGATTGCGAGGACGATTCGGTCAACTCCCTGAGCCACTCCCACCGCAGGCGTGGGTTCTCCGCCGAACAGTTCGATTAGTTTGTCGTATCGTCCTCCACCACCTAGGGCTAAGCCTTCTCTTTCCAGTTCGGGCACGTAAGCCTCGAAAATAATTCCCGTGTAATACTCCAAGCCTCTAGCAAATCCAGCCTCAATCAGAACATCAGCCTTAGCACCGTCGTTTTGGGTCAATTCGATGATTTCTTGCAGGTTCTCAGCAGCACCCATTGCATCCTCGTAGTTTTTGACGGTTTGCTTGATTTTTGGGAGAATTTTTGATGGTTCTTTACCTCGGGTTTCAATGAGCACTTTCAGGGTTTCTATGCCTTTCTGCGAGACGTTGAGTTTTTGTGCTGTTGCTAGGGCTTCGTTCCATCGTTTTTTGTCAAGCAGCTGCATGACTTGGTTTTGTTGATCTTCTTTCACGTTTTCTTTACTGAGAACCCCTCTCAGCACACCCATGTGTCCGATTTTCAAATAGTGATTTTTCAATCCTAGTGTTTGGAGGAGATTGTTGGTTATAGTTATGATTTCGGCGTCTGCTTCCGGCTTGCTGGTGCCCATGATTTCGTAGTTGGCTTGCCAAAACTCCCTGAATCGTCCAAACTGCGGCTCGTCGTAGCGGTATAAGCTGCCCACTGAGAAGAGCTTAAGGGGTTTGGGCATGTTTCTCAGTTTGGTGGCGACGAGTCTGGCGATTGAAGGCGTAAACTCAGCTCGTAAGGCAACTTTCCTGCCGCCCATGTCATTGAAGGCGTACATGCGGAGGCGCATTTCTTCTCCAGCCTTGGCTGCAAGGAGTTCGTAGGATTCCACAACCGGCGTTATGACCTCCTCATAAGCGTAGAGTTCAGCCAACTCGCGTGCCTTCTGTTCAACGTGTCGCATCAATTGTGCATCTTTAGGCAGGAAGTCCCGCATTCCGCGCACGGGTTTGAACTCTGAAGGCTTATTTTCACTCATGCTAATGCCTGCTTCCTTTTCAGGGTGAGCTGGGACAGCGAATAGTACACGACCTCTCCTCTTCGGTTAAGCACAGCGAGCACCAACTCTTTCTTTTGACTGTGCGCATACCTTAGGGTTTGGGCTAATTCTTCCATTGAGACTGGTTGTCCCTCTTGTATTCCGAAGATGAGGTATTTTGCTGTGGCTACTCCGTATTCGCCACGTTCATACACGCGGAAGTCGATGCCCAAGCCGAAGCCTTCTCTGGCTACGTATCCTCGACTGCGCAGGTCTCGGTAGATGAGGAATTTTGCCCAAGCGTTTGGGTCCACTGCCTTGTAGTTGTCGAGGAGTTGTTGAAAGTCCAGTTTCTTTTTGGTTTTTCCATTTTGCACCTCGATTATGCCTTTGCTTAATAGGAAGAGGGCTTCGTAAAACGCCAGTGTAAGAGTGCCGTCTTTTTTGGTGCCGTAGCCTCGCACGGTTAGTTCTTCAATGTTTTCTGGGGTGGAGACGAGGATTTCGTTGTCTTTTAGCGTGGTCTTTATGGCTTCGGTTTTGGTTGTGGTGGTTTCCGAAGCTTGCTTGGTTTGTCTCAAGTCTGTGACCTTTTTTGGTTTACTACCCTATCATGTGTGACTGAAATTTAAATCCTACCAACAACCTTAGGCGTCAAAAAAATAGGTGTCGAAGAGGTACTTTCTACGAGGAAACATCTATTGCTCACGTATGGAAGTGTTAAATATTCGATTTTCTTGTAAGACACTTCCCTCTTCGGTTTGCGGTAGAGGAGACGGAACTTGCAAGTTCTAGCTAAACTGAGGGAAGAGTTCGGGTTTATTCAAGGCAACTTTCTGATTCTTGTTTTGAGCTGGGTCTTCATGGACTTCGGCATGGAAATTCCTGAACCCTACTACTCCTATTACGTGATTGGGTTGGGAGGCGACGCTGTGATAATTGGCATCATAGGTTTTGCTTCTTGGATTGCCTTGGCATCGGTTCAGTTTCCAGGCGGGTACATGGCGGATCGCTATGGGCGGCGATGGCTGGTTTCGTCCATGACGTTTGGAGTTGGATTAGCCTACGTGTTTTACGCTTTGGCTCCGTCGTGGCATTGGGTTCTTTTAGGCACTATGGTGCTCAACATCTGCCTAATTTACCAGCCTGCTTTGATGGCTATGGTAGCCGATTCGCTGCCTTCTGTACGGCGCGGTATGGGTTTCTCTATTATAAACCTCATAATGAATGTAGCAACCACACCTGGTCCCATAGTGGCTGGGATATTGTTCCTCAACTTTGGCTTGGTCACAGGGATGAGGATTGGCTATCTAATTGCGGTTGCGTTGTTTATGGTTGCTGGCGTTTTGAGGCTGAGGCTGCGCGAGACGGTTAAGAACCCTGAGAAGATTGATCGGAGGGTAATTTTGCGTTCTTATCCCGAATCTGTCAAGGGCTGCTTTGGGATTTGGAGTCGGGTTCCGCGTTCTCTGTTCTTCTTGTTTGTGGCTAACGTTGTTTGGGGTTTCGCTATCGCCATGATTCGTCCCTACGTGAGCGTCTACGCCAAGTATGTTTTGGGTTTGAATGAGATAGAATGGTCCATCGTTATGACTGTGCTGTTTGCGTCGATGATTGTCTTGGCTCTGCCCGTGGGCAAGATGGTTGACAAGTTTGGGCGCAAGGTTCCTTTACTCTTGTCAAGTGTTTTCTTGGTCTTTTCCATGGTATTGTTGGTTCACGGGAATTTTGTAAGATTGTTTTTTGTGATGATTTTTGAAGGTGTGAGCATGTTGTTGATGATGTCGGGTTATGCCTCTCTTCGAGCCGATTTTGTTCCACAAGAACTGCGAGGCAAAGTTATTGGTTTTACCAACTTTGTGGCTTATGTTTTGATGGCTTTGGGCGTGTTGGCTGGGGGCTTTTTCTACGAGCGTGTCATGCCCGAGCTTCCTTTTCTATTGGCGATTGTTCTTGCTATACCAGTATTTATTTTGATTGTCTTGTTAGTTCATGAACCAGAGAAGCGAGAAGCATAAGTGCCAATGCGTTGCCATGGGTTTTCTTGGAATATTGCCGGGCAAATCAGTAATTTCGGAAGAAGAAGGGGAACATCACTTAGCGTCTTCTTCTTTCAGTCTGGCTGTTTCTCGGCAAGTCCCTTGATTCTCGTCAGATATTCGATTAGGTATTTTTCGAATTCTTGCTCGATAGTGTTTTCTTTTAGGTTTGTCATGAAGTTTCTGAACCAACCGAATTCTGTTTTCATGCGGTCATCGGTTTGGGATAGGAATTTTTGAACCTTGTTTTCGGCTTGGTTGTCGATGTCGGGTATGTTGTGTCTTTTGAGGTTGCTTATTGCGAAGCAGTTGTTTAAGAGTGTGCCGATGTTTAGCCATCTTTCTCTGCTGCTCTTCTCCTTCAAGGGTTTGTCTTTTATCCATTCTAGAAAGAAGTTGTGCGCCTGTTCCAGTGTAAACGATGTGGTCTTTTGGAAGACTTTGAAGGCAATGTCGTCTGCGTACAGGTCTTGAACGTGGTTGACAGCCCGCTGAATTACTTTAACCTGATACTGTTCGGTTATTCCCTTTTCATGTACTATTGCCTGTTCAACGCGGTGCAGCAGTTCGCGATTGTGTGACGGATGATTGGTCTCGGTTCTGTAGACGTGACACATTTCATGTATGAGCAAGCCTTCGATCAACCCAGACTTCAAAGCCATGACTGAAACAACGATGACATGGCCACCACTGCGCTGCATAGCGTATCCCATAAAGGGCAACTCGGGGTCAACCGCCACCTGCAGCCTCTCCGAAATCTCGTAACCAGACTCACGCAGCGCCCTCAACGCGTTGTGTGCAGCGTTTCCTATGACATCCCTTTCGGACAATGCCCTTCAAGTCACCTGATATCTTTCTCTTAGTTTTCTGTGCAGTATTTTTCCTGTTGTTGTTCGTGGCATATCTTCCGGTTGTATGAAGTCCACTGTTTTGGGTTTTTTGTATCCTGCGATTTTTCCTCTGCACCAGTCAATTATCTCTTGCGGCGTGGCTGTTTGTCCCCCTTTCAGTATGACTACCGCTTTGACGGCTTCGCCCCACACGTCGTCTGGCACTCCTATAACTGCCACGTCGAACACTTTTGGGTGCTGACTTATAACGGCTTCAACCTCGCTTGGATAAACATGCTCGCCACCTGTGATTATCATGTTGTCTTTGCGGTCGACTAGGTAGTAGTAGCCTTCCTCATCTTTTCGCGCCATGTCTCGCGCTGTGAAGTAGCCGCCGTTCCTGAACGAAGACTTCGTCTTGTCTGGCAGCTTGTAATACTCATTGAACATCATGGGTCCACGCGAGTAGAGCTCGCCGACTTCGCCTACTGGCGCTTCTTTTCCGCTTTCGTTCAGTAACTTCAACTCGTCGGTTCCTAGGCATTCTTTCCCAATTGACCCAGGCTTGCGCATCTGGTCTTCGGGTCTGAGCAGTGTGACCAACCCAGCTTCGGTTGAGCCGTAAGCCTCGAACAGTTCAACGTTTGGGAAGACCTTCAGAATCCCCTCCTTAATGTGAACACGAGCAGGTGCAGACGAACACAGCAACTTGCGCACACTACTCACGTCAAACTGTTTGCGCACGTCTTCGGGCACATTCAAAATCAAGCTGTAATGGGTGGGAATCAACGACGTGAACGTAATCCCCTCCTCGCTGAAAGTGCGCAACAACTCAACCGGGTCGAAGCCTCTGTCGCGTCCGACAAACAAAGACGCGCCAATGTACAGGAATAAGGGTCCGTAGAAAGTCGAGTTCACGTGATACAGCGGCATAACAACCATGCCGTAGTCTTTGTCGGAAAAACCAAACTCAACAGCGTTAATCAAGTAGAAGGCAATATACGACTGATGCGAACGGACCACACCTTTCGGGATGCCCGTCGTGCCAGAAGTGTAAATCTGAAACCACGTGTCTTTGCCCTCAACTTGCACATCTGGCGCTGTGCCAGAAGACTCCGCGATCAGACTCTCATAATCAATGTAGCCATCAAATCGCTGAGAACCTACAGAAATGTAATTGTCCCTGCCTACCTTCTCGAAGCCTCCACGAATCCTCTCGATGCAGTCGATGAAGTCTTCGCCAACAATCAACGCTTTAGCATCAGAATTGTCCACGACGTAGGCTACTTCTTTGTCGATGTGACGCCAATTAATGGGCACGACAACTAAGCCAGCCTTGGCGAAGGCACAGTCAACCTCAACAAACTCAGCACAGTTGTAGAGCATGACTGCCACTCGGTCGCCCTTGCGCAAGCCTATCCGTAACAGACCATTAGCGAGTTTATTGGTCCTCGACTCCAATTCGGGATAAGTCAAAGCCTTGCCACGCCAGTCTTTCAACGCCACCTTATTCGGATGGTTCTTAGCGTGCACCCGCAGGATTTGACCCATGTTCAGCCAGGTCATTGCCACTCGCTTTCAACCTTCCCAGAGAGAAGCAATACAATAACATAAACCTGTCTTAAATTATTTCTTTCACCCTTTGACGCCTTGTCGGAAATTATATATGCGGTTCACCATCTAAACACTAAACCTCTCACCAAAAGAGGAGAAATCCACAGCATGGAAATCAAGAGGGTGGCGGTTCTAGGCGCGGGCTTAATGGGACACGGCATCACCCAGGTCGCAGCCCAAGCAGCCAAGTACGAAGTCCACATACGCGATATTAAACAGGAGTTCTTGGACAACGGAATGAGAATGATTAACGACAGCCTACAACGATTCGTAAAAAAAGGAGAAATGAGCGAAGCAGAGGTCAAGCAGGTCTTAAGCCGAATTCACCCAGTCTTAGACATGAAAGAGGCAGTAGCCGAAGCTGACCTCATAATCGAGGCTGTGCCCGAAAACCCCGACCTCAAAAAAAGCGTATTAGCCGAAGCTGACAAATATGCCAAACCCGAGGCGCTCATTGTTTCGAACACTTCTTCAATAAGCATAACCGAACTGGCTTCAGCCACGCGGAGACCAGAAAAATTTGCTGGGATGCACTTTTTCAATCCACCTCAACTCATGAAGCTCATAGAAATAATTAAAGGCGCAAAAACAACCGATGAAACAATCAACACCATAGTTGAAGTGACTAAAACGATGGGCAAGGAACCAGTGGTAGTTAAGAAAGACGTTGCGGGTTTCGTGGTTAACCGCATACTTATTCCTGCTTTGAATGAGGCAATTTCTCTTGTGTGGGAAGAAGTAGCCACTCCCGAGGACATAGACAAAGCCATAAAACTTGGGTTAAACTGGCCAATGGGACCCCTTACTCTGCTCGACTACGTCGGTTTGGACACAACCCTTGCCATAGCTGAAGTTTTACAGAAGGAACTCGGTCCCAAGTACGTGCCCAGCCCACTCCTAAGAGAAATGGTTAGAGGAGGCTTATTAGGAAGGAAGTCGGGTAAAGGCTTCTACGACTGGAAAAAATAGACAAGGTGAAAAATCATGATGGAATTTAAGAATACGCTGTACGAAAAAGCTGAGGGAATAGCCACAATAACCATCAATCGTCCAGAGGCATTAAACGCCCTCAACGAAGAAACAATCCGAGAACTGCTAGCTCGCTGCGAAGACGCAGAAAAAGACGAAACCATAAGAGTAATAGTCATAACAGGCGCTGGCGAACGGGCTTTCTCAGCTGGCGCCGACCTGAGAATGATGAAGGGAGCAGGACCAATAAAAGGAACCGAGCTTTCAAGAGCTGGGCAACAACTCTGCAACTGCATAGAAGGGTTGGGGAAACCGGTGATAGCAGCCATCAACGGCTACGCGTTGGGGGGCGGAATCGAACTCGCCATGGCGTGCGACATACGAATCGCGTCGGAAAACGCTCAGATTGGACAGCCCGAGATAAACGTGGGTCTCATACCAGGCTGGGGCGGAACTCAGCGACTTCCACGGTGTGTGGGGAAGGGCATAGCCAAAGAAATGATTTTCACTGGCAAACGGATTGACGCCAAAACCGCAGAACGATTGGGTCTGGTTAACTTGGTTGTGCCTGCTGACCAGTTTAAGGCGAAAGTTAAGGAAGTGGCTACCGAACTTGTTGGGAAACCGCCTATTGCCATCAAGTTTTGTAAGGCGCTGATTAACAGTAGCATCGAAACTGACGCTGAAGCGGGCATGTGGCAGGAAGCCGAAGCCTTCGGACTGGTCGCCTCCACAGAAGACTTCAACGAGGGAGTCGCAGCCTTCTTGGAGAAGAGGAAGCCACAGTTCAAGGGAAAGTAAGTTTCAAACAGCACCAAAATTCCCTCATTTGTGCGCGGAGAAGTTTATGAGAAACTCTGTACGTGAGTTTCTAATGCATGATGTGTAATGAAGTCAAATCATAAGATTGAAATCGTTGACATAACAAAACTAAGCGCATACGAAAGATATCTCTACAAGTGTCTCGCGCCGATGCCTTTCAGGAAGTACAGAAAGAGACACGAATACTTTGAAGCTGCGATTCCAAGGGGATTTCATAAAAAGCTCTTGATTTTCAACGGAGACATCGTGGGTCAGATTGAGTATGCCCCAGCGGAAGCGTCTGGCTACCCCCTCATTGGTGACAACGTTGTTGTGATGAACTGCATTTGGGTCTTAAGAAGAGCCAAGGGGCACAATTTTGGAAAGCAATTACTAGCTAACATTATGGAAAGCGAAAAGAAAGCGGTGGGTTTCGCTACGATTGGTTTGGAAAACCATTGGAGCGGCTGGTTGAGGAAGGAGCAGATGGAGAGGCTTGGCTTCAAATCAATTGACTCATTTGAAATGAGGCATAAAACAAAGCATCCTGACCTATGCTTTAAGATGCATCTGATGTTGGATGCCCAGGATTGAAGACAATGTGCCTCCAAGGTGGAACAAAGAAAAGCTCCTCGAAGGCGTTGACTTTTGCCTAGCACACCCGCTTTATCGCCCAGAAAGGCTTCAACCGAAACGAATCTTCGAGAAATGTTGATCTAGACATCCCTTCAGCGTTTGGTGTTATAGTTAATATAGGATGTTGTGCATTATCAGTAATTCTCAATGTTGACTCGCTGACGCCTGAAAAGTGATTTGAATGAGAAAAGTCGCCATTGTGGGTGGTGGAGCAACTCGCTGTGGCAAGCGTGAGGCTACTTGGCGAGACCTGGTTCAAGAGGCTGGAAAAGCCATGTTTGACAGCCTGAGCAACCTTTCGCCGAAGGATGTTGACAGCCTTATCGTGGGTGCTGCGCAGCCAGAAAGATCTGCTTTTCAGGCTCATGTTGCGCCTATGGTCGCGGAATACTTGGGCATAACACCGAGAAAGGTCTTGGCTAGGACTGAACTGATGTGTGCTTCTGGTCAAGCCGCCATTCGTTATGCTTATGCTTGCGTCTCCAGCGGTCTATCTGATGTTGCTGTTGCGTTTGGTGTGGAGAAGATGTACATGCCTGACATGGCTGAGGCTCAGACCAACATGACCTGTGTGCTCGACCGCGAATGGGACGGGGTCAATGGCTTGTCTGCACCGCCTTTCTTCGCCATGACCGCTCAACGGCACATGTATGAGTTTGGCACGACCAAGGAGCAGATGGCGCTTGTATCAGTCAAAAATCATCACTATTCATCCTTGAATCCGTTGGCGCAGTTTCAGAAGGAGGTCACGGTTGAAGACGTGTTGAAATCCTTGATGATTTCGCCTCCACTTCAGCTGCTGGACTGCAGTGGCATCACCGACGGTGCGGCTTGCGTGATTTTGGTTCCAGCTGAGGATGCCAAGAAATACACAGACACGCCGATGTACCTGGCTGGAAGTGGTCAGGCAAACATAGGAAACGCTGTGGGCAATTTGGCCAGCCTAACGGATTGGGTGCCCTTGAGAATGGCGGTTGAAGAGGCATTCAAAACAGCGCATATTAGCTCAGATGACATAGACATTGCTGAATTGCACGATTGTTTCACCATAAGCGAAATCATGGAATACGAAGCGTTTGGCTGGTGTGAACGAGGGAAGGGCGGCAAATTCATCGAGGAAGGACAACCCTACATCGGTGGTAAGGTAGCGGTAAACCCCAGAGGTGGCTTGCTCGGATGCGGGCATCCCTTAGGCGCTACAGCCATCTTGCAGGCTCTAGACATAATGCAGCAGTTTAGGGGAGAGGTTCCGAAGGGGCGATACGTTGAGGGAGCCAAGACAGCTGTTGCCCACAACCTGAGCGGACCCGCGAACGTGCATAGTATAATGGTTTATTCGAGGTGAAAACGAGGAATGGGCAAGGTTGAGTTTGACAAGATAAACCGCTCTGAAACCGTTAAACTGCCCTTCATGCTTGATTTCTACCCTTTGGAAGACGAAAAGGGTACGAGGATAAGTCAGTTCTTCAAGAACCTTAAAGAAGGACGCTTAACCACGACGAAATGCACCAAATGCGGCAAACTGTTGTGGCCGCCCAGAATTGTTTGTTCCAACTGCCTCTCCAACGAGTTGGAATGGGTTGACTTGGGATCAGAAGGTGAACTCTACGCCTTCACCGATATGAGGTTGGGTGCGCCCTTGGGTTTCTGTGAAGACGTGCCATTCTGCATCGGCATTGTGAGAGTCGGAGACGTTCTGATGTCCACGAGGATAGACAACGCCAAGTACGATGAGCTGAAAATCGGAGAAAAACTTCAACTCAAGATCGTTGAGCTTCAAGACGGAAGGGTCTTCTACAGGTTCGCCAAGCTGAAAGAAAAGTAGACTGACATTGCTTTGGGTAGTCGTGCTTTTAGGGAAGAGTCTCTGATAGTTGTAAAACCAAAAGGTTTTTTTATTATATCTCTAAAACAAATCATAATAAACCTCCGTCGCAACCTAACATTCGAGGGGAAATCAACTTGGCTCAAGTAAATAATAGACGACTTCTGTTAAGGTTTGTAACCGTCATCATGATTATAACGGCTTTCGAAATTGGCATGTTAGCATATCCGTTGATCTACAAGCCGAGTCAAGCCACCCTCGAAAGCTATGTCCCCGTGGAATGGAATGGCAACACCAAATATTTCCGCATAACCATGGAACACGGACAAAAGGAAATTGCTACAGGAGTAACACAAGAAGTCTGGATCTTCAACCGAACACTTCCTGGACCAGTTGTGAGGGTTACAGCAGGCGACAAGGTACACATAACGTTAGTCAACGATGCGCCAATTGGGCATTCAATAGATTTCCATGCGTCACTCATGGCTTGGGACAAGGGCATGAAAACCATTGAAGAAGGAGAAACGTTGGAGATTGAATTTGTCGCGAAATATGTTGGAGTGTTCATGTACCACTGCGGAACAGCTCCAGTTCTGATGCACATTGGAATGGGCATGTACGGAGCAATAATCGTAGATCTTGTTGAACCAAGAACACCAGCAAGGGAGTTTGTCCTCGTTCAAAGCGAATTTTACGAGGATTATTCGGGCATGAAGGCTAGGCTTCCGAGATATCTTGTGTTTAACGGTAGGGCTTTTCAATATCGAGACAGCCCGTTGGAGGTCAAGAAAAACGAACCCATCAGACTCTACGTTACGAACGCTGGTCCCCAGTTTGTTTCCAACTTCCACGTTGTTGGCACCGTTTTCGACACTGTTTATCCGAATGGAAACCCACTCAACAGACTTGTCGGCCTCGAAACATACACTATTCCAGCTGGCGGTTCCGCTGTTTTCGAGTTTAGCTTAGCCGAGGTGGGACTCAACCCATTCGTAACTCACAGCTTTGCTGACGCCACCCAAGGAGCAGTAGGATTATTTAATGTAACCGAATAAGAGCACAAGCCGACTTTGGTTATTCTATTTTTTCAAAGCGGATTACATGCACGAGTTGGTTGTCGTCCCATTCCCGGCGTTTTTTCTTCCAAGCACGTTTGAATTCCGTTAGGCTGGAATATCCTTCTCTTTTGGCGTCGTCTTCATCGAAATATCGCAGTCGTTTTCTCTCAACCGAAACGATTCGCAGACTAGCGAAGTGTGGCACGTAGACGCTGGCTTGAACAGTTGCGCCTGCTTTTATTTGTGGGTCGGGCACGCTCGGGCTGACAGTTTGAGTTTTGGTTCCTTTTAGAATGGTTTCGAGCTCGCTTGGTTCAAAGAATAACTCGTAGGGTGCTTCCGTGATTTCCCTTAAAACTTCCTCAACTTTTTTCTCTGGAGATTTCGCCGCTTCTTCTATGACCCTTCGGGCGAGTTTCTGAGACATGCCTTGACTGGCAAGTTTCTGGCTCAGCTCAACTTGTCTTTCTGGTTCTGAAATTCGCCTCATGATCGTCGTCGCAGTTGTGTAGTCTATCTTTCCCTCCGGCGTGCCTCTTCTCTCCACTTGCACGGGAGCCACCATTCTCTGGATTTCTTTGGGCGCCTGGGTTAGCTGAATCCATGTTTTCAGGGTCGCGGATGAGACGCCGAGTCTTTTAGCCAAAGCTTGAACACTGCCATACTTTTTGGGATACTTTTCTAAGAGTTGTTTGCAGCAGTTTCCCTTTTCAACTGCACTCAGGTCCTCTCTCTGGATGTTTTCAACCAGGTTTAACTCAATAACCTCACCATCCGTGTACTCTCGAACCACGACTGGCACGGTTCGCAGCCCCGCCTGCTGAGAGGCGCGGTAGCGGCGTTCGCCCACCACAACTTCGTATCCGTCACCTAAGGGGCGCACAATCAAGGGTTCGAGCAGGCCAACTTGCTTTATGCTGTCGGCTAAGTCATTCAAACGAATAATGTTGATGTCCAGCCTGGGATTGAGTCGATTGGGACGAATCTTTTTCAGCTCAACTTCCATCAATTGGCCATCCATAAGTGACCTCTTCTCCTTCATTCTACATTTCAAGTGAACAGTTTGATGAGGTTGCTCAGATTTATTTGATTTTTGACCACTGATCATGTATCATAAAAACGCAAGATTAATCAGAAAGTGTCGTTTCCATTTCTAAAATCAAACCTGCAAAGAAATGATTTAGGTCTATCATGATGAAGCAGCTTATCCATCACGGGGTTCTGATACCGAAACGATACGAACCAAAGGGCTTTCACATCAATATTAGGGACGAGGGAATAGCGTTAACTCCGCATCAAGAGGAGATGGCAGTAGCTTGGGTTAAGAAACTGGGAACAGACTACGTCAAAGACCCAGTCTTCATCAAAAACTTCTTCCATGACTTCCTAGAAGCCTTAGGAATGAGCGACAAACCCCTTTCATCAAAAGACTTTGACTTCTCAGAAATAATAAGAGCGGTCGAAAAAGACAAGCTGATCAAAGCCAGTTTGTCAAAGGATGAAAAGAAGAGACAAGCCCAAGAACGAAAAGCGGCGAGAGAAGCCAACAAGGAAAAATACGGCTACGCAATCATAGACGGAATCAAAACAGAAGTGGGCAACTACACGGTTGAGCCACCATCGATTTTCATGGGAAGAGGAGAACATCCGCTCCGTGGACGATGGAAACCCTACGTTAGCGAAGAAGACATTATCTTGAATCTTTCTCCCGATGCGCCCCATCCTCCTCGCAACTGGAAGGAAATCGTCTGGCGACCTAACGAAATGTGGATAGCCAAATGGGACGACAAACTCGTCGGCAAAGAAAAATACATATGGCTCTCAGACTCATCGCATGTCAAACAACAGAAAGAGATAGAGAAGTTCGACAAAGCCAAGGAACTGGCTAAAAAAATCAACGAGCTAAGAGCGCACATCGAAAAGAATCTTCTTGCTAGTGACGTCAAAACCCGCAAGGTTGCAACTGTGTCGTACTTGATCGACGCTTTGAAACTCCGTGTGGGAGACGAGAAAGACCCCGATGAAGCCGACACTGTTGGCGCAACCACCCTCAGACCGAGCCATGTTATGATTAATTCAAGCAACAAGGTAACCTTCGACTTTTTCGGCAAAGACTCGGTTAGATGGCAGAGGGAGGTCGCATTGCCCGAGGAGGTTGTGAAAAACATCGAGGAATTCAAAAACTTGGCGAAAACAAACTCATCCGAATCAACCATCTTTGACGGCATACGGTCAGAGCACGTCAACAGCTTTCTGAGCGCAGTCATGCCTGGCTTGACGGCTAAGGTTTTCAGAACCTATCACGCCTCCGAAGTGGTGAAGAACTCGCTTGAAAAAGTCGACGTCTCAGCTTCTGCGCCAGAGGTTGTTAAAAAGCATGTTGCTACCATGGCTAATCTTGAAGCTGCCATCGTTTGCAATCACAAGCGCAAGCCGCCAAAAAATTGGGAAGAATCATTGGCCAAAAAAATCGAGAGACTCGACGCTCTCAAAGAGTCGCCTAAAAAAACTGAAAAGTTGAGGGAGAGGGTGCAGGCGCTTCGGCTTAAGATCATGGAAATAAAAGCCACGCGTGACTATAACCTGCGAACTTCGTTGAAGAGTTACATTGACCCGCGCATCTATTATTCTTGGGGAGAGAGCATAGATTTCGACTGGAAACTCTACTATCCCAAAACCCTTCAGAACAAGTTCTCATGGGTTGAGGAACAAAAAAAGTAAGTGGGGTTTTCAGCCAGCGCCTTGGGTTTCTACTTTACTTTCACGTTTACTGGTGGACCTCGCTTCTCCTTGACCGGAACCTGCACGGTCAACAAGCCTTGCTTGAACGTGGCAGAAGCCTTCTTTTGATGAACTTTTAATGGAAAGTGCAGGTGTCCGAGAAGCATTTGGTCCTCTCTTTCTGCTCGAACTGAGATTAGGTCTTCGTGCATCTTGAGGTCTATGTTCTTCTTGTCAACGCCGGGCAGCTCGATTTCAACGATGTAGTTTTCGCCTTTTTCGTCGAGGCAGGCGAACATTTCCGCTGGAACTAGAGCTTTTTCCATTTTTTCTGCTTTGCTTTCTTTTTGGCTCATTTTTTGGCTCCTTACTGTTATTCCATATGGCTTATTGTTTAAAACGTTTGTGCAACAGCGAGAACTGAGACTTGGTCAAATGCTATGTTCCCCAATTTCTGTTGTTCGAAGAATGTTCAAAAACGAGTGAAGTTTATAAGCGAAATATGACTTATGTCATAAATGAGGTTCAGAAAACAAGACCCACGTGAACAACAATGGCGAAATCGGTAAAGTTCGAGTTCCAGTTCCCGCCCATTCAAGGAGTGTTCGATACGGGATACGGAGTCGTTTACATATTCGGTGAACTGCACGAAGACGAAATCGAAGACGTAATCGTCCACGAAACACTCCACTACGTCATACAAAAAGCCGCTGGCAAACGAGCAAGCTTGAAACTAGACCGAGTTTACAACAACGTTCTATCCGACTGAAAACTAGT
>Ga0315314_1001889_pt1 | contig 17820 bp, 17 predicted proteins | sample TDP9_MG_FD_203631 | JGI IMG/M metagenome (GOLD analysis project Ga0315314, IMG submission 203631) | Freshwater sediment microbial communities from Lake Towuti, South Sulawesi, Indonesia - TDP9 | ecosystem: Environmental > Aquatic > Freshwater > Lake > Sediment | place: Indonesia: South Sulawesi...
TGACACTTCTCCGGCTGGATATAGTAGGCTATTAGTGCCTTACACACGCCAGCCGGACAGCGCTTCTCTTGAATATGAGCTTCGTACTCGTCTCTGAAGTATCTAATAGTGCTAAGCACTGGGTTAGGGGCGGTGGTGCCAAGGGCGCAAAGGGAGGCATCCTTAACTATCTCTCCTATTTCCTCTAATAGCTCTATATCTCCTGGCCTGCCCTCTCCGGCACCGATTCTGTTTAGTATCTTAAGCATCTGGTATATCCCCTCACGGCACGGGATACACTTGCCACAGGATTCCTCAGCCAGGAAATTAAGGAAATACCTGGCGACATCAACCATACATGTGTCTTCGTCCATTACAATCATGCCACCCGAGCCCATCATAGAGCCCACTTTGGTAAGCTCGTCAAAATCGACCGGTGTATCAAGTAAACCCTCGGGGATGACTCCGCCTGAGGGGCCACCGGTCTGGACCCCCTTGAATTTCTTCCCCTTAGGAATGCCACCACCGATATTAAAAATGACCTCCCTGAGTGTCATTCCCATAGGTACTTCTACCAGTCCAGTGTTATTCACCTTGCCCACCAGAGAGAAAATCTTGGTCCCCTTGCTTCCTTCGGTTCCGATGCTGGTAAACCAATCAGCACCGTTGTTGATTATCAGCGGCACTGTAGCCCAGGTTTCCACATTGTTTAGGTTACTGGGCTTACCCCAGATGCCGCTGACCGCGGTGCGGATATACTTTGGTCTCGGTTCGCCTACCCTGCCCTCTATGGCAGTCATCAAGGCACTGGACTCACCTGAGACGAAGGCACCGGCACCGCGGTGTATCGTAACATCAAAATCAAAGCCAGAGCCAAGGATGTTGGTCCCTAGAAGGCCGTATTCCCGTGCTTGCTCCAGGGCAACTGAGAGATTTTCCACCGCCAGAGGATATTCCTGTCGGACATAGATAAATCCCTGATGCGAGCCGATGGTGTAAGCCCCAATGATTAAGCCCTCCAGCACACTGTGGGGGTTGCCTTCAAGTAAGCTCCGGTCCATATAGGCTCCGGGGTCGCCCTCATCAGCGTTAACGATGACGTACTTGGGCTCATCAGGGGCGTCACGCGTTATTTGCCATTTTATTCCTGCCGGAAAGCCACCGCCTCCCCTCCCTCTCAGATTAGCCTGTTTTACCTCCTCCAGTACCTGCTCCGGTGTCATAAAAAGAACCTTAGCCAGGGCAGAATAGCCGCCACGAGCAATGTAATCGTGGATGCTTTTAGGGTCGATGAACCGGTTATTGCCAAAGACAATCCGGCTCTGGTGTTTATAGAAGGGTATCTCTCCCTCGTGCACAATCTTCTGACCTTTACCATCTTCATATAACAAACGGTCAACCAACTTCCCTTCCAAGGTTTTGGAGATAATCTCAGGAATGTCTTCTGGCTTTACTCGTAGGTAGCATATCTCTTCGGGAAAGATAACCACTATGGTGCCTCTCTCACAGAAGCCATGGCACCCGGTACGCCGTATATCCACCTTTTCTTGAAGACCATTGCTCTGAATTTCCTTAATGAAGGTTTCGGCTACTTTCTCGCTGCCGTAGGCGTGACATCCTGTGCCAGAGCATATAGTCACACAGGGCTTGTTGGGGTCTCTATGGGTTAGTATCTCTTGTCTGAGTTTTTCCAGGTTAGCGGTTGATTTCAATCTAGGCATTATTATTCCCTCTTCACTCTTTAGTCACAGGCAGCGAAAATCTTCTCCATCTCTTTAGTCGGTGGGTTACTATGATACTCACCATCAATTACCATCACCGGTCCCAAAGCACAGCAACCAAGACAGTTTACCGTATTTAAGCTGAACCGCATATCATTAGAGGTTTCCCCAGGTTTCATATTTAAGAACTCGGTAATTCTATCCAGAAGGCGGGGTGCCCCCCGCACGTGGCAGGCAGTGCCCATACAGACCAACACCGAATGGCGCCCTTTAGGCACCAGACTAAAGGCTTTGTAGAAGGTAGCTATATGGTAGATTTGGGTCAGGGGAACGTCTAGCTTCTGGCTGACCATCATTAAAACATCCTTAGGAAGCCAGTTGTTTTCGCGCTGTATTCTAAGAAGCACCTGAATTAAGGCAGACTTATCACCAGCCATCTTCTCTATTATTTGTGTAATGGCATTGTCAATGCTCTTGGTTTCGGCTTCTGCCATCTTGCTATTCCACCTTCTAGTCTTTGTTATTCTATGAAGTTGTCAGTTCAGCTATCATCTCGCGAACTAACCTTATTGCCTCCGGGTGCCTCATGATTATCACATCCGCCCCGGCTAGAAGCAAGACCATTGCTGACATGGCTTCCATTAAGATGCCCCTCTTCTTGGCATTTCCCATATTGAGCTCATCATCGGCAAGGTGTAGTTCTTTGGTCTTCCACACCTCCTTAGCTAGGTTGCATATAATCGGGAACTGAAGCTTTTCGTCCTCCTGGGTTAACCCTGCCATCCTCATCCTCTCCATCACTGAGTAGGCATACTCAATGCCATAGCCTATGCCACTGACGGTAGGGTCCATGATAATTTGCTCATCAGGAACCCCGAGATTGCTCAAAAGAATATTAAGCTGCTTAGCCAAGTTTATGTCTATAGGTGTTGATGCTATCACTGTATGGTGATAGCCAATGGCTGAGGCGCCAATCTTCTTATGGTCTTTTTCCTCAACCGGTCCGATAATCAGGTTCTTCCCCTGGCAAAGCTCAGCCACTTTTCTTAGTACCTCGGTATCCTTTTCCTCATTACCCGTGCCCCAAACAATTAATGGGACATCAATGGCATCGGCTACCTTCTTGACGACCTCGGCGGCTTCATCGGCTCCGCGGTCAAGCCCATTGGGGTCGGTGCTGATTAGTTGCAGGGCAATCATCTCCGCCCCATAGTCAGTTATACATTTTTTTGCCCAAGCCACTGGGTCATCGGTTACCCCGGCGAAGGGCTCTAGAGCAGCTTCAGGCCAATCCTGAGGTGAGCAGTCCCAGACCTCCATGGCTATTTTGGGCAAATGGGGCATCCCGCCTTCAAATAGGTAGAAGGGGTAGGATGTCTCCCCACCAACGGTTATAGCTTTGTCCCCTTTGCCCAGGGTTAGCTCTCTGATTTTGCCGGTGTATTTTGTTTTAGGGATTTCAAATGCCATCCCTTGTCTCCTTACTTAAGCTGGTTTCCTCCTCTTTTCACTGCCATACCAATCTTTTCCATACCAATAGCGCTCACCGGTCTGCAGGTATTTGATTTTCTCTTCCCGGTTCTTTAGCTTATGCCTCCATTTTCCCAGTTCCTCGCCCTCGGGCTTACCCTTCTCATAGGTTGCCCCGAGCACTTCTACCTTATCCCGGCCGGGAGCTCTCTTTTCCTCAATCTCGTAATCCATTCCTTCCCCTTTCTAAGCCAGTCCAGCAGCCAGTTTTGCCGCCCTAACCGTATTTAGCATAAGCATGGTTATGGTCATAGGGCCAACCCCGCCAGGGACTGGGGTAATGGCTTTAGCCTTCTCCTTAACCGAATCAAAGTCAACATCACCAACCAAAATATCTTTACCCTCGGCGGTTTTCCCTATCCGGTTAACACCGACATCAATCACCACCACCCCTTCCTTAACCATGTCAGCGGTGATAGCTTTGGGTCTGCCTGCGGCCACAATTAGTATATCAGCCCTCTTGGTGTGAAGGGAAATATCCCTAGTTCGGGTGTGACACACAGTTACTGTAGCATTTGCCCCGGCTTTCTTCTGGAGCAGGATATTGGCTATCGGTTTGCCCACGATGTTGCTTCTACCCACAATGACTACTTCTGCCCCGTCAATCTTAACCCCAGACCTGATTAGGAGCTGTTGGATGCCATGGGGGGTGCAGGGTAAATAATCTGGCTCGCCAATCATCAGTTTGCCCACATTCACCGGGTGAAAGCCATCAACATCCTTTTTGGGGTCAATGGCATAAAGGACATTAGTCTCGTTGATATGCTTGGGCAGAGGCAGTTGGACTAGAATGCCGTGAATTTTGGGGTCTTTATTTAGTTTATAAATTAGCGCCAGCAGTTCCTGTTCGTTGGTATCAGCCGGTAGGTCGTACCTTTCTGAATATATGCCTAAGGCTAAGGAGGTCTTTTCCTTCTGACCAACATAGACCTGGGATGCTGGGTCTTCACCGACCAAGATTGTGGCTAATCCCGGTATGAGGTTATGCTTCTCTTTAAGTTCAGCAATCTCTTGTTTCAGTTCCTCACGAATCTGTTTGGCAACCTCAGTACCACTAATAATCTGCGCTGTCATTTTTTACCCCTATATCTAAGATTTTAGCAACAAATCTCCTCAGCTTCTCTTAAGGAGGTTGTTTATCAACCTCACCCCCTTAATCCCCCTCTCCTTGAGAAGGAGAGGGGGAAGAGGTTTTAGAGAGGGGCGAAGCCCCTCTCACCTACACTCCCCCCTTCCCTTATTAAGGGAAGGGGGTCAGGGGGATAGGTTGCTAAACAATCTCTATTAAGCAGCTTAGCCATCAAGTCATTGACTGCCCTCACCGCCTTAGAGCTATCGGGCAGGTCAAGAAGTGGCTTTAGCTTGAGGTCATACTCATATACTTCTTCATCATAAGGGATGGTAGCTGCGGGTTCAATTCCCAGTCTGACTAACTCATCAGCGACAAGGGGGTCTAGCTTTGCCGGGGCAAAGTTGATTATTACCGATTGCCTCTTCACCGCCAGTCTGAGTTGGGCAACTAAGTCCTTTATCCTGGCTACAGTTCGAACCCCCTTTACCGAGTGGTCAGAGATTATAAGCAGCTCATCAATATTTTGAGTAGTTTTTCGCGATAGGTGCTCCATCCCGGCCTCGTTATCCATTACCATATAGGCATAGTTATCCGCCAGTCTGTCAGCAAATTTTCTGGTAATAAGGTTAGGGTAGCAGTAGCACTCAGGACCTTCACCTTTGCCCATTGTCACCAAATCAAGCTCCTTGGTTTCAACTATAATCTCGTTTAGTTTGTACTCTAAATAGACATCCTTGGTCATTCCCGGGGGAATTTTTATTTTATCCTTTTGAAACTCATCAAGCACCGAGCCGACCGTCTTCTTTACCTCAAGACCCAGGCTCTCCCCCAGATTGGCATTAGGGTCAGCATCAACCGCCAGAATTGGTCCTGAGCCGTTCCTTTTCAGGTAGCGAATGATGAGGCTTGCCACCGATGTCTTGCCGCTGCCGCCCTTCCCGGCGACAGCAATATTAAAACTCATATCTCTACGCCCTTACTTTTTGAAGCTTGCCTAATCTTTTGTATACCGAGGGAAATTCCTCAGCATCGGGGTGGGGTAAGAACAGACTGGCAGTATAGTTATTCATAAAATCAACATTTACGCTCAATTCAAAGTTAGTCATCATGTTAGCTACCCTTCTCGCATCATCAAGTAGATCGCGGGAGAAGGAGGTGAGCCTTGTCCCCAATAGGGAGCCGTTGCCAATGAAGATAAATCTATCCCGAGGAATATCGGGGAGAAGCCCAATAGTAATGCCCTTTTCAATATCAATATGGCTACCGAAGGCACCAGCAATAATTACCTGCTCTAAATCGGAACAGCTAATATTTACACTTTTGGTCAATGTCCGGCACCCAGCATACATTGCTGCCTTGGCCCGAATAAGGTTATCAATATCTACCTCAGTGATAACAATATCTTTACCAATCTGGGTCTGTGGTGCCCAGGCCAGAACATACTCATAGCCATCACCACCCCTTCTAACTCTTTTTGTCGGCAGGCTGGTGTTAAATTTACCATTCTGGCCAATAACCCCGGCTTCAAGCAGGCCGGCAACGATGTTTATCAAGCCTGAGCCACAGATTCCCTTGGGTTTGGTTCCACCAATGGTGTTGATTACCGGCTCAAAGTTTGACGGATTGATGGCAAAATCTTCAATAGCACCGTTGGTGGCTATCATACCGTGCTTCACCCCGCCACCTTCAAAGGCTGGTCCGGCGGAACAGGAGGCGGTTACCATCCAGTCTGAGTTGCCGATGACTATTTCACCATTGGTGCCTATATCCATATAGAGTGTTAATTTTTTCCTCTGGTATACCCCCGACCCCACAATCCCGGAAACAATATCGCCACCAACGTAGCTGGCTACTGAGGGGAAAGTGAAGAGGTAAACATGCTTTCTGACCTTGATGCCTAGGGAATTTGCCCGTACGGGGGGGAAAAAATTGGCTACCGGGGTGTATGGAGCCAATCTTATATATTTAGGGTCCAGTCCGAGGAGGATTTGAGTCATTGTTGTATTACCAGCTACTATTATATGTCCAACATACTTTACGTCGACCTGGCTCTGGGCTTTCAGTTCCTCGGTAATCCCATTAATGGTGGCAACAATTGCCTGCTGCAACTTTTTTAGCCCACCTGGTTTCTGACAATAGGCGATGCGGGAAATAATGTCTTCGCCATAGCTGATCTGCCCATTATAATCAAGCCCCTCAGCTAGGACTTTTCCCCGATTCAGGTCCAGTAGTTGTCCACGGACACCAGTGGTTCCAATATCAAAAGCGAGTGAGTAGTGCTTGCCTCTGGTGTCTCCAGGTTCAATATGTATCACTCTTGGCCTACGCCACTCTTTGGTTCGGGGTTTAGCTGCGGTGATGAGAGTGGTGACAGTGACTTTCCAATGGCTGGCTCGTAACACCTTAGCCAGTTTCTTGACTACACCGAAGTCTACTGACATATTACTCAGGTGGTATTGTTGTTTTATACCTCTTAGCAACCGGGACAGGTCGCCAGTATTATCTTTTAAAGTTGGTGGTGGCAGCTCAACAAATAACTTACTCAGGGGTGGCTTAAATCTCCAGTCAGTAGCTAAGACCTCTGATGGTTGAACGCCGCCAACCTTCTCCCGGTCAAGAACCGCCGTCTCCAGTTGCGATTCTACCGGGATGTCAACGGCTAAATCGGTAATTATGTGGCTTTGGCAGGCTTGCCTCAATCCTTGCCTATACTCCTGTTCACTGAGCTTCTCGGTCCTGGTGCTTTCTACCTGTCCCTGTTTAATCACGACCTTGCAGGTGCCACAAACACCAGCACCGCCGCAGGAAGCATTAATATGCACCCCAGCGGCAATAGCTGCTTCTAGAAGACTCTCACCTTGCTCTACAATAATATCAACATTATCGGGGGTAAAGTGAACTCGCCTCTTTTCCCTTACCGCATCCTCCATCTCTTACCTCTAGGTAAGTTTTTGTGCTAAAACAGCCCCTTAGTTAGTCCTGTCTCAAGGTCGACATCGACATCAACAAAGGCTGGTCTTGACGGAAGTCCAGGCATAGTTGGGAATATTCCACAAAGGGGATAGAAGAAGCCAGCCCCTACCGAGGCGCGAATATCCCGGATAGGCAGTCTATAGTTCTTGGGCACGCCCACCCAATTCGGGTCGTGAGAAAGGGAAAGGTGTGTCTTCGCCATATTAACTGTCATCCAACTAAAGCCTAGGTCGGTATAAAGCTTTATCCTTTGCTCAGCATCAGCCGAATAATCTACCCCATCGGCACCAAAGACCCTGGTGGCTATGGTCTCAATCTTCTCCTTAATAGAGACATCATCAGGGAAGAGGAACTTCATCTTGTGGGGTTTTTTCACTGCCTTGACTACCTCGTTAGCTAGCTCTAGGGCACCTTCTCCCCCTTCAGCCCAGGCTTCACAGATAGCCGCCCCGTCAGCGCCAGCCTCTAGGGCTTTCCTGTGCACCAGTTCTAGTTCCTTATCCGTATCAGCGGTGAACCTATTAACTGACACCACCACCGGCACGCCATACATCTTAGCAATCTCAATATTGCGGGCTAAATTCTGGCTGCCCTTCTCTATGGCTGGGAGGTTTTCAGTCTCAGCTGCCTCCTTAACCCTAGAATATGGCATCCCGGGGCGGAGGTGGAAAGCACCGCCATGCTGCTTAAGTGCCCTGACAGTGGCGACAATGACGGCACAGTCAACCTTCAGCCCACTCTGACGACATTTAACATCAATCATCTTAGAAAAGCCACAGTCCACGCCAAATCCGTTCTCAGTAACCACATAATCAGCCAGCTTCAAGGCAATCATATCCTCTATTACCGAGTTATTGCCATGAGCCACATTGGCGAAGGGGAAACCGTGGCACATCATAGGATGTCCCTCGGTAGACTGGACTAGGTTTGGCTTTATGGCATCCTTAAGTAATACCGTCATGGCTCCGGCTACTTTTAAGTCCTCACAGGTAACTGGCTTGTTATCATAGGTATAGCCAATAACTGTCCGTCTAAACCTCTCCCTTAAGTCTTTGAGACCCGTAGTCAAAGCATGAATAGCGGCAGTCTCAGTGGCGACGGTGATATCATAGCCAGTCACCCTGGGGTAACCATCGGCTCTCCCCCCTATGCCGACGATAATAGTCCTTAAGGCACGGGCGTTTACATCAACACAGTATCGCCAAGTAACATTCAAGGGGTCGATATTTAATTTATTGCCATGTAGGATGCTGGCATCTATAGCTGCGGCACACAGATTTTGAGCCGTATCTACGGCGTGGATATCCCCGGTGAAATGGAGGTTAATCTGCTCCATAGGTAGTGACTGAGAGTAACCGCCCCCGGTGGCACCGCCTTTTATGCCAAAGGTTGGTCCTTTGGACGGCTCACGGAAGGTATTTATCACCTTCCTTCCTTGGCGATTCAATGCCTGCCCCAAACCAAAAGCAGTCACTGTCTTCCCTTCACCAAGCGGGGTGGGGGTGATAGCGGTTACACAAATCATCTTGCCATTTGGTCTGTCCTTTAGTCTCTCCGTAACCTTGGTATAGTCTATTTTAGCCATATACTTTCCATAGGGCTCGAGCTCCTCATCCAAAATCCCGGCATCCTTAGCCACCTCAGTAATCGGTCTGAGTTCGGCTTCTTGGGCAATCTCAAGGTCCGAGGGGACTGGCCATCTAATCTTTACCGGCATTAGTTTTAAACCTCCTTTTATAAATTTTGTAACAAAGCGTGATAGATATTTCTTACCTCGTTAGTAATCTGCTGGCTGGAGTTAAGAACAGGAAGATTGGCTAGGTCAGCATCTATAATGGCTTGGTCGTAAGGGATAAAGCCGAGGAATTCAAAGTTTGGCAGGCTGGAAGTTAGGAATTCCTTGTCTGATTGGCTTCGAATTTTATTGCCGACTATAGCAATATTTTGTAGCCCGATCTCCTTAGCCAATTCACTGATTCTCAGGGCAGTTTCAATGCTCCGTCGGCTTGGTTCAACAACTACAATCAATTTATCTACTGCCTTGGCGGTTCCCCGGCCAAGATGTTCAATCCCTGCCTCCATGTCCAAGATGACCACCTCATCCCTAGCCAAGAGTAGATGGGTAATCAAGGCTTGTAATAAGGCATTTTCCGGACAGTAGCAGCCAGTGCCACCCCTTTTAATTCGTCCCATTACCATCAATTTAATTCCATTCTTTTCTAGGCAGTACCTCTCAGGCAGGTCATCAACCTTAGGATTTAACTTAAAGTAAGGAGCTATCTCACCAGGGCGTGCTCCAGTCCGTTCCTCAATGAGAGCGCTCATCTCGGATATGGGGGTTATCCTGTCAGCATTGGGAAAGCCAAGAGTGGCAGCCAGATTAGCGTTTGGGTCAGCATCTATGGCTAGAACAGAATAGCCAGACTCAGCAAATGCCTTAGAAAGAAGGGAAGCTAATAAGGTCTTGCCTACCCCACCTTTACCACTGATAGCAATCTTCATCAGATCCCTATTTTAGCATAGTTAAAGCTGAGTGCTTTCCCTTAAAAGTCTCAGCTTTAACTAGAGCCAGTTATCGGCTACCCTGTTTAATTTATCTTATAGTGGGTGAAAAGTCAACAAATATGTGCATCCAGCACTAACCCAGTTCAGGCTTGTTTGAATGTCCGCTCACGTTTATCAATCAGTCTGTCAATGGCTGAAATATCCTCCTTAGAAAGTACCCAGTCCCCGGCAAGAACAGTTTCCTCAATCTGAAATGGGCGTCTTGCCCCAACGATGGCTGCGGTCACCTCAGGTCGCCTCAGAACCCAGGCTATCGCCAACTGTGCCACGGTCCGGCCACGCTTTTGGGCAATAGGACGCAGACCTTCAGCCAGTTCAAGGTTGGCGCTCAGCTCAGGTTCTTGAAACTGAGGCTCCCGATGCCTGAGGTCCCCAGGGGGTCGATTCTGGAGATATTCTCTGCTGAACTTCCCACTGAGCAGTCCCTTCTGCATAGGCGAATACACAATAACCCCCGTATTGTTTTGCCGACAATAATCTAGCATTTGGTCTTCAATGCTGCGTTCAAGTATACTGTAGGGGGGCTGAAGGGAGGCTACCGGATGAATGGATTGGATGCGTTTAATTTGCTCTATACTAAAGTTGGATACGCCAGCGTAGCGAACCTTTCCTTCTTTTACCACCTCGGCTATAGCTTCCCATGCCTCCTCAATATCTTTATCAGGGATTGGCCAGTGAATTTGATAAAGGTCAATAACATCTATTTGTAGTCTTCTTAAACTTGCCTCAACCTCAGCACGGATACTTTCTCTATTTAAACGAAAGATTACGTTCCCATCCTTATCACACTGTGGTCCGCATTTGGTAGCAATAATGGGCTTACTGCTTAGTCCTTTTATCGCCTTACCCACAATCTCTTCAGCATGACCACATCCGTAAACCGGAGCGGTGTCTATCCAATTAATGCCCTTTTCCAGAGCGCGTAAAATAGCGGCTATTGACTCCCCGTCGTCCTGTCGCCCCCAACCGTAGGCCCAATCACCACCGCCTATTGCAAACGTGCCCAGTCCAATAGTTGATAGGTTAAGGTCTGTCCAGCCGAGCTTTCTCGTTTTCATAATGTCCCCCTTTGTAACGAAGGCTACTTTTCTCCCTGAGCCCAAGCGCCATATTTTGTTTATTATATCCCTACGTAATCTCTATTGACAAATTGACCTTTGGCGGGCTAAACTCAAACCTATGCGACTGGGGCAGATTAAGTCTAACAACCAGATTGTGGCTGCCATATTTGAAGGGGAGCTGGCGCGGCCGATTCCAAATCATACCATGTGTGATTTGATTCGGCGTTCCGAGGCTGAGTTGGTTCCGCTGACTGACCTAGCGACCCGGCTGGCTGACTCTCCTGGAAAGGCAGCTACCCCCATTATTCCGATTCATCCATGTGAGGTTTGGGCGTGTGGTTGCACCTATGAAACTAGCGCCGCTTTTCGCGACGCTGAATATGGCACCAGGGAAGGTTTCTACGCCTACGTTTACAAGAGCCAGCGTCCAGAAATCTTTTTCAAAGGTACGGCGCGGGTCTGTGTTGGTCCTGGTCAGCCTATTGGCATTCGTCCTGATTCCCACTTTACTGCTCCCGAGCCCGAACTGGCGGTTATTTTAGGCAGCCAAGGCAAAATCCTCGGTTATACCCTGGCTAACGATGTATCAGCTTGGGACATTGAGCGGGAGAATCCGCTCTATTTACCGCAGTCCAAAATCTATAGCGGGTGCTGCTCACTGGGGCCGGTGATTGTCACTACCGATGAATTGTCAGACCCCTACAGCCTCAATATGACCTGCACCGTCAGGCGTGGCGACAAGACGATTTTCTCTGGAGCGACCTGTACCTCGCGGCTTGCCCGAAAGATTGAGGAGATGGTCGAATTCCTTCTGCGTTCCAACCCGGTGCCCGCTGGCTCAGTGCTCCTGACTGGAACCGGAATCATCGTTACCGAGGAGTCAGCTCTGGCTCCAGGTGATATCGTGTCCCTCCAGGTTCCAGAAATCGGTGCGCTTTCCAATGTGACGAGCCTGGTCTAGGTGGCGGAGAATTACGGCCTCGTTTTAAGCACGAATGGTGGTTCTATACAAATACCTAATTATATAGGAGGTAGGAGATGGAGCTTGGTTTGAAAGGCAAGGTGGCTTTAGTTACTGGTTCGTCAAGCGGCATTGGCCGTGCCATTGCCCTGTGCTTGGCTGGGGAAGGTGCCAATATAATTGTTACTGGCAGGGATAAAGCTAGGGTCGCTTCTGTTGCCAACGAGGTGAAAGTCCATGGTGTTGAGGTTCTCACCGTGCTGGTTGACCTCACCGTTGCCGAAGAGGTAAAGAGAATGGTCACTGCCGCCATTGACAGATTTGGCCGGATTGACATTCTGGTGAACAACGCTGGTACCTCGTTGACAAGGGACCCGTTGCTCCTCCCCGATGACGAGTTCAGGTATGAGACGGAGCTCATGCTTTTCGCTGTGGTTCGCACCTGCTCCGAGGTCATCCCGTACATGAGGACAGCAGGATGGGGACGGATTATCAATATCTCCTCAATATACGGGAAACAGTCAGGCGGTCTGGTGGATTATGACGCTATCAAGGCGGCGGTAATCATGTACACTAAAGATATGGCTATCTACCTGGCTAAAGATAATATCTTGGTCAATGCTGTCTGCCCCGGACCAATTCGGACACCTTTGTGGGAAGCCCCTGGCGGTGGCGGCGACCAACTGGGGAAGACTTTAGGCATGTCAGGTAAGGAGGCTATGGCCTGGGTAGCCAAGCAACACATCCCTCTGGGGCATTTTGGACTCCCCGAAGACATTGCTAATATGGTTACCTTTTTAGCCTCGGATAAAGCCAAGTTTATCACCGGACAGGCGATTAATGTTGATGGTGGGATGGTAAAGGCTATCATCTAAAGGCTGCTAACTAGCTTAGCCGCTTCTGTAAGGTCAATTTGTCGTCACCAGGGGCGTAGAAGTCGGGGATGCGGCAGACTACTTTGTAGCCCTGGGCATGATAAAAACGTCTTGTCCTCTCATATTCCGGTTTGGAGGATGTCTCAATAAGAGCCAGTCTTCCTGAGGCTTTAGTGATGTTGGTCTCAGCGAATGACAACAGAGCCCTGCCTACACCTCGGCGTTGATATTCAACGGCAACCGCTATCCAGTATATATCCCAAGTCCCTTCAGTGAGGGGGATAGGTCCATAGCAAATATAGCCTACTACTGAGGAGTCAACCTCAGCCACAAAGATACAGTAACCTGACCCAGATGGGTCTCGGAGGTAGCTATCGCAGACCTCTTCAGCCACAATTACCTCGGCTGGCTTGAATTCCGGCGTGGCGGTTATAAACCGCATAATAGCCGTTTTGTCCCGGCTATCCATAGGGCGGATTTCTAGTTTCATTCCCCGTCACCTTTCAGAGCAAAGAGAACTATTTGCTCAATGAATTGGTCATATCTCATTCCAGCTGCTTCAGCTTGGCGTGCGGCACCGGAGTCAGGGGATATATCGGGGTTGGGGTTCACCTCAAGCACGTGAAGTCGTCCCTTTGGGTCTAGCCGCATATCCACCCTGGCGTAACCCCGGCAGCCCACCAGTCGGAAAACAGCCCTGGCAGTCCTAACAATGTGCTCTCGCACATCCTCTTCTATTTTGGCGGGGCAAACAGATTGGCTGCCTTGGAAATATAGGCTGTTTGGCTCCCATTTAGCAGCGAAGGTAAGAATCCTGGGCATAACCGGAGGTAGGGAATATACTATTTCAGAAATAGGCATAACAATAGGTTCCCGGTTACCCAAGACGGTGGCATTTAATTCACGTCCCTCTACGAACTCCTCGACCAGTGCTTTTCCTCCGAAGGACATGCTTACCAGAGCCACCTGTTTTTCCAGGGAGGCGAAATCGTCCACTACGCCTTTCTCCGATAAGCCATGGCTTGCGTCCTCGGCGCAGGGCTTGACTATGCAGGGATAGCCAAGCTGAAATAGAGGTAAGGTCTCCGGAGTTAGCACTTGGTAGCTAGGTGTCTCAATTCCCGAGGCTTTTAGAAGTGCTTTAGTCTTGGCTTTATCAAGGCACAGGGCTAGTGCGGTGCCTGGACAGCCGGTATAAGGTACGCCTTGTTCCGATAGGATGTCAGCCACTAAAGCTTCCGTTTCCGGGGTGCCATCAAAGCCCTCAAAGAGATTGAACACTAAGTCGGTTTCCAGAGCCCGGGGCTTTGCCCTAGCTTGTTCCAGTGGCGGCAGCAGCGGGACTAAGGTTACTGGGTATCCCAACCCATCAAGAGCCTTGTGTACTGCTGCCACTTCGTCAAGGACACCAAGCACCGCTTTTTCTTCACCTATGGCGCTGTAGCGAGAAGGACTTGGCTCGTTGTAGATGATGGTTACCCTGGGATGCATTGTGGATACCTCTCGAGGGCAGCATCAAGAATAGCTGATATCAACGCCTTATAGGTCCAGCCTATCTTGGTAGCCATAATTGGCAGGTCGCTACTGTGGGGGTTAAGCCCAGCTAGAGGGTTTATCTCTAAAAAGTAGGGTGTTCCCTCAGGGTTGACCCTGAAGTCCAGCCGGGCAAAATCCCGGCACCCCAGAACCCTAAAGACCTTTAGGCTGGAATCTACGAGTTCCTGTAGAATGCCCGACTCAAGCTGGGCGGGGCATTCGTAGTTTACCATGCTTTTCCACTCCCGCTTGACTTCAAGGCAGTAGATAAATTGTGTTCCCTTTCTCTTAGGCAGAACACGCATTATGCCTACAACCCTAGGTGGGGAGTTACCCACTATCCCCACTGTAACCTCATCCCCGTCGATGAACTCCTCTACCATCACCGGCTGTTGGTAACGCTGTAACAGCTCCAGTGCTACTTCGGTAATCTGCTTTGGGCTTTCAACCCTGGAACCAAGACGGACGCCTTTGCTCGAGCCTTCGTGAGCCAGCTTAACAAGGGCAGGGAAAGGGAAATCGTCCCAATGCACCTCACCCAGTCCTTGGCTGTGGTTAATAACCTGCCACCTTGGGGTGCGGATGCCTGATGCTACCACGATATTCTTGACCAAGGGTTTGTCGAGGCAGATTGCCAGGCACTGAGGGTCTGAGCCTGAATAGGGAATGCCAAGCATCTCCAGTACCGAAGGCACTTGAGCCTCCCTACTTTTGTAGTTGCCCAGTCCCTCAGCGATGTTAAAGACCAGGTCTACCTTTTGCTGAAGAATATTGCTGAGAAACCGTCGACCTCCACCCAGCCTGACCACCGAATGACCTAAAGACTCCAGCATCGCGGCAATAGCCGCTACTGTTTCCGGGGAATCATACTCCTCAAGGGCGTCTTCGGGCTGGCTGTGACTTAAAGGCACATCTTCCTTAAGGTCGTAGGCTAACCCAATCTCCATTCTTGGTTACCTTTTTACTTTTATAAGCGGTGCCAGCTCGGGAAAAGCTATTTGATTGGTGCCAGCGTTACGGCTTCCATTAAGGTGATTAGGTTTCGCCCGGCTGGTCGCTGTCACCTTGGGATTGCGGTAGTGGAAGATACGCCCTTGGTAATTTCTTAATATAAACTCTTCCTCAGTCTGCAAAAGCACATAGTTCGGTTGAAGTGGTACCTTTCCTCCTCCCTTAGGCAAATCGACGACAAAGGTGGGGATAGCCAGACCGGAGGTATGTCCTCGCATTTGCTCGATTAATTTTATTCCGGTTCCCACCGGGGTACGGAAGTGCTCTGTTCCCTGCACCTCGTCGCACTGGAAGAGATAGTATGGTCGCACCTTGATTTTGAGCAACTCGTGACATAGCTTCGTCTGCGTCTCTACAGTGTCGTTTATTCCCCGCAGCAGAACGGACTGGTTACCGAGAGGGACACCGCTTCGTAGTAGCTTGTCACAAGCTAGCGCCGACTCCGGAGTTATCTCTTGGGGGTGATTAAACTGGGTATTAAGCCAGATTGGCCCGTACTTTGAGAGTATGGCACAAAGCTCGTCGTCAATACGCTGGGGCAAAACTACGGGGAACCGAGTACCAATCCGGATGATCTCGACATGGGCTATCCCTCTCAACATAGAGAGGACCTCCTCCAGGCGGTGGTTGGACAGAGTCAGGGGGTCACCACCGGAGATAATAACATCCCTGATGCCTTTGTTTCTACGGATGTATTCCAGCATTGCTTCAATCTCACCAGAAGTGCATACCCAGCTACCATTTCGCCATTCCCTCTTTCGCGTGCAGTGACGGCAAAACACGGGGCAAACATTGGTAAGCAACATTAATACCCGGTCCGGGTAGCGGTGAACCAGCCCAGGGACGACGGTGTCTCTCCTTTCTTCTAACGGGTCCTCCATGCCCATGATTGCCAGGGCTATCTCTTGAAACGAAGGTATCGCCTGTTTCCTGACGGGGTCATCAGGGTCGTCCGGCTTAATGAGCGAAAGGTAATAGGGAGTTATTGAAAGGGGATATTTGATGGTTATTAGCTTAAGCTGCGCTTGTTCTTTGGCGGATAGAGGGATGAAAGATGCCAATTCTTTGGTGGTCGTGATGCGGTTTCGGAAGTGCCATCTCCAATCGTTCCAACTTTCGTCCGGGATGTGGCTAAAAAACCTAGTTTTAGTTTCAGTCCGCTGACTTGGGGGCTCTTCCTCGGTCTCACTTATCGTGGTGTCTAAACCGGGGGGTTCTTCTTCAGTCCTGCTTTCTATGAGGCGTGGACTGGGGGGTTCTTCCTCTGCCTGGCCAGTTGCGGCTGTTGTCGATATTTTCACTTATAATACTACCTCCTTTTGGGTTCTTTGCTAACTCGGTTACATGCTATTTGGTTCATGAAACCCTTTATCAATATATTCCGTAAATTGTACATCATAACAGCGTTTATGTCAATAGGTTTTTCATAAATTTTGACTAGCGTTTTCTGAAGCTAGCCAGTGCCAGTCCACATCCCCTGAGCCTATGGTCATGGAAGGCACATTTAGTTTATTTGCCTAAGGCGCTTTCTTCCTTTTTCCTTACCGGGCGGCCGCCATGACCATGCTTAACCTTTTTAAAGGCTTCCTTGTATTGCTTCCGCTGTTGCACTTTGTCTTGCTTTCTTCCCATAGTATTCCTCTTAGCTATACCGTTTTACTGACATGGGTTGTAATCGTAGTCAGATTGTGCTGTAAATAAAAGTACCTGAACAATTAGTCATGTATAATCAATGGTGAATTAAATTACCATCCTATCACAGTTGATGAGCCTTGTCAACAGGCTGTGGTAGATTTGAGGAAGGGAGTCAGCTAGGAGCATAATCCATAGGTCAACACTGAGGCGAATGTCTCTTGTGGGGTAATGCTTTCAATTATTTGGGCAGGTATTTGTTAAATAGTTGGCAGTCCTTCTTCCTTCCATTGATCAAGTCCGCCCGAAATATTGTAGACTTCCCTGAAATTGAGCATGAACATTATATTTAAAGTGTGGGTGGCGACGCCGGGAACTAGACATGATGGACATAGTACGTCACTTTGGCAATAAATGAGATAGGTTTTATCCTTGTCCAGTTTAGCCAGCTCTTCCTGGAAGTTTTCAGAGCAGTAATCTAGGTTGATGGCATTCTCTATATGTTCTTGGGCGAATTTTTCCGGAATTCGGATGTCAATAATGACAAAATTGGGGTTATCTTGGTTTTCCTGGATTAGGTTAAATGCCTCCTGGGGGGTGATACTTCTAGTTATCTTAGTTATCGGGGCTGGTGTTTCTTGGGCTGGAGGCTTGGTTTCATTTACCTCGGATGGGGTTTCGTTTTCTTTGCCAACGCAACCCATTAACATGGCTCCGATAACCAGGGGCACTGGGAGCACTAACTTTATCAAATCTTTGCCGCTGACTTTTACTACAGTTATCAACCCCCTTCTTTTTAATGCTTAAGACCGGTTTGGGCGCTAACTAGTAGCGCCAGACAATACTAGGCGCTTTTTACAGTTTTATTATAGCAGTGTGGGGAGCATTTGATGGTATTTCAGTG
>Ga0315314_1001890_pt1 | contig 17811 bp, 17 predicted proteins | sample TDP9_MG_FD_203631 | JGI IMG/M metagenome (GOLD analysis project Ga0315314, IMG submission 203631) | Freshwater sediment microbial communities from Lake Towuti, South Sulawesi, Indonesia - TDP9 | ecosystem: Environmental > Aquatic > Freshwater > Lake > Sediment | place: Indonesia: South Sulawesi...
ACTGCTTTTCCGCTTGTGATGAAGAATTCTTTCGGAATCAATCCCGTTTCTCAATACCTCACTTTTCTAAATATTGCATGCACGCAGAGGTTGCTAAATAATTTTGTGGTTATAACTCTAGTTAATTTTAAATCTAGAGTCTAAATCAGTAAAATCGAGGAGAAAAGATTTTGAGCACTAAACCGACAGCAGAAGCGACAGTTGCGAAAAAATCTGGCAAGATTCGAAAGAGCCGAGGCTTCAGCAGAGAAGAGCTGAAAGAAGTGGGACTCGATTTCAGTCAGGCGTTGAGACTGCACCTGCGAGTTGACACTAGAAGAAAAACGAAGCGCGCAGAGAACGTGAAGACTCTTAAGCATTTGTTGCGCAAAAAGTAGACCAGAACCACAGAGTGTGTACTGCTTGCCAGCGGCATTGCCGATTTCTGAAGTCGACGTTAGTTGTTTTGCTCACGCCACTGAAGACGAGACTAAAGTGCTGCATGCTGTGAGACGCCTCTTGCCTCCCATGTGCATCGAAAGCATTTCTTTCATGAAGTCGAAGGCTCAGGGGCATCATGGCAATCCCATTGTAACCTTTGAAGCTAAAATAAAGGAGAAAAGCATTGTTAAAGCCGTTGTTGAAACCTTGGCTTCAAATCTGAATCCCATGGATAAAGAAACTTTGATGAATGAAGTTAGCATGCATGTGGAAAAAGGCAGTTTCTACCTTCGTTTGGATAAACAGGCAGCTTTTGAAGGTGAATTTAGGCTGGCTCAAGCTGATCCGATTCGTGTAAGGTTGAGGTTTAAGAAGAATCGACTGGAGGATATCGTTGAAATCTGCCGTGAAATCGGGATGCTTCCACAATGAAGTTTGTTGACTTGCATTTATGCGCTTCGTGGAAGGACAGCGAACAAGCAAGGCGCTTGATGTCTAAATCTGCGGAGTTAGGCTACAAGCAAGTCGGCGTGCCTGTTCCGCAGGGATTCGCAGATGAGGCGGTTAAACAGATGCGCCAAATAAGTGAAGAGGCAGAGCTGGATTTCGTGACTAGAGTGGATCTTGCTCCTAGAAGCCCAGGCGAGTTGCTTGCGGGTTTGCGGAAGTTCAGGCGTAGTTTTGAAGTTGTGTCTGTTCTTTGCAGCTCCAAAGCTGTGGCTAGGCAGGCGGGTAAAGACCGACGTGTTGACTTGCTTTGTTCTGTATCTTTTGATCCGAAGAGACGATTTTTTGATCGGGCTGAGGCTGAGTTAGCTTCTGTGTCTGGTGCTGCGCTGGAGATCGACTTGGCACAGGTACTCACCAATTTGGAAGAGAGGTCTAGTGTAGGGCTCTTTACTCGTTTGCGCAGAGAGCTGGCAACGGCTAAGAGTTTTGGTGTGCCCGTTGTGTTCTCCAGCGGCGCCATTAACCCTTTGCTTCTGCGCAAGCCACAGGACTATGCTGCTTTGGCTTACTTGTTTGATGTGGACGCTGGGTTTGCGCTTGACGCTTTGAGCAAGAATCCAGCTGGCATTGTTGAAAGGAATAGGCAACTGCAGAGTCCGGACTATGTGGCACCGGGTGTTCGACTGGTTAGAAGGATGCGGAAGCTTTGACTAGGCTTGTGAGAAGACGGTATCTGGCACTCAAAATTGACTGCGAAGAGCCAGTTGAGCCTAAGGCGGTTTCAGATGCGGTGTGGAATGCCTTTTTGCGATTGTTCGGTGAAGTCGGCGCAAGCCAAGCAGGATTGTACTTGGTTGGTTTCGACAAGGAGAAGAAGTCTGGAGTGCTTAGATGTGGTCATGGGGCTTTGCCGATGGTTAGGGCTGCGATAGCTTCCATAACGAGGATAGATGATAAGCCTGCAGCTGTTCATGTGCTTAGAGTTTCAGGAACCATTAAGGCTCTTAACAGAAAGCTGTGAGTGAAAGACAGATGTGATTGAAGTTGGCTAATTAGTTCCGCTGGTGCTTAGCGTTGTCTGAAGAGGAGCAGATTGACGGCTTGAAAAAGGTTGGAGTGCACGCTGTTTTAGGAGACACGCGGAAAAGGGTGATTGACACGCTTGCTACGTACGGTGAAAAAGCCATCCCTGCGATTATAGAAGTGGTTGACGGCTCTGTGTTCCCAGACGTAAAGGAATATGGTCTGGGCACTGTAAAGAAGCTCAAGAGAAAGTAAACGGCAGTCCGACTTCAAGAAGTGCTTTTTGAGCCGTATTTTGAGAATGGTTCGCCTGCTTGGGTTGTCGCTGAAGTTAAGTCTGTTGAGAGTTGATGTGTATGAAGAAGTTTAGGTATTGTGAGCATTGTTCTAAGAGGATTCGATTGAGTGAAGAGATCGGGTTGAGTGTTCATGTTGGCGTTGATAGCCGTGAATTTCTATGTGAGCTTTCTTTGATTGTTCCAGAAGCTTGTCCTTATGTGTTCGGTTGATTAGTTGGGTTTTATCGTCCGTCTTGGGGCGAAAGATTGCTTGAAGCAGAGATTCAGGGTCGTCAAGATGATGCTGAGGAAGAGGCTGTCTTGGAAGATGTTAAGAGGTTGCGAAGAGGAGAGAAGTGGCGAAGGACTACACTGAAGCGTTGATTTATTTGTCTAAGAAGAGGCATTGTCCCGCTAATCCGTCATGGGTGTAATGTTGACGCCGTCGAATGCAGTCCCGTTGTTGATTAGTCTAGCGGTTTTTATGGTTCTCTGCGTTGTCCTCATTTGAAATTGTTTTTGAAAGAGAAGAATATTCCTGATATGCTAGGCGTTCTAAGTTTGGCAGGCGTTCTAATTTAAAAGCGGTTAAAAAGTGATGCTGTTGTTGCTTTGTGTCCTTTTGATGGTCTATCTTGTGCTTCTCCTGCTTCCTATCGTGGGTCTAGAGTTTGTCGTGGCTCTACCTGTTCTCGCTTTTAAGTTTGATGCAGCTTTGCATAAGCAGTAGTGGTGAAGTTGGGTTTTGCATGTTAATGAGAATCTAGTCGTGCGCCTTCCAGTGAGTGTGGATTTGCAGTGAGCACGTGCGTAGTCGTTTAATATATTCTTTGATAGAAGTTCCATCCACACCAAATCGACGTAGGCTTTATGTAATGGTGATTATGAATTATTTAGGCGGAGACTATCGCGTGTCTAGGAGTTATCGCCAAATAGGCGTAATCGTAGGAGCTGCAGTTGTAATACTAGTTTTCATTCTCGGAATTCTAGAAAAGATTCCTTGGAACTATGCAATAGGCGCCATCACAGTTACTGGAGTAATAGCGGCGATCATAAAGTTATATCCTTCAAAAGTGGAGCCCGAAAGAAAAGAAGTGGTGTCGTTTCTAAAGAATGGAGAAATGACAAAAACTGGAGAACAACTAGGTGAAACTGAACCTTTCGTATGGGTAAAGAAAAACCAAAAGAGTGCGCTACTGCCAGATAACACCGAGATCACCAAACTTAACATTGACGACAGTTTGCTTGACGAAATATATGAAAAAGCGCAGCGAGAAGCGATCAAAATCTATCGAGATGCCCAACTTTCAGGCTTTTCCGTTCAAGTTCTGCCCTTTGGAAAGGCTGGTCGTCCAATTGTCAATGTTTATTATGACTTCTATTCGAAATGGGCAGACAGGATTTGTCATTTTCAGTTTTCTGAATTGAGTCACAGTTTGAAACATTACCTTCCCAATAAACGCCCAATAGCCGATCTTGACACAGAAGCATTCGCCAATTTGCCTTGGAAAACGAGCCCTCACTGGATGCAATTTCTAAGCAGATCATATGATAGGATAAAACCGCTTCCACCAGTTGAGGATACTTGTTACAACCTTTATGCAAAACCGACTCAACAGACATACTGGATAGCTGTATTTCAGAATGGACTTAGCGGAGATGAACATTCTTTTGAATGGGATGGTAGGAGACTAGACGAAAATGGCATCAAGCAATTGCGCTAGTTGCCATTTCAAGATTAAGTAGCGCGCTCCTATTTTCTTCTGTAATCGATGTCGTCGGTGTCGGCGGGACGATTGGAAGCACAGCGTAAGCGGTTTGGAGTTTAGGTTCTGATGATGCCATTGGATTCGACGTATGGAACGCTGGATACGTTGCGACGGCGGAACGACGGCGCTTGCTTGAAGTGAAAAAAAGTAGTTTTATGTATGTTTTCTGAAGTACTTGTAGTGAAAAATCGCCGCGTAATGCAGGCGGTGTCAGCTTGAGAACAAAAAGCAAATTGGTAATTCCTTTGGATAAAATCCCTGAAGGGATTGAGTTATGTTTGCATAACGCTTCCCAGTTTTGCGTGGACGCGAGAATTGTGAGTAAAGATTCAAGTTGCGAACATGCATTAGGTTTATGCCTTTACGCAATCGAGGAATTGGGCAAAGCAGAGTTACTCCAAGAGTTAGCGGCATCGGCGAGAAAATACAACGATAAGGTGATAACGCTGGAAAAGAACAAACCTCAGAAGTTTTTCAACGAAAGGCTACATCCAGACCTAGGCAAATTAGGCTTTTCTCAGCCTATGAATCCGTTTTATGATCATCGTTCTAAGTTGGTTTTCGGGCTAGGACTCGTCGGTTTAGCCACCAGCGAGAGAATAATGCGGTCTCTTGACGGTCAGGAATTCCACAGTTTTAGCGAATTGTTGCAAGCTCTTAAGGAGAGAGCGCGAGAGCAGGGAAAAGATGTTAGTGACATAGATGTTAAGGAAATCGGTTTTCGTGAGCTTGCGATGTATGTTGACTTTGACCAAGAGAGAAATGAGTGGATAACGGGGAGAATAAAATTCGCCTCAAATGAAATTCACAAAATGATACTGGACATAGAAAGAGCTATTGAGTCGTTCAATAGAAACCGAGAGTATGCGTGATGTAAGCGCGCTATGGTTGAAAAAAAGAAAATTGAGAAAAGTGGATCACGCGGGTTTCTTGAAGTATGTTTTGCCGTTATCTTGGCACACGAAGATACAGTCATCTTGTATTGCTTGTTTGATTTCTTCTTCGGTTGAGCATACAACGGGTATCCATGTTATGTTGGCTTCGTTGTATAGGCTGATGTATTTTTCTGTTGATCGGCTGTCTTTGTGTCCTAAGACTTGTTTGACCCATAGGAAGTCTCGGTTTATGTGGTATTCTTTGCTTGCTTTGAATCGTCGGAAGTCGTATAGTTGAACTTGTTTGAGTTGGGGCATGTTGTATTCTTTGGCTATTCTGTTTCGGGTGTATCGATAGTTCGTTGATAGGTTGTGGCTATTGCCGTTGTAGATGTGGCTATTTCCGTTGAGGTTCTTGACTCTGATGTATATTTTGAGCAGTTCTAGCGTTTTGGGTCTGAGCTTTCCCTCTCTTCCTATGGTGTGTTTTGCGCCCGTGATTGATACGATGCCATTGTCCAAATCGATGTCTTTGATGGCAAGCCATGTTATCTCGATGGGTCTGAGTCCTAAGTCTTTGAATATGGACAGCTTAAGTTTCATTTCCATGCGGGCGTGGTTGATTATGAAGTCTACAAGTTCCTCTTTGGGGGCTTTGCGTTTCTTGTCATATCGTTCATAAAAGGGCTGTTCCCATTCCTGTTTGATTGAGCGCATGTAGACGGCGTAAGATTCGATCAAGTCTTCTTTGTAGGCGTTTCCACACTTCTTGTTTGCGACATATAGTTTCACGTCTTCGGGGTCGCTGAAGGTGCAGTTCTTGAGCAAGTGTCTGAGGCGCTTGGCTACTCTCTTAATCGTACTATCTTCGTAGGCGTTCTTTCTCATCCATAGCATAGCATTGATTATAACCGAGGGGGACGCTGTAATAATAGAGGGGGATGATGTCGCCGTCCCAGTCTGATCTTATGCAAATGAAGACTCAACATCGACAGACCCCTCTGCCATCATCGTCACAAACAATCTACGCTTGCGTGTTCACCTGCAACTGTCAAGCCTACAGCCGTAACATGGAAGTAGTAGTCATCGTACATGCAGGGCTGACGACTACTTCTGAGGCGAAACCCGCTTCGGTATTATTACAATTTCTAAGCGAAAGTTAACGACTCAGGAACAAACCCGCATCCAACATCCAGAGAAGTTGTTGTGCCAGACCTACCAGAGTCAACAACAACTTCAAAACAGCCACAGCGCCATCAACATACCACATGTTAGTGTTTCTATAGCGCGAGTCAACACTAACACGCACAGTCACAGCGCTGGTAGAAGAAGGTGTAAGGGAATAGTTGCCTTCTTCTTTTGAAATTTCTCTTTCCGCAGAGCTACAAACTCGTACAGAAAGTACGCTGTCAAACTTTCACTCTAGGCAAGCGCAACGTGTTCAACAACAAAAGCATTGTCACACCATCATCACCCGCAGCAACCGCAAACCACAACGGAACCAAACCCGCAAACCCAAGCGCACCAAGCAGCAGCTTGACACCCAACGACACAGCAATATTCTGCTTAGCAATTCCCACAGCCAACCTGCTAAGACGCTGCAAATACGGAACCTTACTCAACTCATTCTTCACCAACACAATATCAGCCGACTCCAACGCCACATCAACACCGCCACTGCCCATAGCAATGCCCACATCAGACGCAGCAAGCGCAGGAGCATCGTTTATCCCGTCTCCAACCATAGCCACCAACCCCTTCTCAGACTTCAATCCGTCCACAACCTTCAACTTATCTTCAGGAAACAGATGCGCATGTCTTTCGTTTACGCCGAGCCGTTTTGACACTTCCTCAGCTATCTCTGCTTTATCGCCTGTGAGCATGACTGTATGAATGCCCGACTTTTTCAAAGCCTCTACAGCGCCAGCAGCATCATTCCTAACCTGATCTACCAGACAAAACGAGGGCGGTGCACACTGGTCTATCGAAACGTAGACTCTTGTATGCTTCTCGTCTCCAACAGGACTAGCTAGCGTCATATCAGCGCCTTCCTCCCTCATGAATTCCGCGTTGCCCACGGACACACGACAACCACCAACGTAACCCACAATGCCCTTTCCAGGCACCTCCCTAACATCTTTTACCTCAAGCCCATGATACTGACAACCGTTTTCAGACGCTCTCTTCACAAACCCTTGAGCCAACGGATGATTGGAATAACGCTCCAAAGCAGCAGCATACATCAACGCCCTCTGATCATTCGTCTGATTCAAACAGTTAACCTCGCGAACCGCTGGCTGACCCAACGTCAAAGTGCCAGTCTTATCGAACACAACTGTCTTAACCCTGTCCATCTTCTCAACGTACACGCCACCCTTGATTATTACACCCTTTCGAGCAGCTGTCGTTATCGCGGTGAAAAAAGTCGCAGGCACAGACAACACAAACGCGCTGGGACACGACACAACGAGGAGGATAAGCGAACGGTAAATCCATCCTTGATACGAGTCACCCGTGAGAAACGGCATCCCAAAAGCCACAAACACCGCCATACCTACTATTGAGGGCACATAGAAACGAGCAAACCTGTCAACCAACCTCTCCATTGATGCCTTCCTTTTCCTCGACTCCATAACGAGCTTGGCGATTTTGGAAACCAGCGTTTCCCCGGACTCTTTAGCAACCTCGACTGTGAGCACGCCATCCGCACTCAACGTGCCACCGAAAACCGCGTCACCCTCCTTCTTACAGATCAGCGCGGATTCACCAGTCACCAACGACTGATCAACTGAGGACGCTCCAGTCTTAACAATGCCATCTAACGGAATTCTCTCACCAGCTCTAACAACTATTGTGTCGCCAACCTTCACTTGCTTCACGTTCACTGTTGTTTCAACGCTATTCTTCAGCACACGCGCGTTCTCGGGCATGTACGTGGACAGTTTCTCAACAGTCCTCCGCGCTTTATCCTCAATAGAATGCTCAAAATGCTCCGCCAACGAATACAGCAACAAAACCGTAGCAGCCTCAAACAAAAAACCCAAATATGCAGCACCTAGGGCAGCCACAGACATCAAAAACTCAACAGAAAACCGCCTTTCAACCAGCAACTCCCTCAACCCAGCGTATCCAACGTAAACCGCTATGGCTACAACCACAACCCAATAAGACAACTTGGAAACCGTAACAACCTCGCCAGTCAGAGGCAAAGTAAAACCCAAAGGAACTCCAGCCGCAAACCAATCCACCAAACTCGAAAAAACCATAGTCACGCCCAAAGCTGCTGCCAAAAAAAGCCAAGGTCTGCGCTCCTGATTCTCGAATTCGTCCTCCTCAACGGGTATGGTTGATTCCATCATCTGAACCAGCGACAAGAACGAGTTACTCCGGAACAGATATTAATTTAATGCTAAACCTAACGCAACGAATATTAATACATTAATATAATCATCTACATAAGTTAACATGAGGCGATCGCGAGTTGACCGTCATAAGCATAACACTACCAAACGAACTCCTACAAAAATTCGACCAATTCATCAAAGCACGGGGATATTACAGCAGGTCCGAAGCGTTCCGCGACGCAGTCAGAAGCCTAATCGCCGAAGCCGAAATCGCAAAACTCGAAACAGGAACCGTGGCTGCCACAATGATGATAACCTGCGACTACGACCGAAGAGATGTAGACCTGCGCATGAGCGAGGTTAGACACGAATTCGACGACGTTGTAGTAGAGAACTTCCACAGACACATAGACCAGCAATACTGCCTAGAAGTGTTCATAGCCGAAGGACACTACGAACGAGTATTGGAGCTGATCGGCAGAATCCGCGGAATGCGGGGCATACAAGAGGTCAAAGCAACATTCATGCCTCTGCAAGCGAAAACTGAGCAGAGGTAGGCTTTATCCAAAAAATGTCTTAGCCATTTCGTAGAACTCTTGAGGCACGCATTTTCGCTCTTTCAAAGCTTCTTTCAAAGCCACTGAAACCACATCACAAGCTTTGAAGCTAGCCATCTCTCCCCATCTTCTGTCCAAGACCAACTCTACAGCTTTGGTTGCCAACCGCATAGCTAAGATTCTGTCAAACGCTGTAGGTGAACCGCCGCGCTGCAGATGCCCAAGTATAACCGACCTTGCCTCCAAGCCTATGTTTTCTTGTATAAGGCCCTCCAAAACGCGACTGATTCCTCCTAGTCGCGGGTGCCCGAACTCGTCTTTTTCCTCGCTGGCCATGATTATCTGTTCTTTCTCTTTGAACACTTTGGCGCCTTCAGCTACAGCAATGATGCTGTGAGCCTTGCCGCTTTTTTGGCGTTTTCTCAACAGATCATAAACCTGATTCAATCCTAACGGAAACTCTGGAATCAATGTCAAATTTGCGCCGCCGGCCAGCCCAGCGTAGAGGGCTATCCACCCCGTGTTTCTACCCATGACTTCAACGATGACTATTCTGTGATGTGCTTCTGCGGTTGTGCGCAGTCTGTCAATGGCGTCGGTGGCTATGGCAACAGCTGTGTCGAAGCCTATGCTGTAGTCAGTGCCTGACAGGTCGTTGTCGATCGTTTTGGGAACGCCTACGATGGGCATGCCCATTTCATAGAGCTTTTGAGCCACACTTAGTGTGTCTTCCCCGCCCATGACTACGAGAGCGTGCAGTTTCAGTTTCTTGATGTTGTCAATTACCTTTCTGGGTCCGTTCTCGATCTTCAACGGGTTCGTTCTAGATGTGTAGAGGACTACGCCGCCTCGTGAATGTATCTCCTCAACGTCGTCTGGGGCTAGGGGTTGAGTGTCTAAATCTAAGAGTCCAGCCCATCCGCTTTTGATGCCTAAGGCTTCAAAGCCCAGCCCGTGAGCCTTGGACACTGCCGCCTTGATTGCAGCGTTTAGGCCAGGTGCGTCTCCGCCGCCGACTAGAATACCTATCTTCATGTCGCTGTTCAGCCTCAACAGCTATTTGGGATTGCTACATGTTCTTGAAGTTAGTGATTCCAAGTTGGTTGAAAAGCTTTTCTGGCTCCACAGGCTATTCAAGACGTTTATCTGCAATATTGATTCCGTGTTCTGCGAGTTTATACGCTTAAGTAAGCATTAGATTCAATTCAGGTGTTGTGGATGATGACTCTTAAAATCGAGGACATCATGGTTGAAACCGTGATTACAGTTGACGCCAACGCAACCGTCATGAAAGCTGTAAGAATCATGAATGAAAACGAAATCGGCTGCTTAGTTGTGACGAAAAAGACGAGGGCTGTGGGTATAATCACTGAACGTGACTTGCTTAAGCGAGTCATAGGCAAATCCAAAAGCCCATCTAAGACTAAAGTCCGGGATATAATGACTAAACCGCTTGTTGCAGGTTATCCTGACATGGATTTGGAAGACGCTACGAGGCTGATGTTCGAGAAGAAGATCAAGAAATTGCCCGTGGTTGACCATGGTCGGCTTAAAGGTTTGATAACCTTGACGGATGTGGCGAGGTTTCAGCCTCAGATGATTAAGATACTGAAGAAACTCTCAGATCATGTGTCTGCGCCGCAACGCATGAAGAAGGTTATGAACTACTACGTCTGCTAGAAGCTTGACCATTCTTCCCCATGATCTGAAGCATGTCAATAGAATTGTGATCAGGCGTAAAGTGATCCTCAATGCTGCGCTTCCCTCTGCCCACAATGAAACAAAACTCTCGCAAACCAGCGTCATACAACTGCTCAAAAACCATTTGAAGCAGGGGCTTCACAACAACAGTGCCTCCCATTGCTTTAGAGAAAATCGGCAGCATTTCCTTTGGCTGCTCTTTGGTAGCAGGGAACAAACGCGTTCCCAAACCCGCAGAAGGAATTACAATCTTTCGAACCATGAAAAAACTACGGATATCAGTCATGGGAATAGGCTACGTTGGTCTTTGCACAGCGGTTGGGTTTGCCTACAAAAAATACCGAGTAATCGCTTCAACTCATGACGCTGAAAAAGCAGCAAAAATAAACGAAGGAATTCCACCGTTCCATGAACCCAATCTCAAAAAGCTGCTCAAGAAAACAATCAAAACTGGCTACCTCACGTGCCTACACAATCAACCAGTGACCACAGTTCATCAGACAGACATAACCTTCAACGCCATGGCGACACCGAGCAAACCCGACGGTAGCATAGACCTCCGACACATAGAAAAGTCAACACAAGAAATAGGCGAAGCCCTGCGCGCAAAAGACGCATACCATGTCGTCGTCATCAAGAGTACAGTTGTGCCCAGAACCACACAGAACACCGTGAAACCCATACTTGAACAACATTCAAAGAAGCAATGCGGACAACACTTCGGCCTGTGCATGAACCCAGAATTCCTCCGAGAAGGCTCCGCCCTAAAAGACACATTCAAGCCAGACCGCATAATCATCGGAGAACACGACAAAAAATCCGGGGATACACTCGAAAACCTGTACAACAACTTCTACGGCAAGAAGACGCCACCCACCCTAAGAACAAACCTGCCCACAGCTGAATTAATCAAGTACGCAAGCAACGCTTTTCTAGCCACCAAGATTAGCTTCATCAACACAATAGCCAGCATATGCGAAAGAATTCCGGACGCCGATGTGGTCACAGTTGCGAGAGGCGTCGGCTTGGACAAGAGAATCGGATCGTCATTCCTTAACGCAGGACTAGGCTACGGAGGCTCATGTTTCCCAAAAGACGTTAAAGCGTTGATCTCCAAATCAAAAAACCTTGGTTACCACCCTGAGCTGCTCGAAAATGTGGAAGAAGTAAACGAGAATCAACCCTTAAAGGCAGTTGAACTTTGCAGGAATCTGTTAGGCGATATCAAAGGCAAGCGTATATCCATCCTTGGCTTAGCTTTCAAACCAAACACAGACGACATGAGAGAAGCCCGTTCCATACCGCTCATCCACCAACTCGTGAAAGAAGGCGCAGAAATCATAGCGTACGACCCGCTGCAACCCCAACTGCCAAAACAATCTTCAATGACTCGATTCAATACGCCGACTCAGCAATAGAATGCCTACACAAAGCAGACTGCTGCATTCTCGTAACAGAATGGGACGAATTCAAAAAACTCACACAAGAAGACTTCAAGAGAAACATGCGACACCCCGCCCTGATCGACGGCAGAAGAATCTACGATCCAAAAACGTTCAGCTCACAACTCAAGTTCACAGCAATTGGATTAGGCCCACAATAAGCCAACCCGATAACGACTACGTTTGCACTTCCACCTGTAGTACACAGAGCCACTCAACATACTCAATCGTCACGCTTAGCAACATTAAACTTCACGCATAACAACATAGAACACCACGCTAAAACACCAGCCAACAGCCCAAGAAACACCATACAAAACCAGCAACAGAGCCCAAAACACACCCAGAAAAGTCCAACTTTCATCGCAAAAAAAATTTTTCAGAACTCATACTAACCCAAGCCCAACCAAAACCGCGCCAAACTTCACAATTCGACAAATCTTATATGCAAACATAGACAAAAACAGCAGTCCTCAACACAAGAAAAAGGAGAAAGAAAAACCATGATAGATTTCAGCTTCACCGAAGAACAACAACTCTTCCAAAAAGCAACACGAGAATGGGCCCAAAAATGGCTACCGCTCGAAGCCGTACGCCAAATGGACAAAACAGGACAACCACCCAAAGGCCTCTTCAAAGCCATGGGCGACCAAGGCCTAATCATCATGACCGCACCAGAAGAACACGGCGGAACAGGCGCCGACTGGATCACCGCCTGCCTAGCCGCAGAGGAATTAGCCTACGCTGACATCAGCTGCGCCATACCCGTGGACTTCCTATTGCACTCAAGCTGGGGCTACGTCGTTGACAAGTACGCTTCAGATGAAGTCAGGGACAAATTCATTCGACCCGCCATCAAAGGCGAAGGATTCGTCGGCATAGCGACCACTGAATCAGGAGGAGGCTCAGACATAGGTGGTCTCCGAACCGTAGCAAAGAAGGAAGGCAACGATTGGATTCTCAACGGAGAAAAAATGTACATAAGCGGCACAGAAGAGGTGCAACAAATGGGCGGAGGCTACTGGGTAACTGCCAGAACATCACCCCCACCATCACCATCTGCCATGCATAAAGGAATCACCGGGTTCTTCGTACCCATCAAGGCTCCAGGCGTTGAAGTCACAAAACGCTTCGACGACGTCGGAAGAATGGGCATCTCAACCGGCGGATTCGCAATGAAAAACGTGAGAATCCCAGACAACTACAGACTTGGAAACACTGGCGAAGGATTCTATCCTACGATGGAGGGATTCGACGGCGCAAGGATACTGATTGCTGCAACGTGTCTAGGTGCAGCTCGGAGATGTTTGGAGATAGGCATGGATTACATCAAGCAACGAAAGGCGTTTGGACAACCTATAGGGAAGTTCGAGGGCATTCAATTTGAATTGGCTGATGACTGGACTGAACTGGAAGCTGCCCAATCTCTGGTGTACCGTACAGCTTGGATGGATGACGAGAGATACAAACACCAGAAATTCTCGCCGTTGGAGGTAACAAAGTACATCGCAGCATGCAAACTAAAAGTGCCGCCCCTTGCAATGCACATTGCAGAACACGTTATGATTTGGATGGGAGCTTACGGATACTCACAGGAATGCCCAATTGACATGGCTTGGCGAGGAATCATGTCCTACTGTGTCGGAGCAGAAGGAGCGTTGAACATCCAGCGAATCGTTATAGGCAGAGAACTGCTCGGAAAAGAATTCATACCCTACAAATAGCCCGTTTTCTCCACACCTTTCTTTTTTTGTGTCTCCCTAATCCACTTAGACACTAGCCTTAAGTGGCAAAGTCTCCTCACTTCTGAAGAGAACGCGTTTCGCTAGGAGCAGGCTCTTTGCCAGTTGACACGATCCTTCACAACGCCAAGATTTCGACGAGCAAAGGCTTGATTGAGGCAGGCATAGCCATAGACAACGACCGAATAGTCAAAATAGCCAAGGAGACAAACCTTCCAAGCGCTTCAGTTCACGTTGATCTGAAAGGCAATCTTGCATTGCCTGGTCTTATCGACTCTCATGTTCACCTGAGAGATCAGCAATTGGCATATAGAGAGGATTTTGTGAGCGGAACTAGTGCAGCTGCTGCTGGCGGCGTCACAACAGTTGTGGACATGCCTAACAATCGCCCTACAACGATGAGCGTTCAGGCATTAAAGGAAAGAATGCGCCTTGCTGAATCTTGTATATTCGTTAACGTTGCTTTCACGTCTGCGTTTCCAGCAGGGCTGCATGAGATTCCTAGGATTATGGAGGCTGGGGCTGTAGGCTTCAAACTATATCTGCTTCAACAAATAGGTGGAGCTGACATCGATAGCGATGATGTACTGCTGGATGTTTTCAAAGCGGCGCGCAAAGCTAGAGCCCCAATCGCTGTACACGCGGAAGACAGATTAATGATTGAACAAGCCCAAAAGAAACTCGCGGAACTAGGGCGAGGAGATGTGGAAGCGTTTCTGCAAGCTCACTTGCCTGAAGCAGAGGAAAAAGCAACAAACAGAGCCATAGGGATTTCCGAGATCGCTGAGACTCATCTGCATGTTTGCCACGTTACTTCGGAAACTTCTCTAAAAGCAGTTGTGAAGGCTAAACGAAATGGGAAGAACGTGACATGCGAAGTTACGCCGCACCACCTGCTACTAACAAGTGAGCATTTGAGGAAATACGGAAAATTAGCGATTGCAGTTCCACCTCTGAGAAAAAACAGCGATGTGGCTTACATTTGGCGACAGGTGCAGAAAGGATGGGTGGACACAATTGCTTCTGATCACGCGCCGCATTCATTGAAAGAGAAGGAATCAGAATCGATTTGGGATGTGAAACCCGGAATCGTGGGCTTGGAAACCCTGCTTCCCTTGCTGCTTACCCAGGTAAACAGGCAACAGCTGACCGTACAGCAGCTAATTCGCTTAACGTGTCAGAGACCAGCTGAAATATACGGCATAAAAGATAGAGGAAGCCTTTCTGAAGGTGCATTTGCAGATGTCACAGTTGTTGACTTCAAGAAAGAATGGCGAATAGACGCCTCGCGATTCTGTTCGAAGGCAAAGTTTTCGCCATTTGATGGCTGGGGAGTTAAGGGCGCACCAGTCAAGACCATTGTAAACGGGCAACTCGTTATGGATGAAGGCGTGATCGTAGCAAAGTCTTGTTGGGGACGGATTATTGAACGAGAGGGCGCTAGTCAAAATGAGTGAAGAAGAATCGTGTTACGACAAGAAATTATGTGCATACGTTGATAAGATTAGAAAAAGCCCCAGGTATTCACTCGATGGGGAACCCCAGCTTAGACTCGTCTTATGCGAAATGCCAGATATGCGGGCGCTGACAGATGACCTACTGGGCGGTTGCGTATAAACTCATCAAAGCGGGGAAAACCATTGAAGTTCGTCACGGACGGCATGTTGGGTAAGCTGACACGCTGGCTTCGCATGCTTGGGCATGATGTTGAATACACGGGTTCTATGGATGATAGAGAGCTCATAAAGAAGGCTAAGAAAGAAGGTCGGGTTCTTTTAACACGAGATCTGGAGCTTTACAAGCAGGCAGTAGCCAAAGGTGCAGAGGCTTTTCTGATGGAGAGCGCAGACCAGACCTCTAACTTGGCCAATTTGGCGAAGAGATTCGGGTTCAAACTCGAAGTGAACGTGAAGGTTTCTCGCTGTCCCAAGTGTAACGGCAAAATCAAGGTTGTCTCCAAGGCTAGCATCGCGGATAAAATCCCAGCTACCACTTCTTCCAACTATGACGAGTTTTGGCAGTGTCAGAGCTGCCGCCAAATCTATTGGCGAGGCACCCATTGGAAAAGGATAGATAAGACCCTGGATGACGCCAAAAAGACACTGGCGACTTGAGACTACGGATTATGGCTTTCGTCTGATATACAAATAAATGATCGCCGACGTAAGTGCTGGAATATGGAAGATACATATCTCGAACACAATGTCAAAGAACTGAACGACAAAACGCTGAGCAAGAAACACAAAGGCTGCTAAAGCGATCAGGACTATTGCGGCTGTGCGCCAAGTCATTAACTCGTCTTTACCCAGCAAACAACATCTGCTCAAAAAAGCTGAAAGTTGGGGGCTGCTACTGCAGCAACCATTTAAGTGGAATGTCCTGATGTGTTCCGTCGGGTAATGTTCGGCGAATGGTCATTGGAAGAATGCTCATCTCTAGTTCCTTTATGGCTATGTCGATTGGGTTAGCTAGGCTTTGGGAAGGCTCGACTAAGACGGGTGCGCCCATGGCGATTTGAAGGGCTCTAGCTCCCACTATGCGAGCTCTTTCAAATCGTGTTAGCTTAGGCGGGCCAACCCAGATTTTCTTTTCGTCGGAGTTGATACTAGAACTCTCCAGCACCCTCAGCGCCCATGCCCATGCCGCCTGGAGGACCCTTTGGTGGCATTGCGGGAGCCTTCATTTTTCCAGACGCGATTATGTCGTCGATCTTCAGTATCATTGTGGAAGCTTCTGTTGCTGATTTCACTATTTGCTTTTTGACAGCTAAGGGTTCAAAGACGCCTACTTTTTCCATGTTTTTCGGCTTGCCTTCTAAGACGTCGATTCCAGCCCAAAGCTCTCCTTTCTCGTGGCGGGCTCGCAACTCAGATATTATGTCGATTGGGTCGAGTCCAGCGTTTTCTGAAAGTGTCAACGGTATGGATTCTAGGGCTTCAGCATAAGATGTAACAGCCAATTGTTCTCTTCCAGGAAGGGTCTGTGCGTATTCTCGTAATGCGCGTGCCACTTCGAGTTCAGGTGCGCCTCCTCCTGCCACAACTTTGGGTTCGCGGACAACATCTCGACCGACACAAAGGGCGTCGTGTATGGATCTCTCAGCTTCAGCAACGATTCTCTCGGTTCCACCTCTTATGAGAACAGCAACTGACTTCGGGTTCTTGCAGCCTTCAATAAATGTCATTTTGTCGTCGCCGATTTTGCGTTCTTCAACCAGCTCAGCGTAACCTAGGTCTTTCGCTGATACGTCATCCAGGTTAGTGATTATTTTTCCGCCAGTTGCCTTGGCAAGTTTTTCCATGTCGGATTTCTTAACTCGCCTGACAGCCAGTATTTGTTTTCTAGCTAGGAAATGTTGGACAAGGTCGTCAACGCCTTTTTGAGCAATGATGACGTTTGCGCCTGTTTTCGCGACTTTCTCAACCATCTCCTTGAGCATGGATTCTTCTTGCTGCAGGAATGCTTCCATCTGATCTGGGCTTTCAATGTTGATTTTTGCGTCGAACTCGGTTTTCTCGATTTCTAAAGCTGTATCCAGCAGTGCGATCTTAGCTTTTTCAACGCGTTTAGGCATGCCTGGGTGAACTACTTCCTTGTCTACGACTATGCCGTTGATGAGTTTAGTTTCAGTTAGTGATTCGCCGGGCTTTTTCTCTACCATGATGTCGTCGATGTCAACTTTGTATTCTTTGTCTGCTTTTTCAGCAACATGAAGAACTGCTTGTGAGGCGATGTCAGCCAGTTGCTCTTTGTGATCAGCCACCAGCTTGCTTGCCATAGAAGTTACTGCTACTCTTTTGAGCCATTGTCGATCGCTTGACTTGACAGGTATTGCGATTTTCTCCAAGACTTCGAGGGCCTTGTCTGCTGCTTTTCGGTAGCCGTCAATTATGACTGTGGGGTGAACGTTTTTGTCGATGAGGTCTTCAGCTTTGCCTAGAAGGTCGCCTGCGATGATCACGGCGCTTGTTGTGCCGTCTCCAACTTCGTCGTCTTGTGTCTTGGATACTTCAACCATCATTTTGGCTGCTGGATGCTGTATGTCCATTTCGCTTAGGATTGTTCTTCCGTCGCTTGTTATTGTGACGTCGCCGAAGCTGTCGACTAGCATTTTGTCCATGCCTTTTGGTCCTAGGGCGCTTTTGACGGATTCAGCCACGATTTTGGCTGCCATGATGTTTGCGTGTTGGGCTTCTCTGCCTCTGGAACG
>Ga0315314_1001891_pt1 | contig 17803 bp, 25 predicted proteins | sample TDP9_MG_FD_203631 | JGI IMG/M metagenome (GOLD analysis project Ga0315314, IMG submission 203631) | Freshwater sediment microbial communities from Lake Towuti, South Sulawesi, Indonesia - TDP9 | ecosystem: Environmental > Aquatic > Freshwater > Lake > Sediment | place: Indonesia: South Sulawesi...
GTTTCGACTTGCCAGAGAAAAGGCGACGGGGCAGGAGGCGCAAGGATGACTCTGGCGAGAAGGCCCCTGAGCCGGGCGATGCTCTGGCCGAGGTCTTGGGGCAATCCACGGATGGTACGGCGCAGTTGGCGGAACGGACACCGCCGCAGGACCTTGATGCCGAACAGGCTACGCTCGGAGCGATGCTCATGGAGCGGCAGGCAATCGAGAGAGCGAGGATGACCGTCCAGCCCGCCGATTTCTACGCCGGGCAACACCGGCTGCTGTGCCGAGTGATCTATGCGTTGGCCGACCGTGGGGAACCGGTGGACCTGGTGACGTTGGGGGCGGAGTTGCAGGCAAGCGACGACATCGACAACGTCGGTGGGACCGCCTATCTGGTGGCGCTGCAGGAGGCGGCCCCAACCGCGGCCGCGGTGGCGCACTACGCCAGGATCGTGCGCGAGCACAGTATACGGCGGATTCAGGCTACTGCGGCGCAGTCGTTGCGACTCTCCTTGTATGAGGGAGTGGACGAGGAGCTGCACCGGGCCGCGATGCTCGGGGCGCTAGAGCTAAGCGTGTCGCGGGAACTGGCGGTAGTGCCGATGGACGAGTTGATCGCAGAAGCGGCGACGGTGGAATGGCTGGTCGAGCCGCTGGTGCCGCTGAGGGGCGTGACGGTACTCTATGCGGACGGGGGTACGGGCAAGAGCCACTTGGCACTGAGCCTGTGCTACGCGGTGGCGAACGGACACCGCCGCTGGCTGGATCGCTTCCCGTTGCGCGGTGCGGCGGCTGCGATCTACGTTGATGGAGAGGCGGGGCCTGCCAGCATGCGGGAGCGGTTGGTGGGGTTCGATCTCGGTGCTGGCTGGAAGGCCCCCGAGCCGGAGGCAGCGGACTGGGAGGGGAACGAACACAGCGGCTCGTTGACGGAGCGCCCCTTGGGACTGGTGTTTCCCAACGAACCGTCGTGCCCGGTGTTTTTCAACCTGGGTCCGGGCGCGGCGGGTATGCTGGAACCCATGATACGCGAGTGGCGGGCAAAGGTCGTCGTGCTGGACAGCCTTCTCGCGCTGGCGCCTCCGCGGCTGGACATCAATAGCGCGCAGGACGCGGCAGCGGTGATAAACCGCCTGCGGCGGCTGGCGGCGCGGACAGGGTGTGCGATCATCCTGATTCTGCACGAGAGGAAATGGCAGCCGGGGATGCCGGGCCAGACCGGGACGCAGTTGGGTTCGACGGCCTGGGTGGATCGGCCAGACTCGGCCCTGAGGATGCTCGCCCTGCCTGACAGTACGAGGCTAGTTGTCCACCGCAAGTACCGACTGGCGGTCGCGCCCGAGCCCACCTTCCGGGTAACACTTTCAGCCAACGAGCGCGGGCAGGGGACGATCATGCTGTACGACGGGGTCTGGCGGGAGGAGGCTGGGGCCGGCATAGAGAGGGCGATGGAGGTGATGCTGGAGGCCTTGGGCGCGGGCTCGCTGCCGCGGGCAGACCTCTTGGCTCTGGCCCAGGAGGGCGCTGCGGTGAGAGCGCGGCAGGCGAACGAGGCCCTGAGCCGCCTCCGGCAGGAGGGGAAAGTGGAGCGGCGGCAGGTGGGTCATCAGGCCTGGTATCTGCTCCGAAGGGAGGCCTAAGTGTGCGGTAACTGTGCGGGGAACTGTGCGCTCTGCACTGTTCCAAAAACGGAAGAATGCAGTCCCCCCATACCCCCTTACGTCTTTACCTACTGCACAGTTGGCCTGGAAAGAAGAATGCAGAGCGCGAGGCGAAGCAAGCAAGCCGCAACCAGGGCGGGAAAGTCTATGGTCGGAGGAGACGGATAAGGGCGATGAGGCTTGACGCAGACATTCGGGAGTTGGCGGAGACCGCATACTCTGACGTTCTTCGTGCCGGAGTAACCGAAGGGTCGCGTCCACACGCGGGCGGCCGTCAACCGGAGCACGAGCAGGGAGAGCTAGGAGGTTGAGATGATGACCGAACGGGGCGACTACGATAAGGCTGTTGATGAGGCGATTGAGGTCTTCAAGGGGATACTCCTGAAGCGAGCACAGCGGCCGAAGGCACAAGGGGGCTTTGAGTTGGCCGCCGAGCTCCACGCCGAGTGGCTCAACGTACGTCCCGACCATCTGAGCGGGCTGTCGGGCTTTCAGGCCGCAATGGCAGTGACGGTAGCGTATCACGAGCTCTACATGCAACCGAAAGGAGGCTGACCATGCCGAGAACAAAGCTGTTTCGCAAGGCCGGGGTACTGGACAGCCTGCTGGCGAGTAGAGTTTAGCCTTACGGGAGGATGAAGTGAGGGTGAACCTCTATGGGAAAAGCATGGTGGACCAAGCCATAGAGATCATGCGTCACTACGAGCCACCGGAGGGATACTGGCTGGCCTTCTCGGGCGGCAAAGACAGCATAGTCCTTTACCGGCTGGCGGAGCTCGCCGGCGTGCGATTCGACGCGCACTACAGCCTGACCACGATAGACCCGCCGGAGCTAGTGTGGTTCATTCGCCGCGAATATCCGTCGGTAGCCTAGGAGAGGCCCGAGCACTGCTTCTACTGGTGGGTCGAGAGGAAGGGTTTCCCCACGCGCCGTAGGCGATGGTGCTGCGAGAAGCTCAAGGAGAATGGGGGGCGCGGTCGCGTTATACTTACGGGGATTCGGGCAAGCGAATCGGCGAATCGGGCACGCAGAGGGGTGGCGGAGCGGTGTCTTCGGCACCGGGACAAGTTTTTTGTGAACCCTCTTCTAGATTGGTCGAGCGCAGAGGTGTGGGAGTTCGTGCGCGGGGAGGGCCTTGCCTACTGCGGGCTCTACGATGAGGGGTGGAGGCGGATCGGTTGCGTTTGCTGTCCTTTCGAGCGCCGGGTCGAGCGCAGCCAGCAACGATGGCCGCGGATCTGGGCGAATGTGCTCAGGGCATTCCGGCGCGGTTGGGCACGGTCCGAGGAGGATGGATTTCACGGCTTCCGGACAGCGAAGCGGCTGTGGCCGACGCCGGAGGAGTGCTTCGAGTGGTGGTGCAGTCGGGATCAGCCGTACCCCGGCGAAGTGGAGGAAGACGATGGGCAGCCTGCGCTGTTTGTCTGAACTGGTCTTCACCGTCCCCGGCGAGCCCAAGGGGCGGGTGCACACGACCTCACTGCCAGTGCGCCGGAGGAATGGGTCATCCGTCTACCGCTCGGTGGCGAAGGGTAACCCGCAGCAGAAGGCATGGGTCGCGGCGGTGCGAGAGGGCGCGTGGCAGGCGATGCAGGAGGCGGGCTGGGAGAAGATCGAGCAAGGAGCGATTCGCCTGAGCGTTCTCTTCGTCATGCCCCGTCCCCAGCAGTTCTGCTGGAAGAAGCCCCATGCCGAGCCGCGGTGCTGGAAGGGGCTCGATTTGACGAATCTCCTAAAGGCATTGGAGGATGCGCTAACGGGAATTATCTGGCGAAATGATTCCCAGATCGCCGAGTATGGGAAGATGGTGCGCCGCTATGCCCGGCTCGGCGAGCAGTGCTGTGCCGTCGTCACGGTGGACAACTTGGGCGAGTGGATGCCGGAGATCATGAACGAGGAGGCCAAGAATGGCCAGGTGCGAATGTTGCGGGCGGCTGGTACGACAGGTAGAGGTGTGTAGCGGGTGCCGCGGGTTGGTTTGCGGCACATGTGCGCTACGTGACTATCGCACGATGTTTCTGACAATCATCTGCCCCAGGTGCGCGTGGCGAGGGCAGAAAGCGGGAGTGAAGGCGGCTGGGGATGGCTAAATGTGGGCGGTGTGGCCTGTTTACGTCCGAGGTAGAGGTATGTTGGGAGTGCCAGGCGCTGATCTGCGTTGCATGCGGGGAGCCTGATTATCGGGGAGTGTTTCCTAGAACCATCTGCCGCAAGTGCGCAGAGAATCTTCGCGACAGGGCGCGGAAGGAGGCTGAGGATGGCTGAGGAGAAACTACAACAGGTTCTCGCTGAACACGCCCGTTGGCTGTGCCGTCAAGGAGGAAAGCAGGCCGACCTGCGAGGGGCCAACCTGCGAAGGGCCGACCTGCGAGGGGCGAACCTGCAAGGGGCCAACCTGCAAGGGGCCAACCTGCAAGGGGCCAACCTGCGAGAGGCCAACCTGCAAGGGGCCAAGTTGCTTGACGCGCGGCTGCCGATCATTTTGCCGCGCTGGTGCTTGGGCTGGCAATCATCAGAGAGGGTCGCCATCGGGTGCGAGGTGCATTCCGTCGAGGAGTGGCGGCTCCACGGCGGCGAGTATGCGGCAAAGCATGGCGAGGGCAAATGGTGGCAGGACTGGGGTTCCGTGGCACTCGCCATTATGGCAGCCCTCGCCGCGCAGGCGGTAGGGGCGAAGGAGAGCGACGATGGCTGAGTGTCCCTACACTAATGGGGAGGTGGGCCCAGGCGCGTGCTCGGTTGGCATTCGCACCAGCCGATGCTTGGGGCAGGTGCCCACGTCGTGCTACAGATACTGGCGCGCCCGCGCGGAGGCGGCGGAAACGAGGTTGACGCGAGCGCACGAGGCACGGGCGAAGGAGAATGAGGCGGGATGACGTGGACATACGAAGGCGTAACGTGTGACGATGAGGGCAATCCGCGTGGGAGGCGTAGCCACATCGTTGTCTGCGACGAAGATGGGGCTCACGTGTTCCCAGGGACTTGCCGCTTGCTGATGTGTCGCGGTTCAATGACCATATCTCTCGGCGAAGCGGGACCATCCTACCAGGTTCCGCAGTGCAAGGTTTGTCACCTCGCCGTGCACGAGGCGCGGAAGAACGGAAGGTCGGGAGGGAGGTTGAGTATATGAAGCACCTACGGTACTTACGTTATGTTGTGCTTCACCGTTGGTGTGTGACGCTGGAGTGCTTCAAGCGCGGCCTGTGGTTGCGTGGCTTGCTGCATGATCTTAGCAAGTTTCGGCCGTCAGAGTGGCTACCGTATGCTGAACATTTCTATGGTCGGCAGTCAAGGCCATGGCGAGACGCGACGGGGTACTACGAGCCCACGAATACCGGCGACTCGGCGTTTGATTTCGCGTGGCTCCTGCATCAGCACCGGAACGATCATCATTGGCAGTGGTGGTCGCTGGTACAGGACGAGGACGAGAACTATGTTTTGCCGATGTCAAAGGCAGCCCGTGCCGAGATGCTGTGCGATTGGATTGGGGCCAGCAGGGCGCAAGGGCATGGAGGCATGGACGGGGCGACAGGCGTGAGGGCTTGGTACAAGCAGCGCGCTGCGAAGATGCAGTTGCACCGAGAAACCAGGGAGTGGATAGAGCGCGAGGTCGGGATCAGGCTGGAGGTATGATTCAAGGAGACAAGAATGAAGGCTCTGCGAAGGGCTATCAGGAGCAGAAGGAGGCTGATGGCTGAGTGCGAATGCGGACAATTACGAACTCATCGGATATCTGGCGAAAGGCGCGATCATTCCTACGGCAATGCGTCTTGGCGATGCAGGGACTACTGGCGCGCTCGCGCGGAAGTAGCGGAGGCTAAGATCGCAGAAGTTATCACGCTCTGCAAGGTGCAAGAAGAGCATCCGCGGAAGCCAGCCTCGGCGATTATGGCGACGATGGCAGTGCTACGTATTCTTGATCCCAAATATGTAGCTACGTACGAGAATGAGAGGGACTGAAAAAGATTGGCGCGGGTGCCCGCGCTACGAACATCCCCTGCCAGGGCGGGTCGCCGTTGGTCGTTGCCGTCGCAGCGATCGCTGGCCGCGGCCTTCGAGAACCCCGCGTGAGGCGAGCATGAGAACCATGAGCGCGGCTTGTCCCCATATGCGGACAGGGCTTCATTCTCCTCGCCCACCCCAAGCTCCACCCCACCAGACGAGTCAGGGCTTGCGTTCCTTCCGCGTTACTCCGAGCGCATCGAGGAATGCTCTACCGATCCGCAGGGTGCATTCATCGCAGAGGAAGTGCGTCTCAGTACGCAAAGCCTTCCTGCGCGTGATTCGCCCGCAGTCTGGGCAGATCAAGTCCCGCTCGGACTGAGACCTCAGCTCAGCCAGCACCTCATCGACTACTGACCGCTTGTATATCCTCCACCTCATCTCACTCCTCCTCTCCTCTAACCCCACCGCAAACTCCACCCCACCAGGGCGACGGGAAGCGCGTTACAAACCATTGAGGCTCTGCCTGATTTCCTCCGCCAAGTCGGGCGGGAGGCCGGCCTGCAATGCTCGCCGCAGGTAGCGGGCATAGTCGGGCTTGGCGCCGCGAGGGTTGTAGTGACTTCCAGCCTCGCCACCTGCCACGCCAGCCGTCAGCTCCTCACGCAGGTTTGCGCCGGCGCGCACACGCTGCGCCCTGGCGCGGTTGGCCCGCTGGATCTCGCGTAGGCCCGGCCATCGGGTGAGACTCGCAGTGCTCATCAGGCCTGGTCGGTGGGCCAAGTCGTTGATATAGTCGGCAGTGATCACCCTCTCTCACCTCCTCTCTGCCACCCGAACTCCACCCCACCAAGTGCTGAGGGATTATCCAGCTATGACGTTGCGGACGGCTTCTGGCGACGGGTATGGGTCGCCCGGCGGCCGATGCTCTGGGCAGAGATCGCCCTCGGGCGAGAATAGGCTGGCGGTGCGGTCGCAGCCGGGCACATCGCATAGTAGATTGCAAGAATCACATTTGAGCTGTCCACCTAGGCTGCGATAGGTGAGTTCGATGCCACACTTGTGGCACGGCTTAGGTGCAAACATCTCTCTCACCTCCTCTCCTCTGAGCATTCGCCGCACAACTCCTCCCCGGTGATCGCCTCGCACTCGGCGCAGTAGTGCCGCTCGCACATCAGGCAGCCGGAGAGAAGCAACGGCGCACTGCATAAAGCGCAAGCGGCGATCCCCGCGGTCAGCCGGTCTCTGTGGTAGGAGATGGCAGCGCGGAGTATCGCCGCTTCGTTGTCGGTGCGCACAAATTGTTTGACCGCCTGACTCATCCGCCAGCTCCTACCACTGTCATCATAGCACAAATGGTGGCGAATTGTCAAGCGGCAGGCGAAAAAAACTTGGTACGCCCACGGTGCCCACAGAGGCATTGTGGGCGATTGTGGGGGAGGAGGCGCCGGCACCATTGACAAAGCCGCCTCGAGTGTGGTACACCAGGAATGAGAGGTCCTCATTGCCGCCCAAGACTAAGCCGAAACGAAAGACCGGCCGGCCGCGCAAGGCCCTGGATTTACGCTTGGTTGCTGCGCTGGCAGGCCTCCAGTGCACCGACGGCGAGATCGCCGCGGCACTTGACGTGCAGCCGGGCACCATCACCGATCGCAAGCAACACGATCCGGCATTTCTGAACGCTTACACACGAGGCAGGGAGAGGGGGAAAAGCTCACTGCGCCGAATCCAGTGGGGCCTGGCCAAGAGGGGCAACGCGCGCATGGCGGAGTGGCTAGGCCGACAGGTCCTCGGCCAGCGCGGCGAGCAGCCGCAGGTGAACGTGAACATCGTCCTCTCCGAACTCGGCAGCCTCATGGCCGGGTTCATCCGCGAGTTCGTCCCGCGCGACAAATGGCCAGAAGCAGTCGCAGCCTGCAAGGAGCTAGATGAGCGCATTTCTCCAGGCGGTAGAGGCGGGCCTGAGGTCGTCCACTGACGAGAGCCTGCTGGACTGGGAGCTTCACGCCGGGCAGCAGCACGTGAAGGACAGGATTCTCGACAGCGGTGCCCGCATGGTGGGGGTCGTCGCGCACCGGCGCTGGGGCAAGAACTGGCTCTGCATCTGGGACGCCCTGGAGCGCGGCCGCGCGCTGGCGGCCGAGAGGGCGCACGCGCTGGCGACGCTCAACCCTCTGGTAGTGATCTGGTTTGTCTTCCCCACCTACGACCTCGGCAACGAGCTCTGGTCCGACCTCCGCCGCATGGTGCCCCGCGGCGAGACCACGCGGCTCATCAACAGCAAGCCGCAGGAGATGGACCTGGCGGCGGCCGGCGGCGGGGTCATTCGAATCGCGGTCCGCAGCGCGGACCACCCCGAGACCCTGGTGTCAGCAGGCGTTGATCTGCTCTACATGATCGAAGCGGCGAGGATGAAGCAGGACGCGTGGCTGACGGTGCGCCCGACGCTCGTCTCCCACGGCCGACTGGGCCGTGTGGTGTTCAACTCAACCCCCCTTGGCCAGAACTGGTTTGCCCGCCTGCGCCAGAACTGGGAGGGAGGCGCGCCCGGCTGGGCTGGTATCACAATCCCGGCGTTTGAGCCGGATGGCTCGCGGCATCCGCTCTCCGTCATTCCCTCCGACGAGAGGCTCGAGCAAGAGCGCCGCGACTACCCCGAGCGCTGGTTCCGGCAGGAGTACCTCGCCGAGTTCCTCACCGGCGAGGGTGCCGTCTTTCGCGAGGTCCGCGCCCACATCGCTTCACCGCTGGCGACACCACGGCCCCCCATCGTGGTCGGCGTGGACCTCGCGAAGCGCGCCGACTTCACCGTTTTCGCGGCCTTCGACGCCGACGGGAGGATGGCGGCATTCGACCGCATGGGCGGGATTCCCTATCCCCAGCAGTCGCAGCGTCTCTGCTCCTTCGCCAAGGAAATCGGCGCGGCCCGCGTGATCGTCGAGACAAACGGCCCCGGCGAGGCGTTCCTCGACATGGCGAAGGCTGACGCGCACGAGGCCGGGCTGCGCTGCGAGTTCGAAGGCGTCGCCACCACGGCCACGAGTAAGGAGCAGATGATCAATGCCCTCGCGGTGGCCTTCGAGCGGCCGGGCGGGATCACACTGCTCGACGACCCGGTGCTGGTGAACGAGTTCGAGGCGTTCTCGGCCAGCCAGTTGCCTTCGGGACGAGAGAGACTGTCGGCACCCGAGGGCGGGTTCGACGACTGCGTGATGGCCTGCGCCATAGCGTTCTCCGGCATCCGGTTGAAAACGAGTCTGCATCCTGGCATGTTCCCGAAGAAGGAGGACTGGCGGCGCCTGCGGAAGAGCTCATGGGCCGAAGGGCTGGGCTATAACCTGCGGCGGGAGCGGGATTCGAGGAGATCGTAGTGCGGAAGCAGAAAGAGAAGCCGGAGCATATTCCGATCCGCCGCCCCCTGACATTCAGCGAGGCGCTCACGCAGATCGGCACGCTGGGCGTCAAGCGCATCGGCCAATATGTCCGCGAGGAGCACCTGGTCGAGCTGCAGGGGGCGAAGGGCCGGGCGAAGTACCGTGAGATGTCGGTGCACACCGTGGTGCGCCGCGCGCTCATGGCGGTGAAGCTCCCGATGTTGCGCGTGGACTGGACGGTGAAGGGGGCGGAGGGGCCGGACGCGGAGAAGGCCACCAAGTTCCTGGAGTCCTGCCGGACAGACATGTCGCACACCTGGATGGAATTCCTGGACGAGTGCATCACCGGTCTGAGCGACTATGGCGCGCACTGGTTCCAGGTGTTGTATAAGCGACGGCTAGGGCCGGACCAAGAGGATGGGGCCAAGCGCAGCCAATATAGCGACGGCCTCTGGGGCTGGCGCAAATTCTCACCTCGCGGGCATGAGACCTGGGACGGCTGGGAGTGGGACGAGAAGGGCGACGTGAAGGGCCTCATCCAGCTCGACCCCTACGCCATCGGCGGGACCGGCCGGGCCACCATCCCGATAGACCGCAGCCTGCATTTCACCCTGGGCGGCAGGATGGGCGATCCCGAGGGCGAGTCGCTCCTCCGCTCCGCGTACTCTAGCTGGTATGGATTGAAGCACGCGGAGATTTGGGAGGGCATCCTTATGGAGCGCATGGGGGGGGTACCCCACTTTCACGTGGCTGACCGGGATGTGCACCTCTTCGACGCATCCGATCCGGCGATGGTGGACCTGCGCGGCTACTTGGAGGACGCCAGCACCGCGTTTCGCCTGGACGAGCAGGTGGGCGTGGTCACGCCTTGGGGGATTGACTTCAAGCTAGAGGCAGTCCCGGTCAAGCTGGAGGACCTCGACAAGGTCATTCGCCGCAAATCCTGGGAGATCCTCGGCTCCGTGCTCGCGCAGTTCCTGGAGCTGGGCCAGGCCGCGCACGGCTCTTATGCCAAAACCGTGTCTGACCAGGACTTCTTCATGCTCGCCGAGGAGGCGATGCTGCGGCACTCGATAGCCGATGTGATCAACCGCTTCGAGGTGCCGCGGCTCTTCGGCATGAACGCGGGATCGTTCCGGCTGACAAAGCTCCCGCAGCTCGTGCCCGGGGACGTCCAGACGCCGAACCTGGAGGGCATCGCCGATCCGCTGGCGAAGCTGGTCCAGGCCGGCGCGCTCACACCGGAGCCGGCACTGGAGGCCTGGTTGCGCCAGTTGGGCAAGTTGCCGGAGCAGAAAGAGGCGGAGGTGGCGAAGGTGGAGGCAGGAGAGGATGACCAGCACTGGACATACGAAGACCTCCGATGACGAGGCGTTGGCGGACGACCTCGAGATCCGGGAGCGCGTCTGGCACAAACCGGTCAAGAATCTCTACCCGGCAAAGTGGCTTGACGATCGCGCCTACATGCGGTGGGCTGGAGTGGACCCCGACGAGTTTATCGGACGCATCCGACGGGAGCTCGACGAGAACTACCGTGCCCGGCGGGGGCTGGTCTTCTGCGGCGAGGAGCGGGAGGGGGACGAGATCGCGAGGTACTACCTGAGGCCGACGATATGGCGGAGAATCAGACTGGCGCTATTCCGCCGGTGGATGGAGTGCCGGCCCTTGTTGAGCGCCGGTGGGAGTGCTCGCTAGGCGGAAGTCCATGGTCTGCCGTGACTGCATTCGATGGGGAACAGTTGCACCTGTTCTCCGGGCTAGAGTTCTGCTGGCGGGAGCCGGGGACCTGGCGGCTCCGCGCCGAGGCGAGACTACGCTACACCTGCTGGGTGCGCGATCCGGAGGGCAACCGAGTGCCGATGACATGGAGGCCCGGCGACGTGGCACTGCTGGCTCTGGACTTCGGGAGACCGGACGTGGAGAGGAGGGTCCGAGGTGAGCAACCCTGATATTCACACGCGTCAAGTTGGCAAGGCACCTCGATGCGGATTGTGCAAGTGGTGGGTGCGGGACCGGGATGGGCGCGGCAGGTGCCAGAAGGAGCGCACGTCTTCAACCCAGGTACTGATAGAGGGTGGCGGGACGGGCGTTACGGTTGACGACGATATCTGCTTCGATCCATGCGAGTTTTACCCGCGAGATGTGGACCGCCCCGGAGACCCCGGAAACTGGATGGCGTATCCGAAGTTCGAGCGGGATGGCAACATGAACAAGCAATACGGTGGCCACGAACGGCGGGGCCTTGTACCTTCAGACACGAGACACAACGACCTGTGGGCCTTTGCGTGCGGACTCCTCATGGGTGCATTCTTCTTGTACGCGGTGCTGAGATGCCTCGCTCGCTGAGATACCTCCAGGCATTCCACGACCGGGTGCGGCCCTGGGTGGACAAGTATCTGCCTGGAGTGGCGGCGCGTCTGCGGCGGCAGGCCGTGGGCGAGGCGGGTGGCCGGACGAGCCCGCGCCGGCTGTCGGGCATGGAGAAGATGGCGCTGGCATCACTGACCGCGGAGAACGTGCGGGAGATGGACGACGAGGAACTGCTGTCGCTGCACCGGCGGTGCCACCAGCTGGCAGCGGCCACGAAGGAGGCGGGAAAATGAAACGGGTGTGCATTTTGGCGAGCATGGTTGTTTTCGCGACGGGGGCGCTCTGGGCGGCCTCCCTGCGCGAGGCCACCTCCGGGCTGGTCGCGAAAGAGGCGGGCGTCTTAGAGCGCGCTGCCGCCTGCGCCCTGAGCTACGCCAATGGTGCGACTTCGGCCTCCGAGGCGGCCAGGCAGTTCGCTTCTCTGCGGCGAGAGAACTCCGAACTGGAGGCCGGATTCGAGCGACTCTGCCAGAAGGAGGGGGCGGGGGAGGATGTCTTCTGGATGTGGATGGCATCGCGGTCCATCACCTCCGGCGCGGCCATGTCGGAGCGCGGCCTGCGCGGACCACTGCGCCGGCGGGACGCGGCGCTTGCGCGTGCCGGAGAGCAACTCGCACTGGCGGCCGAGTACACGCGCTTGGCGACAGCGCTTGTCGCAGGAGAATGCTGGTAAAATGCCGCTGCCGACCGCCGAGCAAATCCACGTGAACAGGCCGCTGTGGTACGAGCCGCGGCGGAGGCGGCGGCGCGAGAAGGACGGTGCCGGCCTGACGCCGGAGCGCCTGCGCGAGGCGCACGACCTGCTGGCCGCGGAGATGAGGCGGCGGGGGATGGTGCACCGGACGCCGCTGGAGAAGGCCGATGTGAACCCTGGCTTCGAGTCCGGCCCCGGCCTCTACCTGGTCGCGCCCCACGCCCGGATGCTGGTCGAGGGCGAGAAGAAGGCCATGCTGAAGAGCCGGGCATACGCCGGACTCAATGAGTGGCATATCATCCTGGGAGATGGCAAGGCGTGGGGCTGGGCGCGCTTTGGCGAGGGCGAGGAACTGGAACGGGAGGACGCACTGAAGCGGCGCGCGCAGCACCGCGTTTCGCCCGAGGAGGCGGACCGCTGGTGGCCGAAGGCGGGATCGCTCTGGTACTACCCGGTCGAGGAGGCGCGGGCCTTCGAGAAGCCGGTCAAGGTCAACATCCCGCGGGGCGTGCAGACGACGGTGCGGGAGGTAAACCTGCCGCCGGGCGCGAAACTGGCGAAGGCCGCGGTGCCCGACGAGGTGATGGTCGTCCCGGACTTCGTCTCGGTGGTGGGGAGCGCGGTTGAGGACCCGGTCGGTGCGGCCGATATGGATGTGCTTTTCCGGGCAGACCGGCGGGCGGGCAAGTTCCTGGTGGATGCCGAGGGCGCGGAGCTGGCAGTGCGCAAGGCCCTGGCCCCGGAGAAGGAGCGGGTGCTCCACTACATAGCCTCCGCGCAAGGGCCGCATGCCGACTATGTTCCGGTTTACGACCTTGTCCTTCGGCGGTGCCGGCGCGGGCGGCAGCGGGTGGGCAAGGCGGAGGCGGTCAGGCTCGACCTCGGTTGTGGCGGGAACAAGGCCGGCCCCGACTGGACGGGCGTGGACAAGGAGCCCGGCGAGGGCGTGAACGTGGTGGCCGACCTCGACCAGGAGTGGCCCTTCCCGGACGACCACGCGGACGAGGTGAGGGCGCACCACGTGTTCGAGCACCTGGCGAACACCGAGCACGCGATGGCGGAGTTGCACCGGGTGCTGAAGCCGGGCGGCCGCGCCGAGGTGACGGTCCCCAGCACGAGGGGCGAGGGGGCATTCGCGCACCCCGGGCACAAGAGCTTCTGGAACAAGGCGAGCTTCGCGTTCTGGACAGAGGACGGCCTGCGCGAGGACCGGCCGCCGTTCGAGCTCGTCTCTCTGGAGGAGGTCGAGCGCGGGGACGCGGTGGACGTGGTGGCGGTGCTGCGGAAGTCGGAGGCGGCGGAGAAGGCGGTCGCGCCGGGCCGCAGGTTCGCGCCGCCGAAGCCGGGGATGGCGGCGATGACGGAGGCCTTCTCGGCCAAGGAACTGTGGGACGACTGGGCCAGCGGGCGCGTGAAGGACGGCCTTGTCGCCGAGCCGAAGTACAACGGCTTCAGGGCCATCGCCAGCAAGAAGGGCGGCGCCGTCTCCCTCTGGTTCGAGGACAGCGGCCAGGAGCGGGGCCTGCCGGGGGTGAACGAGGCGCTGGCAAGAATCCCGGACGACTTCGTGCTCGACTGCAACGTGGGGATAGACCGGGATGGCGAGCCCCTGCCGCGCATCGAGCTGATGACCCTGACCGCGGAGGAGCCGCAGTTGCGGGAGGGGGACATTGTCAAGGCCACCGTCTTCGACCTGCCCTACTGGCGGGAAGACCTGAGCGGCAGGCCTTTCGGCGAGCGGCGGACGGCACTGGAGAGGTTCTTCGCGAGGCGCCTTCGGGGGGACAAGCACTTCGCCCTGTCGCCCCAGACGCGGATAGAGTCACAGGCAGACCTGGACGGTGCCTTGAAATCGCCGCAGTTCGGCCGCGCTGCTGGTTCCGAAGGCCTTGTGGTCAAGGTGCTGCGCTCCGGCGAGTACGGTTCGGGCGGCGTGGACTGGATGGGCAAGGTCAAGCGCGTCGTCGAGCTGAAGGTGCTGGTGCTCGGCAAGATCAAGACGAAGGGCGGGGCGTGGGTTTACCGCTGCGGCCTGGCCGACCCGGGCGAGTGGGGGAACACCGCCGAGTTTCGCGGTGGGGAGTACGTGGACTTGGGTGAGACGTTCTCGACCTCGGTGGCAGCCGACCCCGGCGACGTTCTGACCGTGCACGTGCAGGAGGTCCTGCCGCGCGAGTCGGGCGAACTGGAGTGGCTTGGGGCGAAGGTGGTGGACCGGGATGCTAGCCGCAAGGAGCCGTACTCCGCGGGCCAGGTGGTGGAGATGGCGGGGCGGGCCGGGGTGCTCCAAAAGGCCGCGGGGTCAGGCTTTCAGACTGAGATTGGGAAGGAGGCTGCCGAAGACGAGGGCGGCACGCGCGGCGAGGCGGCCGAGCGCGAGTGGCAACGGAACTGGTGGAGGGCCCCGCCGAAGTCGGGGCGCGGGCGGTTCGTCTACATGCACCACTGGATGGGACTCACGGAGGAGCAGTCGAGGATGGACGAGCCGGAGTTGTTCCGCTCCGCCAAGTCCGTCCACGGCGACCTGCGGTTCACCGCCGACCCCGCCTTCGGCGACCTCTGGGGCTTCTCCATGTTCACCGCCGGCGCGGAGAAGACGGGCCTGGGCGACGAGGAGCGGTTGATCTCCTTGCCGGAGGACGACAAGCTCCAAGGCGCATTCAAGCTGCCGCAACCGGAGGAGTGGCTGACGATCTGCCGCCGCAAGCCCTACGTCTCGGGGCCGGGCGGGCCGGGGGCCACGGCCGGCAAGTACGCCAAGTTCTTCGAGCAGGACAGCGGCGAGTACGAGGTCGGCGTGTGGCGGGAGCACTTCATCGAGGTCTTTCTGCACGGCGACAGGCTCAAGGGCCGGATGCTGTTCCAGTTTGCGCCGGTGGGACTCGCCAAATTCAACCCTTATCATGATAAAGCCGGAAGGTTTGCATCAGGCCCTGGGGCTGGGGGCAAGGCCAGCATAGATGCCCTCAACGAAGTGTGGGGCCGCTCGAAGGGCGCTCCGGGTCAAGAAGCAGTGGCTTATATTGACGGACAGACTGGCAAGCTCGTACCAGGATCAGTCGCTACTGCAGGGTTTGGCCCGTCTGGACGGATTAGTGTTGGCACTAGGGGAGGCAGATTTGGCGGCATGGCGATACATCAACGAGAATCCCCAGAGTGCCGGCCGACTCTTGCAAGTGCACACTCACCCAGTTGAAGGGAGGCCGTCAGGAAATGATTTCGCAAACTGGGGTCGCAAGCTCGATCAAGGGGCTATTAGTGGTACTATTGTGCTAACGCCGGGAAGAGAATACCACTTCACGCTACCACCACGTGGTAGCCCGGCGGCCATGAGGCTAGGTGGCAATACGTTCCCTATGGAGACAGGCGGGAGTATCCAACGCAAACTAGACAGCGCATTTGCGAACGCAAAGGGCGGGACCCTAAAAGCAGAAGAGTCCAGTGTAAAAACCGTCGCGGCTGAGTTTGGAATGTCCGTCTCCGTGCGTTATCACACCAGAAAGGCAAGCCGCTGGTTCCGCCTCCTCCGCAAGGCGTCAGTGGGCGGGCGGCGGATATGGCTGGTGTCGAAGCCCAAGGACCAGACGCCCTACGCCGAGAGCCACGATCCGGAGGAGGTGCGGGCCGAGGTGGCCGCCAAGCGGCAGGAGCACCTGATCTGGGGGGCGCCGGGAGAGCGGCCCCGCTGGGTCGAGGTCGCCCAGAAATGGTTCGGATTTCGCACCAGGATTGGCCAGGACGCGACGAAACCCGCCATCTGGTACTCCGCCCCGTCCCGGCGGGAACCGCCCCTCTCAGGCGATCCTGTGGCGAAATTCGTGCCGTTCTTGAAGGCGGCCGAGGAGCAGGTGGTCTACGGGGTGGTCCTGGAGCCGGGGGACGCGAGGCACCCCGACACCCAGGGCGACTGGGTGCGGGCGGATGAGATCGAGCCCGCGGCGGACGACTTCATGCGGCGCTACCGCCGCCAGAAGGCCGCCATCGGCCGCCAGCACCGGACGGTTGCCGAGGTTGACATCCTCCAATCGTTTATCGCGCCCGAGGACATGCGGATAGACGGCAAGGCGGTCAAGGCGGGCAGCTGGGTGCTGAAGTGCTACATCGGCGACGACGGAATCTGGGAGGACGTGAAGACCGGCCGGCTGACGGGGTTCAGCATTGGCGGATTGGGAGAGAGAGTGGAGGCACAGGAGGCGAGAGATGACAATCGGCGAGCGGAAACAGTTCGAGGCTGACAGGATCAGGGAGGCTTGGCGCAAACTCTGGCCGCGAACCCGATGGTTGAGAGACGCCATCACGACTTTCGAACAGTGGTGTTTTGGCATGCATGGCGAGAATCCAGCAAAGTATGATGACGATGAGTGGGACCCAAAGAGACACTTCCTATCCGAAGAGACTCACGGCTTTCGAGTCCTGTTTGAGACCGCGAGGCTTTCGGAGCGGCAGTACATCAAGGTCGTGAACTGGGGCACTGCCATTGGTTTTCCCATGTTCGCCCCGCTGCTTACGGATGACTGGGCGCATGGCGCTTCGTTTTCGGCCGCTTGGGCAATGGGTGAGGATGGCAAACGGAGACGCGCCTACTTCTGGGAGCATGGCGAAGCGGTGGCCTGCCCGCCATTGCTGACCGGTCTCATCAAAGGCGATGCCGCGAAGTTCATGGTCGAGGTGATGACCGCGCAGGCGAAGATGGGGCTGGTCGCCATGGGCGTTCCCATTGAGGCGCTGGAACAGGATAGAGCATGAGAACCTATGGCAAGCAGCGGGGCTTCCCGCGCGGCGCGATCTCGCTGGTATGCATCAGGTGCGGCGCGAAGCTGCCGGCGAACGTGACTGGATTGGGGCAGCCGCCCCGCTGCCCGCGATGCCGGGGCGAGTTGGTTCCCGCGTCGGCAATCCCGACTTTGGAGGAGGGCGAGATTGAGGCTCAATCAGAGGCTTGAGGCAAGGATCGGAGAGCTCCGTGCCGCCGGGGACGTGGCCGGCGCGATGGCCTACGCGTTGCGCTATGCGGCCGTCTGTCCGGCGTGCAGCGGCCCGGTGCTGTGGACGCGCGAGAGCGCGCGGACTGGCCAGCGGCGGGCGTCCTGCGGCCACTGCGGCTGGAGCGTCCAGGTGGACGAGGGGGCGTTCCGCGCCGCGCCGGGGATCGGCCTGAGGCAGGTCTGCGAGGCGGCGTTGCGTGTGCGGCAGTCGCGCGAGGCGGCCCGCACGCGGCGACGCGCGGTGATCGAGCAAAGTGCGGGCCAGGTTGCACAACCTACCACTATTCGGACCAGGGGTCGCGGACGAGATGAACCAGATACGCGTGGGAGTCAACCTGCTGACGTGCAGCCTGGTCCAGTGCCCTCTGCACGCGACAGCGACTGAGTATGCTGCCCGCAGCCTGCTGGACAGCGATCTGCAGCAGTTCGACTGGCAGATGCAGGTGGTGGACAACGGCAGCACCTGTGAACGAACCGTGCGCTTCCTCCAAGAGCTGGAGGCGAGAGAGGCGAGGGTGGCCGTGGAGTGGCCGGAGGGGAACCTGGGAATAGCGCGGGGACGGAACCTGGGATACCGCTTGCTGCGCGTCCGCCACGCCCCACATTTTCTGGTCGAGATCCACAGCGACCACGTCTTCCCGCCCGTCTGGCTGGCACCGATTGTGGGCGAGATGGCCGGCACGCGCTTTCCGCGTGCGGCGGCGATCGGGTCCGCCCTGCTGACGTCGAGGGCCTGGGCGATTGCGCCGCTGGCGCTCGACTACTCGCAGTCCTACGAGCAGTGCCGGGAG
>Ga0315314_1001893_pt1 | contig 17789 bp, 20 predicted proteins | sample TDP9_MG_FD_203631 | JGI IMG/M metagenome (GOLD analysis project Ga0315314, IMG submission 203631) | Freshwater sediment microbial communities from Lake Towuti, South Sulawesi, Indonesia - TDP9 | ecosystem: Environmental > Aquatic > Freshwater > Lake > Sediment | place: Indonesia: South Sulawesi...
CTTTGGCTATTGGAAAAATCTCGGATAAACCGATTATTTCGAGTTTGTTTGTGGTGATTTCGTAACCTCCTGGAGCACGCTTGTCCTCTCTCGCGGTTCCTGTCAACACTATTGAGGATTCGATGGTGGCTTTCTCAGCCGCTGCCCATGCCTCGCTGTCTTTTTTGATTATGGTTTGTATGACGCCTGAGGCGTCTCTGACCACTAGAAAAATTGTGTCTTTGCTTTCTCGTTTGCGATAGACCCATCCACGAATGCTTACTTCCTTACTCCTGTACTTGCCAGTTAGGATGCTCTCGATTTGAGTGAAGGCCATGAGTTGATTCAACCTTCTGTATGCTACATTTTTTTGACTTTTAAATGCTCTTGTCGAAAACCCCAATCCTTAAATCTGCCACACCTTGGTGTGTATCAATGATTGCGGCATGGCTATTGGAAGAAGCATCACCAAGGTTAGGGCGCTTCAACTTTCTTTTGTTGCAATAGCCAGCGTCGTGGTTTTTGAAGGTGCCGTCGGATTAGTTACAAACAGCCTTGCCATTCTCAGCGATGCGGCTCACGCCCTGTTCGACACTGTTACAACCCTCATATTATTAGTCACCACTCAACTGTCACTTAAACCGCCCGATGAGGAACACCTCTACGGGCATGGCAAAATAGAGCCCATAGGCGGGTTAATCGGAGGAATCGCCCTAATCGGCTTGGCAGGGTTCCTCTTCTACGAGGCAGCGACGCGAATCTACACAATCACTTTTTTTGCGGGGCAGGTTGTTCGTCATGAACCCGTGGGCTTCGCAGCTGTGGCTTACACTTTGGGGGTTGATTTTTTTAGAATAGGAATGCTTTGGGGGAGGGGTGATAGCAGCATGACAGTGAGAGCTAGCCTCTACCATGCACTTTCGGATTTCGCCTCGACTATAATTGCTCTTGTCGGTTTTGGGCTCACATTTGTTGGAGGGGACGACAGAATAGACGCCACCGCCTCCATAGTTCTGGGCTTGTTACTTGTTTATCTGACAATGGGACTAATCCGCACCAGCAGCATGGAGCTGAGCGACGCAATTTCAAAAGGCGTCGTGGCTGAAGTCAGAAAGGAGATATTGAGAACCAAAGGTGTGGAAGTGTGCAAAGAGTTGAAGGTGAGAAGAGTTGGCACCAAGACATACGTGGAAACCACGATATGTGTACCAAGTTCCATGGAGCTTGCTGAGGCACATGAAGTGGCGTCGCAGATTGAGGCTAGCGTCAATAGGTTGTACAGTGACTCTTCAGTAACCGTCCACATCGAGCCGGTGGGAGCTGAGAAGCCTATCGAGAAGCAGATTGAGAGCTTGGCCACGGTTGTCGACGGAGTTAAGGGGGTTCACAACCTCAGCAGTGTATATTCGAGGGGGAAGTTGTATATCACTCTGCACGCGTTGGTTGACCCTGAGCTTTCCATCGAGGAGGCTCACGCCATAGCTGAAAAAATCGAAGAAAATCTCACACAGCAAATCAGCGACATCGGAAATGTCACCGTTCACATCGAGCCTTACGCGCCCAAGGTGCGCCGGGAATTCAAAATTGAAGACGCTGAAGTGCGGAGAATGATTAGACAGATTGTGGCGGCTCATCCTGACATCAAAAACGTGAAAAGAGTCGTAACCTACATGAGCGCAAAGAGACACTACATCAACATCGACTGCCTATTTGACAAAGCCACTTCGGTGGAAGCCATGCACGACACCGTTTCGCACATCGAGATGGAGATTAAGAAGAAGCTCAAAGAGGCTATCGTGACAATTCACGCAGAACCGGCGCCATAGAAACCAAGTGCCTCGCAAAACCGAGCCTCGCAGGTTCTACGCCTAAGGCTAGTCCAACCATCTGAGAAAGATGCATAACTGGAAGCTGAAAGTCAAATTTCATTCGTTTCACCGACTTCTTCTGGTAGAGGTCCAAAGAGATGTGGCAGAGTGGACAGGGGGTAACCATAAAATCAGCGCCAGCTTGTTTCGCGTTGTTTAGGTAGGCAGCAGACATCTCGAAAGCGGTTTCCCTCTGAACAAAAAGAATGGGAAAACCACAACATTTGGTCTTTCCATCATAGCTGACAGGCTCGCCTCCGAGCGCTGTTATCAATCGTTCAAATGACGTGGGGTTTTCGTGGCTTTCAAACTGTACGACTTCGTTAGGTCTGAGAATGTAGCAGCCATAAAAGGGCGCGACCTTCGAACCCTTTAGGGGTCTTTCAACCTGCTGCTCAAGTTTTGCCAAGCCATAGTCTTCAACCAGAGCCCACAAAAGGTGCTTAATCTCAACTTTGCCCTTGTACTGCGTGTTGATTTTCGCCAAAGCCTCGTTGGTCTTTGCAAACAAGTTTGAATCGTTGTCTAAGCGCCACTTGTCCTGACGCATAACGCCCTGACACGTGCTGCAGATAGTGATAATGTCCAAATTCATGTCTTCAGCCATGGCAAAAGTGCGAGCGTTCAACACCGTGTTCAAAAATGGGTCGCCCTCGTTCAACACGCCTGTGCCACAGCACGACGCAGCGGTCAGCTCAACCAATTCGACGCCAAGCCTCAGAGCCACCTGGGCTGTGGAGTTGTAGAGTTCTGGGGCGCTTGACTTGGCTACGCAGCCGGGAAAGTAGGCGTATCTCATTTTTGCCTTGCTCCTCGTGTCAGCTGAAATAGAGAGCGGGCTTCTTCGATTTTGGGTATAGGTCGCACAAATAATGAAGGCGCCTTTCCTCTGGTCGCCATCTTTACTATGAGGTCTAGGTCTCGAAGCATGGTCCAACGCATGGTCTCCAAGTATAACCTAGCCTCATTAAGCATGCCAGTGCCCTTCACAGAATTCATGAACGCTCTAACGTGACGCGCACCCTGATTGGTGTCTCCAGCATTGAACGACAAAATCCTCAGCGCCGATATGGCTGCGACTGGTCTAACATCTCTTGGGCACTGGGACCAACAGAAGTAACAATGAGTACAAGACCACAAGCCCATTTCGACAAGAGTTGGAACCCTTTTTTCACCAACCTCATCACGAGGGTCGGCTACAAATCGATGGATTTTAGCCAAAGAAGCCGGTCCAGTAAAGTTCTTATCAAAAACGCGGGAAACGCAGTCGGAGAAGCAGCAGCCGCACATGATGCAGTTAGCCAATGTGTCTGGTACGCGTTGCTGCTGATTGGTAAGCAGGTTTTCTTTAATCGTGCCTGCGAGCGTTTCTTCCCAGACCAACCATGGAGTTCCGCGGTCGATTTCACGCCAAAACTCGCCCATGTCCACTGTCAAGTCCCTGAGGATTGGCGACATGTTTTCCATGGGTTCAACCAATATTTCACCGTGGTTGTCCATTTCGGTTTTGGCTCGCGTTTTGCAGGCTAACTTGGCTAAGCGATTGATTTTCATGGCGCATGAGCCGCAGATTCCGCTTCGGCAAGACCGCCTGAAGGTTAACGTTGCGTCTTGCTCATGCTTTATATCTTCAAGCGCATCCAAAACAGTCATGCGGTTGTCGATTTTGACCTGAAACGTTTGGTAGTGAGGCTTTTCGCTCAGTTCTGGGTTAAAACGAAAAATTCTGAAAACCGCCTCTTGCGTTTTCATTTTAGTAGCCTCTTTCTTCAGGTTGCCAACGCGTGATGGTCACGGGCTTGTACGATAGTTTTGGGCCCTCCGCAGTGCGCACGGCTAATGTATGTTTTAACCATTTGGTGTCGTCGCGTTTTGGGTAGTCAAGCCTATAGTGGGCGCCACGACTTTCCCTCCTGGCCAAAGCCGAAGCAATAATCACCTCTGCCAAATCTAATGCGAAGCCAACTTCCAGTGTTTCAATGAGGCTGGTGTTGAATCTTCGACTTGAATCCATGACGCAGACGTTTGTGAACTGACGTTTCAACGCTGCTACATTTCTCTTAGCTATCTCCAGCTCACGTTTGTGCCTAAATATGCCCACTTTGTCAAACATGGTGCTGCCCAACGCCTTCTTAATCTCCGAGGCTTTCACCCCCTCTTTCCGATTCAGCAATGTCTCGATCCGTTGCGTCTCTTCTTTTAGAGCAATGTCTGGAAAACTCACAACCGAAGCTTCTTTGGCATACTCTGCTGCTTTTGCTCCAGCTCGCTTGCCAAACACGATTGTGTCTAGGAGGGAGTTGCCGCCCAAGCGGTTGGCTCCGTGGACGCTCACGCAAGCGCATTCACCGGCTGCATAAAGCCCCTCCACAGGTGCGGCACCGTCCAAACCGGTTGGGACGCCACCCATCGTGTAATGCTGCGCAGGCTGAACGGGTATTAGCTCCTCCACGGGATCTACTCCACCAAAATATACGGCTAGTTCCCGAATAGTTGGCAGGCGTTCGTTGATTTTAGCCTCGCCCAAATGGCGGAGGTCAAGGTGTACGCACTCGTCTTCGAAGCCTCTGCCCTCTCGGATTTCGGTTTCCTCGGCTCGGGCAACAATGTCTCTTGCTGCCAACTCCATTCTGTCAGGCGCATACTTCTTCATGAACCGTTCGCCCAACGAGTTGACTAGGTAACCGCCTTCGCCTCGGGCTGCCTCGCTTATGAGTATGTTGGAGCCGCAGAGCGTTGTGGGATGAAACTGCACGAACTCCATGTCTTCCAAGGGCACTCCAGCGTTGTATGCCATGGCTATGCCGTCGCCCGTGGTTGTGAGCGAATTCGTCGTTCTATTGTACACTCGACCAGCGCCTCCCGCAGCCAAGATTACAGCCTTAGCTTGGACACCGTGAACTTCGCCCGTTACGATTTCTATGGCAGTTAACCCCCTGCACACGTTGTCTTCAACAACCAGCGAAGTGGCAAACCACTCCTCGTAGACGTGAACACCGTTCTTCTTCACCTGCTCAAAAATAGTAGTCTGCAAAACATGACCCGTCTTATCGGCTGCGAAGCATGTTCGTGGAAAACCCGCGCCGCCAAACGGACGCTGCGCCAACCGCCCCGTTTCTGTTCGACTGAAGAGAGCGCCCCAATGTTCGAGTTCGATTATGGCTCTGGGCGCGTCTTTGCACATGAGCTCTACGGCGTCTTGGTCGGCCAGGTAGTCGCTTCCCTTGACCGTGTCGAAGGCGTGTTTCTCCCAGCTGTCATCTTCGCTCAGAGAAGCGTTTATTCCACCCTGTGCTTGGTCTGAGTGCGAGCGCACTGGATGCAGCTTGGAGAGGACGGCTACGTCTGCGCCCTTTTCTTTTGCCTCGATCGCGGCTCGAAGTCCTGCTAGTCCAGCGCCGACTATGACGATGTCGTGTTTAATCATAAGTGACTCTAACCCATTTTCAAAAGTAGTGAGAAACCCCTATTAAAGATGTGACACCATCCAAATACTGCTCACAAACTGACCCCTTCATCCAAGGTGCTAGAAATGGATTCAACCAAACAAATCCAAATGGAAGCCATCGGTTACGTTCGTCGAAAATCGAAAGAAGAGGACGTGAAAGACAGAAGGCTCATTTCAGAGATTGTGATTCGCAACGATCTGGCTGCAGCGTTGGATGGCCTAGAAGACTTCTCTCACCTGTACGCCATTTTTTACATGCATCAAGTTGCAAAAGAGGAGAAAACTGAGTTGAGAGTGCACCCCCGCGGAAGAGCAGACCTGCCCCTATTGGGTGTTTTCGCAACACGCACCGCGTTTCGCCCCAACCCAATTGGCTTGACCCTAGTTGAGCTGTTAAAACGCAAAGACAATGTATTGGTTGTCCGAGGCTTGGACGCCCTCGACGGCACACCCGTTCTAGACTTAAAACCAGCAGACACTCGAGACATGGTTGCAAATCCGAGGGTTCCAAAATGGCTTAGACTCTTAGAAGAAGAAAGTCGAGTTCGCAGACTCTCGAAACATTGATTTGAAACAACAATCATAAAGCAGTGTTTAGAGCGGGTTGGCTTGAGCGAGCGCAAATTAACCGAAGAAGAATCCTTCGAGTTGATTGTCTCGGTGTTGAAGACGGCTGGTAAACCCTTGACCACAAGAGATGTTGAAGGCGAAATCAGAAAACGGTTGGTTACCTGCCCAGATAATCTCCCTGTTCTGTTGAATAAGCTGAGGCTGAGAGGTGTGGTTAAGGGTGAGCTGTCACCCGAAAGAAGAGGCTGGGTCTGGTGGATACCAACCACTAAGCCTTAACTAGTCCATGAAACTATTTTGTTGTGTTCAGTCATCACGAGTTTAACCCACTGTTTGTAGTCGATTACCCTAGCTTTCCTGCTGACTTTTTCCATTAATCCTCGTGCTTCAAGGTCAGCTTTTAAGACGTAAATGCCGATTTTTTTCTCGGCGAGTTTACCGCAGTGCTCATTTATTGTGGTTGCTATACATGCGTCCTGAACGTGTAAGATAGCCACGTTATCTCCTTTTTCAGCAGCCTTACGTGCGATTTCGAGAGTTGAGCCATAGTTTTCAGCCCAAGGAGACTTGCTCAAGATTATAAGCATTGGGTGCCTCTCTCCTAGAACGTGATTACGGTTTCGATTTGGGAAATCAGCTCGGCAGCTTCGGTTATAGATAAGGTTTTGACCTTGTAATCTTTGTCGAAGTCGTTGAGCTGAAGTTTTCTCTGAGTTAAAGAATCTGACACAGCATAGAGTCCAACCAAATCAGCTAATGTTTTCAGCCTCTCTCCGAACGATGCCAGCCCTGCAGCTTCGGGTGTTTGTTCTTTAACTAGGCAGTAGACACCGTCGTCTACGAACAGAATCTGGGGCAAAACATCCATGGCTATCATGGCGGTTGCCATGCGGAAACCCTCAGCCGCTCTTCCACCACCGTAGGGGGGACTTTTGATGACCAAGAGAATTTTCTTCACCAAGGCTTGCCGTCACCCTTCAGCCAAAAGCGACTATTCGGTCGTGTTCCTCCATCAACTCTGCTAGCTTGCCCAAGCTGCTCTCAACCACTCCTTCTATCAGGTCGGTTTTGACGTCGATTCCCCTCAGCCTGGCGCTCTCTCTGCAAGCCAAAACATGGACGCCAGTTTTGATTAATTGAGCAATTTTGCTGGCTGGCGATGTTTTGTCTGGGATGACTTGGCGGGCTAAGAGGTTGTATGTGGCGTCTATGTCGCAGAAAACAGTGACTTCGTATCCCATTTCAACAGCTGCCTTTGCGAACTCGTAAACCGTGTCGGTGTTCTGAGACTGTATAGGCGGTGAGAACAAAATTATTAGGAGCTTGCCCATGATTCACGCCCCCACTCATGACTCTCAAAAAGAGTTCAGTTCACTTATACTTAACCGTGTTTTTGACGCCCTTGCCACGGTGCCATTGTCCTTTTATTGGACACTTGACCCATTTTATTCTTCTGAGAGACGAAAAGGTGAATGTGGCCTTGAATCTGAGTGGAATGCATCTTCTCTTGACTTACCAGTGCCCGTATGAGTGCGACCACTGCTTTGTGTGGAGCAACCCGAATTACACAGAAACCATGACGCTCAAACAGATTCGCGAATTATTGACAGAAGCGAAGAAGCTGGGAACGGTTGAATGGGTCTGGTTCGAGGGAGGCGAGCCTTTCCTTTATTACGCTGTGATGTTGAAGGGCATTAAAGAGGCTAGAGCGCTGGGTTTCAAGGTAGGTGTGCTCTCTAACTCGTACTGGGCTACGTGTTTGGAAGACGCGTTAGAATGGCTGCGTCCCCTCGCAGAACTGGGCGTCTCCGACATGGGCTTGAGCAGTGACCTTTACCACGGAGAAGACCTAGAGGCTGAGAGGGTCAAGAACGCGGTTGAAGCAGCATCGAAGCTTGGCATTTCTGTGGGAATTATGGCAACAGCCCAGATGCCTGACAAACTCAAGGGACTGCCCGGCGGCGTAAGTGAACTCATGTACCGAGGCAGAGCAGCGAAAAAACTGCTGGAAGGGGCACCGAGAAAACCGTGGGTACAGTTCAAGGAATGCCCACACGAGAAATTGGCCTCTCCTGGAAGGGTACATGTCGACCCATTAGGATACGTTCACGTGTGCCAAGGACTCACTATTGGAAACGCTCGGCAACGCCCCCTCTCTGAAATCATCGAGTCCTATGATGCATCTTCTCATCCTATTATGAAACCACTTGTTGAAGGAGGACCCGCAGCGCTGGTCAAAGAATTTGACATACCCCATGAACGCACCTATGCGGACGCCTGTCATTTGTGTTACGAGGCTCGACTTCTGCTCCGGGCAAGGTTTCCAGACTTGTTGGCTCCGGGGCAGATGTATGGCGAAGGGTTAGAATAGGAATATTCATCGAGCCTTGAACGAGAAAAGAGGGGAGAATTGAGTGTTTCTATTTGAATGGTCTTTTTTGGATGACTGTTTCCCATTTGTCTGCGTGTTCTTCTTCGGTGGCTAAGATTTTTTCCAGCATGAGGCGGGTTGTTGAGTCGCCTATTTCCTTCGCAATTTCGATTTGTCCCTTATACAGTCGAATGGCTTCGTATTCTAATTCTAAATCATCCTTAATCATCTGTTTGAGAGTGCCGCCAACCTTAATCGGGTTTGGCTTCGTGGTTGGGACTCCACCGAGATAGTTGATCCTATCAGAGAATTCTTCTAGGTGCTGCATTTCTTGGAGGGCTGTTTTTTCGAATATCTCTGATATGGCTGGGCTTTCCATTCCTTGAGCCATCACGTGGTGATAGCCATACTGTATGATCGCCGTGATTTCTCGAGCTACGCCCTTGTTCAACTCGTCTATGAGTTTCTTTCTCTGCTCTTTCGTCAATAAAATGCTCATTTTCCATTCCTCGACAAAGATTTCAATTCGGTTGAGATTAGAATAGGAAGTTTCACGTGTTCGAATTATTATGCTTTTCCATAAACTGGAACTGCTGCTCCACTAGCAGTTTTTGAAGCGTCTGACACTAAGAACAGTATGACTTCTGCGATGTCTTTGGGGTTGACCCACTTTGAGAAGTCGGCTTTTGGAAAATTCCATCTGTTGTCGGGAGTGTCTATAGTGCTGGGCATTACGCAGTTTACGTTTATGTCATAGTTCTTGACCTCTTCAGCAATCGTCTCAGTCAAGACTAAGACTCCAGCTTTAGAGACAGCGTAGGCTCCCGACCTAGCCCGCCACCGCTTTTCAACGGCAGGCCTAGCCGAGACGCTGACGATCTTGCCATAATTCTGCTTTATCATGTATGGGAGAACAGTCTTGGAGCAGAGAAAGGTGGATTTGAGGTTGACGTTCATCATGGTGTCCCATTGGCTCTCCTCGGTGTTGGCTATGTCTGTTCCGCCAGCGTAGGCGCCAACGATGTTGACTAATATATCGATTCTTCCGTGCTTCTCAACCGCTTTCTGAACAAGGTTCCTGGCGCTCTTTTCATCCGTAACGTCTGTTTTGACAGCAGTGAGGTTGCTTTTCAATGGTCCAACAAACTGGAGAAGTTCAGCCAGTCGCTCATCTGTTCGATAAGAGGCGAAAACTTTGGCGCCGTTTTCTAAGAGTCTTTTTGTGACAACTCTTCCAAGAGCACCAGTAGAGCCAGTGACAATTGCAACTTTGTTTTCTAACAAGTCTTATCACTTTAAGAAGAGTACTCTTCAGAATTAATGATGGGCTTGGTGTTTTCTAAGTTTTTGGATATTTTTTATGACGGCAGGAAGCCCATTTCTTGCAGGTCTTTTTTCATGTTTCCTTCCCATTCTTTAACGTATTCTGGGTCAAACTTGTTCTGCCAGTGTTCCACCCAGCTGTTTATGCCCCTATTGAAGTACTTCATCTTTACAAGTTCTCTGTTTGCCTTTCGATAATACTCTTTCATCAGTTTCTTTGTAGGCATCGAGTATTGATTTTCGTGCAGAACCGCCTTTCGTGGCCACCGCGGTCTTCTAGGAGGCGTCTCATCCGAGTAGCCGAGGCACAGTATGAGTATGGGCAAAACATTTCGTGGAACCTTCAGTATCTCAGCCACTTTTTTCATAGAATCCCAGACTGAGCCGATGAAAACCGTGCCCAAACCCAACGATTCAGCAGCCAACGCCATGTTCTGTGCGACGAGGGTTGCGTCAATAATTGACGGGATGAGCTTGCCCAACGGACCGAATTCAGTCTTCACCCCTAACATTTTGAAGAGTTCGAGTTGACGAGCCAAGTCGGCGCAGATGACTATCCATGCTGGCGCCTATTCCATGCACCTCTGAAGACCAATAGCTTCCAAAACCTGTTGCCGCAAATCGGATTCTGTGACTAGAATCAAGCTGTAAGCCTGCATTCCGCACGCACTGGGTGCACGCTGACCAGCCTCCACAATGAGGTTTATTAGCCTGCTCGAAACCCTTCTAGGTTTGAACTTTCTTATGCTCCTATGCTCCAGAATGGTCTGTAAAGCTGGGTTTTTCAGTTTTTGCACGGTGAAGCCCCTTTTTTGTTCATTTGTTTTGAGAACATAGTTTTTCATTCTTTGGTTTAACAGGCTTGTGGTCGGTTGGAAACATGGAAAACCTATAACCATATTTGCAGAGTCACAGCATGGATGAGTGGGGCAACTTTGCTGATGCTCTTTAACTCTATGACTCGCAGGCTCGAAGAGTTCAGACCTCTTGAAGATGGAAGAGTGAAAATGTACACTTGCGGACCGTCTATCTATCAGTTGCCCCACATCGGCAATTATCGCACGTTCTTGTATGAAGACATTCTGCTTCGCTACCTCGAATATTTAAGGTATAAGGTTGAACGGACGCTGTTCATCACCGACGTGGAAGACAAAGCCATAGCCGAAGCAGAAAAGGAAGACACACCACTAAGAAGGTTAACAGAAAGGAACACGAAGATTTTTCTCGATGAGTTTAAGAAACTAGGCGCAAAAACGCCCACGTACATTGCAAGGTCTTCCACAAGCGTAAACGAAGCTGTTCGAATCACCGCAACACTGCTGAAAAAAGGCTACGCGTATTGGTACAAAGGCAACGTTTACTACGACCCGTTGAAGTTCAAGGGTTTCGGCAAACTCTACCGTTTAGACATGAGCCGATGGCCAAAAAAGAAAAAGCGTTTTCACAAGGACACTTACCCGGGCAATCGGTGGAATCTTGGCGACTTCATCCTGTGGCACGGCTACCGAGGAGGCGACAAGGTCTACTGGGAAACAAGCATCGGAAAGGGCAGACCAGCCTGGAACGTTCAAGACCCTGCCATGGCGATGCAGACGCTAGGACTCAGAGCGGACATCTACTGCGGCGGCGTGGACAACATGATCAGACACCACGACTATGTGATTGCCGTAGTTGAAAGCGTCACAGACAAGCCCTTCACTAGGTATTGGTTTCACGGTGAACACCTCTTTGTTGATGGGAAGAAGATGTCGAAGAGTCTGGGCAACATAATCTATCCAAAAGACATCATCGAACGCGGCTGCATCTGGCAGCATATACGATTTTTCCTCATTAACGGCTACTATCGAAAAAGACTGAACTTCACGTTTCCAAAGTTTAAGAAAACCTGTGACCGACTGCACGAATTCAAAAAAATGGTGGACAAGCTTCAAAACATCAAAGCAACAAAGGACAAATCAAACCCTACGGCTAGGAAGCTAATCGTCAGGTTAAGAGAAGACTTTGAAAGGAATATGAACAACGACCTGCACGTCAAAAACGCATTCGACGCCCTCTTCAACACAGTTTCGAAATTGACAGCTCTAGCCGAAAAGGGCAGAGTCAGCGCAGAAGACGCTGAAGAGGCAGTGGCAACTTTGAGGCGGTTAGACCAGGTTTTGCAGGTTATCTTTTAGGGAGGAGCGCCCTGAAAATGACGACTCCTCAACACAGAATAATTTTTCATGTGGACATGGACCAGTTTTTCGCCGCTGTTGAGGAGAGGCTGCGCCCTGAGATCAGGGGCAAGCCTGTGGTTGTTGGCGCTGACCCGAAGGGTGGCAAGGGACGCGGTGTTGTCAGCACGTGCAACTACGAAGCCAGAAAATACGGTATAAGGTCCGGCATGCCCATCACCAGAGCTTGGAGGCTCTGTCCAGACGCTGTTTTTCTGCCCGTGAATATCCCGCTTTACCTGGAGGTTTCTTCCAGAATCATGGACATCTTGAGTTCTCACGCCGACAAGTTTGAGTCTTGGGGCATAGACGAAGCCTTCCTAGACGCTAGTTTAAGAGTGAAAGACTACGAGGAAGCCAAGCAACTGGCATTACAGATCAAGAAGGAGATTCATGAGAAGGAAGGATTAACCTGCTCAATCGGTATCGGACCCAACAAACTTGTAGCCAAAATTGCCAGCGACCTTCAAAAACCCGACGGATTAACGGTAGTTGAAGAAAAAGACGTGAAAGCTTTCTTGGAGCCTTTAGATATCGACAAGTTGTTGTGGGTGGGCAAGAAAACCGCGCGCAAACTCAACGCTTTGGGCATCAGAACTATCGGAGACCTAGCCCGCTACGACCCTTCGATTTTGGTTGAGAAATTCGGCGTCATAGGTCAGCAGCTCTATCTCTACGCGCAGGGAATCGACAAAAGCGAGGTTGGGATGAGAGGCGAGGTCAAGTCGATTGGCAGAAACATCACGTTTGAAAAAGACACCTCTGACCGGGACTTGGTGCTCCGAGTGCTCGACAAACTGTGCGAAGAGGTCTACAAAGAAGTCGAAGAATACAATTTCCTCTTCAAAACAGTTACAGTAACTGTCCGTTACGAAAACTTTGAAACCCACACCCACAGCAAAACCCTACCATTCCTCACAAACAGGCTGGAAGACTTTAAGAAAACAGCTCACGAACTCATCCAACCTTACCTCAGACCCCAAAGAAAAATAAGGCTCATCGGCGCTCGAGTGTCCAGCCTAGTTTCGGCGGAAAAACAGACAAGGCTCGGTTAGCCAAGTTTTTTATGCACAGATTAATAAAAATAATTGACTGAGGGACGAGGATTTGGAAGCCTACATTCTAATCGACGCTGAACCCGGCTCGATCTGGGAGATAGCAGAGGCTGCAATGAAGATCAAAGGGGTCAAGACGACCCACGCTGTAACAGGACAGTACGACACTGTAGCCTACGTGCAATTCGTGAAGATGGACGACCTTGGAAAAATCATCGAAAAAATCCAACGCTTAAAGGGAGTGCGACGCACACAAACTCTGATTGCCATTCCGCCCACGATCAGAAAATAGCTCGCATCTTTCACTTTTTTCTCCATTTTCCGTTCATAATTGTTGTCTTAGAGATTTGTGTTAGAAAGATTTTTAACAAGCCTTTTCTGGTGTTGAAGCTACAATCAGAGAGATGGCACAGTGAAACCATACTTAATCCAGTTTCTTTCCAGCGTCGCTTTATCGTCCTCGCTGTTGTTCATTCCCAACCTCGCAGAGGACTTGGGTAGTAGCGAAACTCTGGTTGGCATCATCGTTGCCGCCTATGCCCTGTCTATGTTTATCTCATCCTACATCTTTGGTCGATTGGCTGACGTTTACAGTCGAAGACTGTTCATAAGCTTGGGGTTGGCTCTCAGTGTCGTCACCTTCTCCTTGCAGACATTGACCGACCCCCGTTTCGCTGCACCTTATCTAGCCAACCCAGCGCTGCTCGCAATTGTTCGAGCCCTAGCTGGCTTCTCTCTCGGAATCTTTCCCGCCGCATTGACGGTCTATGTTTATGACTCGGCTGGACCGCTGGGCAGATTCACCTCCTTCGGCGCTTTAGGCTGGGCGGTTGGAACATTTGCAGCGGGCGTAATTGCTGAAGCCACCTCTTACTATGCCATATTTGTCTTGGCTTCTCTCTGCTTCTTAACGGCTTTTTTCTTGTCTATAACGATGAAAAAGGTGGATGGTCCACGACTGAAAGTCCCTTTCTTCCCAAAGGATTTGTTGAAGAGAAACTGGCGTGTTTATGTTCCCTACCTGCTTAGGCACACGGGCGCCAATTTCATCTGGGTTATCTACCCTCTCTATATTGAAAGCCTCGGTGGCGACATGTTTTGGATTGGAGTAATATACACGGTTAACACAGCCACACAGTTCATTGTGATGCTTTTCCTCGACCGCTTCGAGGGTGAAAAATTGATGAGGATTGGGTTGATGCTTGCGATAATCACGTTTGTTTCGTTCGCATTCGCCCAGAATTTTCTCCACCTTCTACCCATGCAGGTCTTGCTCGCCTGCTCATGGGCAAGCATGTACGTGGGCTCGCTGCTCTACCTCATGAAACACAACGTTGAGAAGGCAACGTCGTCGGGAATCTTGGGCTCAGTGATTAATATTTCCCAGGTTTTTGGAGCACTCATAGGTGGGGTAATCGCTCAGCTTTTTGATTTCAGAGCAACAATGTATCTGGCTGCGATTTTCACTGCTGGAGGACTTACCCTGTTTAGCGCTGGCAACAAAAAGATGAAAGACATACAGGTCTAACACCGGTCAAAAGCGAGAAACGCCTCACCCAGAGTATTTCTCATCGAAAACAATTTCACGAATTTCTCTTCGCGGTGGAGGGGTAGGCTGCTCGTCCGGATAACCAAGAGGCAGAATCGCCATAATCTTGACATCGCCAGGTATACCCAACATTCTCGCAATCTGTTTTACAAGGTTGTCGTGTTCTGGTCTGTCAAAGTTTATGTAAACCGAGCCTAAACCAACCGCGTGCGCCATCAGCAGCATGTTCTGTATGGCTAAAGCGCAGTCAAGGACATAAGTTCTCATACGGAACGACTCCTTGGGCACACCGCAGACAACTATGTTGATTGGTGCAGTTACAAAGATGTCCCGGTAAAAATTGGATTTCACCCTCTCGTTGACCACATTATACCGTGGGCTGTCTTTTGGAAGCTCTGCCAATTCGGTTGCCCTTATCTTCTGATATATTTCGCCTATTTTCAGTATCTTGTCTGGATTAGTTACAGTTACATATCGCAGAGGCTGGCGATTACCTGCCGATGGAGTCCACCTTGCAGCCTCAAAAATCAAATCTAAATATTCTTTCGGAACGTGATTTGGCTTAAAACGCCGTATGGACCTACGACCTCTAACGATATCCAGCATTACTCCGACTTTTCCATTAAGACCACTCAACGTTGGTTCTCTTCCTAATCTTATAATGCTTTTATGAGTGATTATCGACTTTGCAATTTTTCTAAGCCTTGAACCATTTGAACATGAGATACCGTATCTTTTCAGCTTCAAGGTCGGGTACAGCTAGGATGAAGCGCTTGCGTACTGTTGTGGCAAGCCTTCCAGCTTTCACCATTTCGGTAGCCGTAAGCTCGTCGCTCGCCTTCCTAACCGAAACCATGAAAGGCGCGTGTTCAACGCCGGGACCACTTTTATACACCGCGAAGTCGCAGCCATACTTTATTCCAGGCGTCACAATCAAGCCGTGGTCGCGAAGGTCGCGGTAAACAGCGTATTTCAGGTCGAATTCTTCGTAGAGCCTGCGTGCTCTCTGTTGCAGTTTTTTTAGGCTGACTTTTCTCTTCTTTTTGGCGCCTTCCTTCACGGTTAGCATTTCTTTCTCCGCTAGATACATGCCTTCCATGAGGTCTAGTATGAGGGGCACGTTGAATTCCATAACCTTGGGCTTCGGAATGCCCATGGGCTTGCCGTAATAGCCCTGTCTATAGAGTTCAGAGCCCTTGGCTGTGTCCCACACAACCAGAAAGTTTTCGATGAATTCGGCTTCGATTTTGTCGCCCATAGTCTGGGTCTCAGCCTAAAATCATATTGCGAAAGCCAGTATTCTGGCGGCGTTTGAAGCATCTTCAGCCTTGTCGGCTACGTCTTCAATGAGTTGTAAAACGTCTCGAAGAAGTAGCAACGCGGGAATATCGATTTGACTGCTGAGAACCTTAACCTCCAACTCACGATACAGGTCGTCAACCGCTCTTTCGGCAACCTCCACCTCACGGGCCTTTTCCGCCGCCTTAGCAGCACCATAATTGAGTGTAATAGCGGTTTCCCTTAGCTTCAGCACGCTGTCCAACATAGCGTCTGACAGCTTCGTCAGACCCTTCTTTGTGTCGAGCGGAACCTTGTAGCCTCGTTCAACGATTTCTAAGAGTCGGAAGGCTATGCCCTCACAGAAGTCGGCAATCTCGCTGACCAGATTGGTGAACCGTAAAAAGTCTTCCCGACTGATGAGTATGGCGCCTATTTCGGCTAACTCCTGAGCTAAGCCACGTCTGGCGATGTCCACCTCCTCCTCACCCTTCCTTATTTCGGCGTGCAGTTGCCTAACCGAAGCCTTGTTGCCCTTCACAAAGTCGTCCACAAGCTGGCGCACCTTGCGGGTTATCTCAACCACCTTGCGTAGGTGTTCTTGGCAAAGGGTTAGAGCCCTGCGCTTCACACGCTCTTCGGTTTCAACCGGAAAGACCATAAAGATTCGCCACCGCATCAAACAGCATAGTTAGCCTTAGAAACCTAAGAGTGCAGTGAAGCCTTATTAATATATGCGGAAATATCCAAAGAACCAAAAAAAGGAGAATTTTAACCTTTGACGAGCACGCCCAGTTGTTCAAAACCTTTTTTATGAAGAAAGTAGGCTCGAAGCAGGTCGGCTAGTTGACTGATTGGCGTTCTGACCTGTTTCCATGTGTCTCGGTCTCGTATGGTAACGGTATCATCTTTCAACGTGTCGTAGTCGACTGTTACGCCCAAGGGTGTACCCGCCTCGTCTGCTCTAGCGTATCGCCTCCCAATCGAACCCGACTCGTCGTATTCAACCGTGAAACCCTCTTTAACCAACGCCTGGAAGAGCTGCCAGGTCTTTTCAGGCAAGCCGTCTTTGCTGACTAGGGGATAAACACCAACTTGGACAGGTGCGAGTTCACGAGGCAGACTGAGCACCATCCGATCTTTCTTTTCTTGATGAGCGTATTCAACGGCTACGTAGGCTAAGCGGTCTGAGCCGAAGCTGGGTTCAACCACGTGGGGAATGAATCGTCTGCCCTCCTTGAACGCCTGCATGTCGACTCCGCTGGATTCCATGTGCCTCTTCAGGTCGTAGTCGGTTCGGTAGGCGTGTCCCGAAACCTCAGTCCAGCCCCAGCGTTCCAAGTAGATTTCTTGGTCGAAGCTCTGCGCCGAGTAGTGGGCGCGTTCCCAGTCGAGTTTTTCCATGAACCGTTGTTTTTCGTCTGGGACGCCGAATTCTCTGAGGAAACGCTGAGCCAACGCCATAAAGTAGGCTTGCCACTCCGCTTTGATGTAGCCCTTCTGGAGGGCTTCCTTCACCGTGACTGCTATGGGTTCTTTTTCGCCCTTCAGCTTGGCTTCGGCGCGGACTAATCTTAGGGTTTCGTTTTCAACATCTTTTAACTGAGCACAATTGGGTTGCTCCGGGTCGAAGAAGAACTCCACGTCCATGATGGTGAACTCTCTCAGCCTGATCGGACCCTGCCTGGGCGAAATCTCGTTTCTCAAAGCGTGTCCAATCTGCACCACGCCGAAGGGGAGGCGCTCACGGGCTTGCTCCCACAATCGACGGAACTCCACGAATATGCTCTGCGCTGCTTCGGGACGCCCATAACCAACGGCTTCAGAATAAGGTCCAATAGTCGTGGTAAACATGGTCATGAAGTATCTGGGTTCGCCCAAAACCCCGCCACACTCGGGGCAACGAACGTTACGCTTTTGAGTTTCATCCTTCATTTCTGCAAGGCTGAGTTTTTCGGTTTCGGTATCGCTCATCCCAGCCTGCTCTTGCAAGAGGTGGTCAGCGCGAAACTTGCGTTTGCAGTTGATGCACTCTACCATGGGTTCTTTGAAATGTTCAACATGTCCAGAAGCCTCAAACACTCTGGCGGGCACGATCACCGACGACTCTACCTCCAGCATGCCCAGTGGACGAA
>Ga0315314_1001894_pt1 | contig 17784 bp, 18 predicted proteins | sample TDP9_MG_FD_203631 | JGI IMG/M metagenome (GOLD analysis project Ga0315314, IMG submission 203631) | Freshwater sediment microbial communities from Lake Towuti, South Sulawesi, Indonesia - TDP9 | ecosystem: Environmental > Aquatic > Freshwater > Lake > Sediment | place: Indonesia: South Sulawesi...
CTTCAGTCTGCGACACAAGACCATCCAACATAAAAGCGAAAGCAGAAATTGTGGCAACCATCAAAAAAATACCATCTCGTACTATCACTCTTCTATGAACCAAAAGCGTTGAAAACATGGTGGAAAGCCCTATCATAAACGCAATGTTGCCGATGTTCGACCCAACAATATTGCCAAAAGCTATTTCAGGCTCGCCTTGCACAACTGCAAAAAGGGAAACCAAAAGCTCCGGAAGAATATACAAAAGCGAGACCAAGAGTATTCCCAAAGCAACTTTTGTAGTCTTCAATTTGCGGGTCAGAGCAACAACGGAATCCGCAGTCCAATCTGCACTTTTCGACAAGAAGAAAACACTAATCAAAAGCAACGCGACCCAAAGCACTAAGTCAATCATAAACTTATCGAACTAATAATAGAAAACTGTCTTTATAAATCCCGTCGATTGATCTTCAGAAACCCTTTCTGTTCCTACATGAGGTGAATGAGTCACCCGAAATGTTTTGAGTTGGGCAGTTCATACTTTCATGCTTTTCAATCGATGTACTGAGCCGCCATTGAGAACAGCGAGAACCGTAGCCAACTTCGTTTGAATTGGAATCCCACTATTTCACCTTCCCTTCAGTCTCTTGCCATAATTCCCAACCGAACTTCGTGGCGTTTTTTTGCGGAACTCTTCAGGGCGAATTAAGCCTCCCATTTTCGTTGAAAATAAGCGTATGGAGTAGAACTTGTAGAATACCTATTCCGAAACACAACTTTTTTTCACAACATCAGAATTTTTAGGGGAAACTTAAAATAACCGAACAAACAGTTTGATTTAACGAATTTCACTACAACTGAAGGAAAAATTTCGAAAACGGAGGAGAAGAAATGAGCAAACCCGCAAAGCCCCACCTAAACCTAATAATCATGGGACACGTAGACCACGGAAAATCCACAACAATAGGCCACCTTTTCTACCTCACCAAAACCGTAGATGAACGCACCGCCAAAGCCTACGAAGAAGAAGCAAAAAAGATGGGTAAAGAAACTTTCAAATTTGCATGGGTCTTAGACAAGCTGAAAGAAGAAAGAGAAAGAGGCTTAACAATAGATCTTGCCTTCCTACGATTCGAGACACCAAAATACTTCTTCACAGTCATCGACGCCCCAGGACACAGAGACTTCGTGAAGAACATGGTCACAGGAGCCAGTCAAGCAGACGCCGCCGTTCTCTTCGTTTCTGCCAAGAGAGGAGAATTCGAAGCCGGCATCGGTGCCGGTGGACAAACTAGAGAACACGCTTTCCTCGCGTTCACATTAGGAGTAAATCAGTTAGTCGTAGCCGTCAACAAGATGGACGACGCATCTGTCAACTGGAGTCAAGAAAGATACGAAGAAATCAAGAACGAGATTTCACGCATGCTAAAAATCGTCGGGTACAAGGTTGAGAAGATTCCGTTTGTTCCCACTTCTGGTTGGCTTGGCGATAATCTAGTTAAACGCAGTGATAAGATGCCATGGTACAAGGGGCCATCTCTTTTCGAGGCGTTGGATGTGTTCGAGACGCCACCAAAACCCATCACAAAACCACTACGTCTTCCAATACAAGACGTCTACACAATCACTGGAGTCGGAACAGTCCCAGTCGGCAGAGTGGAAACTGGCGTACTGAAAGTAGGTGACACCTTAGTTTTCATGCCCTCAAACGCTAAGGGAGAAGTGAAATCCATCGAAACCCACCATGTGAATATTCCTAAGGCAGAGCCGGGTGACAACATTGGTTTTAATGTTCGAGGCATAGCGAAGACGGACATTAGAAGAGGAGATGTAGCTGGTCGCCCAGACAATCCACCGACAGTTGCCAAGGAGTTTCTTGGACAAATCGTTGTGATTTATCATCCAACCGCTATAGCTGCTGGATACACGCCTGTGCTGCACGCTCACACTGGCCAAATCGCTTGTCGATTTGTGGAACTCGTCAAGAAATTGGATTCGCGGACTGGACAGACTGTTGAGGAAAAACCGGCCTTTCTAAAAACTGGTGACGGTGCGCTCGTTCGGCTTGAACCAGTTCAATCTGTCGCGGTTGAAGCTTACAGCGACTTTCCTGAACTTGGCAGATTTGCGATACGTGACATGGGAACAACCATTGCTGCTGGGGTAATTAAAGAAATAACAAAGAAGGGATAAACCACCCTTTTCCATTTTTCTCTTATTTTCAAGACACAATTTCTTAGAAGAAAGAAACAGCAAAGTGGCGCCTAAAATTTATTCCGAAATAACTACTATCTCATCTTTGCCCTTGACACCCAACCCCAATTCTATGGCGTGCTTGATCTGTGGAAACTCCCAGGGGTTTATGTCAGGTCTGATATCTGCGTTATAACTCTGGAGAATTTTTAGTGCTTCGACATCTACAGCGATGCGGTCTCCGCTGGCAAGAATGACGTTAGGCTCTTCCACACGCCCTACAGCGGGTCCACCAGTTACGAAACATTTTCTTCCATCCATTATGATGAGGTCTGGATGAACAACCAAGTTAAGTTCTGCGATTTTCTCTTCTATGTATGCGGAGTGTAGGTCGTTTCTTTGCCTAAAGCCTAGAAGGCCAACTGCTAACTTTAGGCTTAGAGAGAAGCGTGCGTACCTGTGTGTTTTCATGCAGGGAAGCCAAACAAACTTAGCGTTTTCTTCGAGGGCGTCCTTGGCAATCGAAATGTTTTTTTTCCAACGCTTTCCTTGAATTTCAATGTCAATCCACTCTCTGTCGTCGAGAATCCTCACTTCGGCACCACATTCTTCAGCTGCTTTTAACATGCCTGTCTTATCCAAGACGTTTCTTGTTGGAAGCCACGGCATTCCAGAACTCTCTATGATTATTACTTGAGATGCACCAGCCTCGTACAATAGAGAAACTGCAGTCTTTACAAATTCGGGGTCACTCGAAGCTGGAAAAGGGTCGTCGCTGTTGAAGTTCGGTTTAACAATCACTTTGTCTCCTCTCGAAACTGCCTTTTCTAGCCCACCTATCAAGTCTAGAGCTTTCTTGATTGATCCCTTTAGGTCAGGAGATGCTTGGACCTTACTCATTAGTGCCTTTCCATCTTTTTTGTAAACGTTCTTTTTGGTCAAGTTGTGGTCACCAATGCTTGAGATGTTTAGAATCTCTATTTTGGGGTTTCTTTAACTGCCTCGAATCTATAGAACACTCTTCCGTCCTCTAGTTCAACGACTTTCAACTGGACTCTTTGTCCTATCTTAAGGTCTTCATATTCTGCGTTGTCAATTCGACCAGAGATTGAAAGCCCGCCTATCTTCACGATGCCTATGCAGAAGGGCAAGTCTTCTACGAAACCTAGTGGTGCGCCGAGTCTCATCTCTGTGAAGGCGTAGAGTTCACCTTTGGTCCCTAACTCAACCCATTCTAGCCCATCGGAGAAGCAACTGGGACAAACGATTCTTGGAGGCCAGAGAACCTTACCGCATTTCTTGCATTTTGTTGTTGTTAGATGTCCTTCTTTCAGGTTGGTGAAGAACTGGCTGATTCTGGTGTTTTTCTCGTCTTCTAGTGGATAAAAGTCTAACATGTATGGGAGTTTTATTGTTTCTACTCGTTTTATTCTCTCGATTTCTGCCTTCTTCATTTTTCTCTCCTCGAGTAAGCCAGTATGCTGTGGACATTTGCGGCACCACTTAGGTTGTGAGTGACGGCTATCTCCGCATCCTTAACGTGTCTTCCTTTTGGAACCTCACCTCTGAATTGTTGTAGTACGTCGAGAGCTTGGAGAATAGCAGTTGCGCCCAATGGATGACCACATCCGAGTAGTCCCCCTCTTGGATTCACGGCTATTGTTCCGCCTATGTAGGGTTCCCCGTTTTCTATGAACTTTCCACCTTTACCCTTTTTAGCCCAACCGAAGGCTTCGTACTCTATGATCTCGGATATCGTAAAACAGTCGTGCAACTCAGCGATGTCTATGTCCTTCAACGTGATTTTTGCTGATCTTAGAGTTTCTTCAACAGCCAATTTGAGTGGAATCCATTGGATTAGGCTGGCTAGATTGTTTATGGCGTTGCCTATGCAGACTTGTCCAGACCCAATGATATACATGGGTGTATCCGTATATTTTTTGGCGCTTTCAGCTGGAACCAGAACAACTCCAGCGGCTCCGTCTGTTATGCCTGAACAGTCAAACAAATTCAGTGGAGGCGCCACCATAGGAGACTTAAACACGTCTTCAACTGTGACTTCTTTCTGGAACTGGGCAATAGGATTCATTGTGGAATAGTGATGGTTCTTTACGGATACCAACGCCATCTGCTCCTTAGTTGTGCCGTACTCAAGCATGTGCCTCTGGGCGGTCATGGCGAAGAAAGGCGGAGCCGACAGCCCGTTTATTCCATCCCATTCTCGGTCAAGCACACAGGTCATATTTGTTTGGGCTTCAGCCATGTCGGGCATATACATTTTTTCCACACCAAATGCAACAACCACATCAGCCATGCCGCTCGCGACACAAGCCCAAGCGTATCTGATGGCAGCTTGACCAGAGGCGCACATCAGTTCGGTTCTCGCAAGCACCTTACGAGGCGTTATGCCCAAGTATTCTGCGACCATGGGGGCGATGTGGGCTTGAAAAACGAATCTTTCTGGTTGGGCTGCTCCGACTATGAGGGCTTCGATGTCTTTTGGAGATATGTTGTCGACGTTTTTAAACATCTCTTTTCCTGCTTCTTGTACTAGTTCTCTCCAAGTATCTTCCCTCTTTCCACAATGAGTTGCTCCTCCACCCACAACAGCAACTTTCCTCATTTTAATCACCTTGAACGTCATCAGAGTAAAGTTGTGAACTATGGATAATGCAAGATATCCTATATTAACTATAACACTAACCCTATCGTGAGCGTGGAATAACATGGCAGAGAAAGGTTCTAAGCGAAGAAAATTTCTGGCAAGGATGTTTAAAGAAGCGATGATACCATACGAACACCCTGAAGAAGAGTGGACTGAAGACGAAAGGGAGTTTTTTCCACTTTTCCAGAAACTTATAGGACACAAAAAATTGATTCTAGACCTAGCAGGAGGCTATGGGCGGGTCACCCCACATCTTATGCAGAACAACAATTTTGTAATATTAGCCGATTTATCTCTTCATTCTCTCAGGCATGCAAAGAAAGCTCTCGAAACCGGTAGCGTGAATTTTCTACGCATAGATATGCGATATCTGCCATTTGTAGATTCCGCCTTCAATGGTGTGTGGTTTACGCAAGCGTTTGAGTATGTTCCACCTGATCTAAGAGAAGAATTTCTACGTGCTCTGAGAAAGATATTAAAGGGCAGAGGATTTGTTTTTGTGAATGTAGCAAGGGTTCCTAACGAATGTTCTCGTTTCACATATCTGAAAAACTATATTTACTGGAAGTTAATACGGAGAGTGCCAGTAGTTTGGGGCGACTACATATACAGGCTTAGTTTGAAAGATTATCAGGGCTGGCACTATCATTCTGTGGTTTTTACTCGAAGGATAGAGAAATCTTTTAAAAAAGTTGGTTTTAAGATTTTAAACTTCAGAGACTACAGTAAGAAAGGCTATTTTACATACATTCTCCAGACTGAAAAATAGGAGGATTGCGGTTTCTGAAAGGTTTTAACTTCTTCCATGAACTTCCCAGTTTGCGAACTAACACTAGATGCTTCGACTTTGTGTGCGGTAGCGCCGCGAAAATAACTTGCTAGAAAAACCAAGATAACAAGTTCAAAATATATTTCAAGCACGAATCTAGATTTAAATAGCAATAGATTGGTAATTCAAATTTAAATTTGCTTTTAATACGAGATTTGAATTTATTTTTCCGCAACGCTTATGTGTCTGGCGCTGCAAGGAGAAAGGTGAAAGAAGCAGAATTGGATGAATGTCTATGGCGAAGAAGATAATTCCAAACCTCAAGATGCACCGGTTCGAGACCACGTTGATGGGAGTTTTGAAAGGGGTTGCCGATTATTTCGGGATAGTTGTCAGCGATGCTTGGCTATTTGGAGGTTCTGGACACGCTTTCCTCATTAACATTCATGAAAAGCTTTTTCCAAGCGGCCCATACGTCTGGAAATATGATGCCTTCTATAAATTAGTAAGAAACCTTGGGATCTCAATGACGGATCTAGGGTACTTTCGTGCGAAGAGCACGCCCGATGAAAGGGGAAAGGTTGAAGAGGTCCTGAAGAGAAGCATTGATGCTGGGATTCCTTGTTCTCTCTTGAATATGGAGAATCAGTTGATTTCAGGGTATGATGACACGCATTTCATTGTTGAACAGCCATGGCCGAAGGACTTGGCAATTACGCCTAAGACTTTGACGTTTCAGACTTGGAAGGAACTGGGAAGAAGGATGCACATAAATTTCTTTACCTTTGATAAAACAAGGCGGGCTGACGACGAGACGATCATCAGAGAAAGTTTAAGATATGCTGTGGACATGACTCGGAACCCTGATAGATATGAAGAAAGAAAAGAGCACTTCCATATTGGTCTCGGGGCGTATGATGTTTGGATTAAGGCGATAGAGGATGGATACGGCACAAGACATGGAAACTTGTGGAATGGAACAGTATATTGGGAATGCAGAGAAATGGCTTCAAGATACTTTTCAGAGATCGCATCGAAATGCCAAGGGAATATTTCGAAAAAAGCCACAGAACTGAGCAGCCAGTACAAGAGACTTGCTAACCTCTTAGACAAAGCTAGGGACAAGAAGCTTGCAGACAATGATAAAGTCAAAACACTTCAGGAAGCACAGAGATCTGAGGAATGCTGCATAAACGAGATCGAAAAGTTTCTGAACATATATACTGGAGTACTAGATCAAAATGACCACTCACACTGAGAGCGCACGCTATTATGCCCCTCAGAGTCTGGTTACTGATCCTGGCCAATACGCGTTTCTGTTCGACGGACTGCCTAATGACATCCCCACCCTCTGCGAAGTGGTACGTGGATTGCATATGCATCTAGAGGAAGGCGAGTTATACGGAATCAGAATCCCTCGGAGTCGGCTAAGTGAAACCTTAATCAGGTCTGTTCAGAAGATGCTTGAGCATATAATTCATCGCAATGATCAGCCACTTGTTGACACACGCGACCCTAAGCAACGGCTTGTGGGATGTTGTCGAGATTTTGCCGTGATGCTATGTGCCATGCTGCGGCACAAGGGGATACCAGCTCGTGTACGTTACGGTTTTGCCAAATACATAGACCACCCCGATTTCGAGTACGTTGACCATGTGGTGACTGAGTACTGGAACGCCGAGTTCGAGCGCTGGCTGTTGGTCGACTCGCAACAGGATGATCGCCACATCGAGATGAATAGAATCGAGTTTGACCCACATAACGTTCCAACGACAGAATTCCTGTTTGCAGGAGAGATTTGGTGGCGATGCAGGATCGGAGAAGCGGATCCAGATGCGTTCGGTTACCAACGAGGGCTCAAGGGTCTTTGGGTCGTTGCCGAGTATGTTGTACACGATCTGGCATCACTCAACAAGCATGAGATGCAGATCACTGACAAGTGGGGCCTGAGTGATGTTGGACCGGACGGCGTATTCTCGGATGATGATCTAGCGCTACTTGATGAAGCGGCACGAGTTACACAGACGGAAAACGTGGATTTGAAAAAGCTCCAATCTCTCTTCGAAGAAGAGCGTCTGCGTTTGCCGCGTACACTGAACAGGTATGATCTCCAGAAGCGCCGTTTAGTGAAGACTGATTGGATAACTGAGCTAGGCTCTTAAGGTATTATGGAGTGAGGACGTAAGTACTAGTGGTGTCTTTGTCATGCATACTTTGGCTTTTTTGTTTCGAGAAAGGTTTTGACTCCTTCTTTGAATTCGTCGGTTTGCGATATAACGCCAAAGGCTTCGGCTTCGTGTGCCATTCCAGTTCTAGGGTTAGTCTCTGTGCTGCTGTTTACCAGTTCTTTAGCGAGCTTGATGCCTACACGAGGCTTCTTGATGAGTTCTTTGGCAAGTTCTTTCACCGCAGTTTTCAACTGGTCTGGTGGCACAACGGCATTAACCAAACCATAACGTTCAGCGGTTTTTGCGTCTATCATCTTCCCGGTAAAGATGAGTTCTTTCGCAATTGCTTTGCCCACGTATCTTGGAAGCCTTTGGGTCCCGCCCCATCCTGGAATCAACCCCACGTTTATTTCTGGTTGCCCCATTCTTGCGCTTTCTGAGGCTATTCTTAGGTCGCACGCCATGGCTAGTTCTAAGCCGCCTCCCAAGGCGAAACCGTTTATCGCCGCTATGACTGGCTTGTCCAGTGTTTCCAGTTTCTCGAACACTTCTTGCCCCACCCTTGAGAATTCTCTTGCTTTGGAGGCAGTTACGTCTTTCATTATGTTGAGGTCTGCGCCTGCTGAGAACGCTCGGTCTCCAGCGCCCGTAATTACTATAACATAAACGCTTTCGTCTTTCATGGCGTCGTCAAGTCTCGCAGAGATTTCCAGAACAGTCTCTGGATTCAATGCGTTGAGCACTTGCGGGCGATTGATTGTGATGGTTGCTATTTCATCGCCTTTTTCATACAGCGTGTTCTTAAATTCCATCAGCGAGCCTCCGTTATTTCTTTTCCCAGTTGTAGAATCCTTTTCCAGTTTTTCTGCCTAATAGGCCTGCTCTAACCATTTGGCGCAGTAGTGGACAGGCTATGTACTTGTCGCCGAACTCTTTCTGCAAAACCTCTGTTATGGATAACGTCGTGTCTAAGCCAAGATAGTCCAACAGAGTTAATGGACCCATTGGCCAGTTCAACCCCAACCTTATTGCCTTGTCGATGTCTTCTGGGTCTGCTATGCCCTCGTGCACGAGATAGATGCCTTCATTCAACGCTGGAATGAGAACCCTGTTTACAATGAACCCCGGAGAATCTTTCTTGCAAACGACCGTTTCTTTGCCCATCTTCTTGGCTGCCTCAGCAACCGCCTTTACGGTTTCGTCGGATGTTTTGGCTCCCCTCACGATTTCCACGAGATTCATTAATTGTGGTGGGTTGAAGAAGTGCATTCCACAGAATTTCTCTGGTCTCTTTGTGGCTGACGCCATCTCCGTGATGCTGATAGACGAGGTGTTGGAAGCAAATACTGCTCCTTCTTTGGCGTGTTTGTCAACTTCTGCCCACACGCTCTTTTTGAGGTCGATGTTTTCTGGAACAGCCTCTATTATGAGGTCTGCGTCTGCAACTGCCTTCTTCAAGTCAATCATCGGATGGATTCTACCAAGAGTTTCGTTCATGTCCTTCTCTGAGAGCGTTCCCTTCGAAACGAATTTCTGTAAACTTCCCTTTATCATTCCCATTCCTGAATCAATGAACTCCTGCTTTATGTCTCGGAGATTAACCTCAAATTTCGCGACTTGAGCCGAGACTTGGGCGATTCCATGACCCATCAACCCAGCTCCCAAAACTGCAACCTTCTTAATTTCCATTCATGAACACCTCACTCTGATAGGGTATCTGAATAAGATAGCATAGCAAATATAATAATTTCTCATGACATAAAAAGCCGTGTGGAGGATGCAATTTCTCTACTACTTAACCCCATGAATTGGATAGACCTCTCAAATTCATGAACCTTGTTCCTCTATGAGAACAATAGTGTTCTTCAAGTAGAGTATTAAAGCAGTTCCATAGAATAGCTGTTTTGGTGAAAGAATGAAATTAAGCATTAAGATGATTCTAGCCAACGCTATTGCTTTGGTGCTTGGGTTGGCTGCTGCTTCACCTATTCTTGTTCCAAACTTTGCGTTAACGACAAAAGTGCAGATTGAAGTCGACATCATATACGCGTACTTTGGTGTTCAAGAGTTCAATAGGAATGTCACAGGCTTGTGGAGAAACCAAAGTAACCCATTGGAATACAATCTTCATATTATCTCATATTTCATCGTCCTAAATGTCACAAATCGTTCTGACAAACTAGCTCTTATAGGCGAGTTCGAAGTATCCGCAGCACCAGAGATTCTCGTCTACAACGGCACTGAGATGATAGGCAGCGAAAAACTAGCAAAACAAATCACTGTTTCACCGATTAGTGGCGAAGGTTTCGGAGTTGCAAAAGAGAACCCTATCCTGACAGATTTAAGAGACTTAAGCCGTTTCTATCCTGGATGGTCACAATATTGGTCACCCAATGCATCAAGATTAATTGGACTAACGGGAATGGTGGAGGTTTCAAATATCGCAGCTTATGATGCGTTGCAATCGGGGACAATATACTTGTATGGAGAAGCTAAGGGAAAACCATATGAAGGGGGTTCCTTATCAACAGGATTTGGTCTCAAATACGTCCAACTACAAATAATTGGAAAGGAGTACTTGTATAACTCTATCCTCTCGGAAAATCAAATCTTGCGAATGGATAGTAACGGAATAGATGTCTTTATTGAGACGAGGCGCTGAACAGTGCCTAGTGACGAAGAGCTTGAGGGCACTACGCTCAAAGTATACCTTTACGTATTCAAAGAAGGTAAGCCTGTAGGTCCAAGAGATGTGATGAGAGGCGCAAATCTCAGCAGCCCAAGCGTGGCATACAGACACCTTCAAAAACTCGAAACCTTAGGCTTACTGCAAAAAAACACTTATGGCGAATATGTAGTTAAGGAAAAAGCTAGCATCAAAGGGCATCTCTGGATTGGTCGAAACCTAGTACCCAGACTGCTGTTTTACTCCTTCTTTTTCATAGGTATCCTGAGCGCTGAACTTGCCATTATTATGATTCGTTCTTTTGTCAACGAACCATTACAAACTGAATTCATATTTCTCATATTCATAACAATAGTGGCTACAGGTTTGTTTCTCTCCGAAGGAATAATACTACTTCTAAGAACCAAAACAAGCTAATACGTCCATTTCTTCCTCACAAACAAGCCTCACGCACACCTACACTCCAATGATGAAGATGATGATGAAGGAAAAATAATTTTAAAATCTCTGATAGACTACTCTACTCATCTTAAGATTAGGAGCTCAAAGTATGGTTTCACTGAATCTTGGTGAAATCCTAAAAGTGCACGCAAAAAATTACCCCAAAAAATTGGCTGTCAAGGACTGGCACGGAAAAACCTTGACATACACTGAATTGGAGTTGAGAACAAACAGGCTCGCAAATGCTTTACTGAAAATGGGGTTGCGTAAAGGCAACAGAGTTGCGATTCTGCTACACAACAGCATCGAATTCATAGAAATCCTCTGCGCTCTTGCAAAAGCAGGACTGGTGGGCGCTCCAGTCAGTTGGCGCTACATCGAAAAAGAAATCGAATATGTAGTTGACAATTCCGATGCAAAGGCGATGATAATAGAGGAAGACTTCATAGATACAGTTAATTCGATTCGTTCAAACCTCAAAAAAATCAAGCGTAACAATTACGTAGTCGTGGGCAACGCAACCCCAGAAGGATACGTCAACTACGAAACCCTCATCGCCGAGTCTTCGGAAAGCAAACCCGATGTGAAAGTTGACCCCAAAGACACATGGCTTCAAATATACACTTCGGGCACTACAGGAGTTCCGAAGGGGGTTGTTCGCTCCCACGAATCATACACAGCCTTCTACCTGATCAACGCTGTAGAGTTCGGCTTCTCAGAAAAAGGCTACGGAATAATTATCATGCCCCTTTATCACGTGAACTCCACTTTCTATGGACCCCTATTCTTGTACATTGGGGCATCACTTTACGTGGGACGAGACAAAGGTTTCGACCCAATTGAACTTCTAAATACAATAGCAAATGAGAAGATAACCTTCACATCGCTGATACCGACCCACTACAACTTAATACTGAACGTTCCAGAAGGCGAGAGGAAAAAGTATGACGTGAGGTCAGTGGGTAAGCTATTGTGTTCCTCTGCCCCAGTCCGAAGCCACATCAAGAAGGGCATACTCAAGTGTTTTCCAAGCGTCGAATTATACGAGGCTTATGGGTCTACAGAAGCAGGCATGGTCACAATCCTCAAACCCAAGGATCAGTTGAGAAAGTTGGGGTCGATGGGACGGGAGTGCCTCGGAACAGACGTGATAAAACTCTTAGACGAAAAGGGAAACGAAGTGGACGTGGGCGAAGTTGGAGAACTGTACTCGAGAGGACCCATGATGTTCGACGAGTATTACAAGTTACCAGAAAAAACCAAGGAATCTTTTAAGGGTGATCTCTTCACCGCCCGAGACATGGTGAAACGCGACGAAGAGGGCTATTACTACATCGTTGACAGAAAAGACAACATGATCATAACCGGCGGAGAACACGTTTATCCTTCTGAGGTCGAGGAGATGATATCAAGGCACCCAAAAGTCTTTGATGTCGCGGTTATCGGTGTGTCAGACGATGTTTGGGGCGAAGCCGTAAAAGCGGTTGTAGTTTTGAAAGAGGGCGAGACCGCCACCCAAGAGGAGATAATCGAGTGGTGCAGAGGAAAAATAGCTGGATACAAGAAGCCAAAGTCAGTGGATTTCATTTCGCCGTCTGAGATGCCGAGATCGGCGACTGGAAAGATCATTCATAGGAAGTTGCGAGAACGCTACACTCAGACTTTATGAGAGTTAGTCTTTTCTACTTAGTATTTCTATGAAGCCCTCAACCTTTCTTTTAGTCTGTGCCTCGTCATAGTTTCTCCAGTCAGATGAGTCCACGTCGAGAATGAGGCTTGGCACCCCAAGTTTCTTGTCAACCACTTCCTTTACGATGGTTTCTCCTATTGACATCATTCTGCACCCCCAATTGGTTGGAAGAATAATCCCGTCTGCGTGAAAGTCTTTTGCGAGTGTGAGGATGAGGTCGATTCTTCTTTGGACGCCACAGTTGGCAAAGTTTGGGAGATACTTTCTGGCTAGGCTTTCTAGGGGTTTTGAGGGGTTTAGGCTTCCGGTCCAAACGTGCGAGAAGGTTTCGGCGACAACGATTGCGCCAAGGCTTTCTAGGTAGTTGAAGAATTTTAGGTTGAACCACATTGGCAGGTTGTCCCAGATCAGCCTATATCGTTCGTTTTCTGTTGTGCCTACGCCGTTTTTCGCTCGTTCTTTGACTTCGTCTCGCAGTTTCGTGTAGAAGTCCGCTGCAGCTTGCGTGGCGGGTGTGCAAAGCATAAAGAAAACCGCTGAGAAGGCATCTCTTGCTCCCATGGGCGTCGGAATAGTTCTTCGATAGTCTTGGATTTCTAGCCAGAGACTGCTCGTGCGATCTGAGAGGGCTATGGCTTTTTGTAGTTTGTTTTTGTCGAGTCGGTTGCCTGTCTGTTTTTCTAGGAAGGTGATTAGGTCTTCGAGTTGTGTGACGTATTGTTGTATGTGGTGGGTTTCGAGGTTTTCCGGATCCGCACCAGTGATGTTGTATGGTATGTCTAAGAGGTATAGTGGGCGTTTAAGATGGTGGCTTAAGACTTGGAACCATTTCAGGTGGGTGTCGCAGGCGGCTGTCGACGCCACTAGGAAGTTGGGTTTTGGCATTCCCCCTTCTGGAAGGATTTCTTTCTCTTCCGTTAGGATTGAGCCTATTACAGTGCGGGCGTATGAGCAGAGGTCTCTGGAGTAGCCGTGTCTCTCGGCGATTTCCGCCAAGCGCACTGAAACTTGTCTTGCGGCGCACACGGAGGCGTAGTTTTCTGGCCATATCGGCGTGATGTTCATGGCTTGGAGGATTTCGACTGGGAAGGTTGAGGTTACCCATGCGATTGGTTTGTTTTGTTTTTGGTTTTTGTGGGCGTTTTGGTAGTGGGGTTGGATGTGGTTTTGGTAGAAGCCTTCTAGGGTTTGTATTCTTGGCATGGTTATGGGACTCCTTTTATTGTTTCGATGAAGGCTTCGATTCTTGTTTTTATTGGGGCTATGCCGCTTCTGGTGTGCTCGTATTCGATGGTTATGGTTGGTATGCCTTCTGCCTTCAACTCTTGTGTTAGTATCGGGGCGTCGAAGAGATGCGTGTCGCAGAATTTTAGGAGGAAGTTGATGACCGCTTCGACTTTGTATTCTTTGATTAGTTGTTTGATGTGGTTGAGTCTTTCTTGGCGCTGGTCGTGCATGAAGGGGGATGGGATTTTGTTTAGGTAGCGTTTGCTGATGGCTCGTATTGGGTCTTTATCTGCGCCCACAAGGTTCCAGAAGTATCTTGTTCCCGTGCACAAGTCATCTGCGACTGCAATTCCGCCGACTGATTCAACAATGGTGAGCAAGTCTGGGGTGTCCATTATGCTTCCTGTGATTAGTAGGCGTACGCCTGGTTTTGGTGGGTCTGGGCGATTTGGTATCTCTTTTAGTAGTTGTTTTAGGAGTTTGTTGTGTTCTTCTTTGGGTGTTAGCATACTTGATAGGACGACTTGCAGGGTTTCGACTCCGCTGATGAGTGGTGGGTCTTTTCGTCTTAGGTCGTAGACTTGTTTTAGGAGGGTTCTGTTTTCGTTGTAGACTTGGATTGAGTCGTGTAGGGTTTTGTTGGATATGGTGGTTTTGAAGTGTTTTTCTAGGGATTCCTTGAATCTTAGGAGTTCATTGTAGAAGAACTTCTGGCTCTTTGAAGTGTTTGTTTGGGGAGTGTTTATGAAGTGAAAGTAGGGGATTTTTGTGTAGTGCCTCCAGAGGTCATAGGTTTTGGTGGAGTTGTCACAGCTGTTGCTGGTGACTAAGCCGTCTAAGTAAGCGTAGTCGCCTCTTAGGGCTTGGTCGAGGCAACTGCGGGTGAAGGAGCAGGCGTTGCGGGGTAGGTAAGCGTCTGCTAATGTTGTGGCGGTTTCCATGCTTCCTAAGACTCTGACTGGTAATGCGTCCATAGAATGGATGATTTCTTCTGGTGTGTAAGTGCAGTTCCAACCAATGACAGGTCGTTTGTTTTGGTTTTTCCAAGTTTTCGCAATGGTGTGTCTTTTTTGGAGTATGTCTGTGAATGGCTGTAAAAATTGCATGACTGGGACACTCGTGGTTTGAGTGTTGTTAAGAAGGGATTTAACTCTTTAATGATTCGGTCAAAACTTGGAAGTGAAGAGGAGTACGTCTAACTCTGAATCTGAGTTAGCAACATTAGGGGTTCATAAATGTTTTATGAAATCTGGATGAGATAGCTTGTTTCGATGTGGTGGAAGTGGAAACTGAAATCGCAACAGTGAGTGCTGTTGAAGCGAGAAGAGAATTGACAGAGCTGGATGTTGGCACGTTGTTTCATTGCATTTTGTTTGCGTATCAGAAAGCGTTGAAGGATATTTTGGGTACGGGTTCTGCGGTTTTCGTGCATCCTGTGTTAAAGACCGTTACACGGATTAGTGAGAGGCAGGGTATCAACTTGATTAGGGGAGAGACCATAGATGAGGTGTTTGCTAATCTTTCGAGGCTTGTTGAGGAGACTGGGTTTCTTAAGGAGTTTCGGTTTGAGAAGTTGGGTCCTGAGAGGTATGTTGTTCGTGTTGATGGGTGTGTTTGGGCGGGTCATATTCATGCGGAGTTGAAGCCTAAGGATGTGACTTGTCCTTTTGCGCTTTTAGCCATGTCTATTTTTGAGAAGGTGTTGAATGGTAAGGTTAGGGTGGCTGATTCAGAGTATTTTAAGACTGGAACCAGAACCAGAATTGAACTATTATAGCAACTCTGAGAAGATTCCGATTCTTTTTTTTGGTGTGATGACCCTTGAACTTTTGGGGTTAAAGGTTGATACAGTCACTGGAAAACTAACACCCGTAGAGCTAAGATACTCCAAACACAAAAGAGCACATTGATACGTTTGAGTTATCTGTTTCGTTTGCTGTTCTTAATCCTTTTCTAAGCAAACTTTTATGTGAAGTTTAACGGATATGCATATCTAAAGAGGGTTGATATGGTTAAAATCTTTATTTCTCATAGTAGGTTAGATGGTTGGTTAGTTAAACCAATAAGTGATGTTCTTAAAGAAATAGGCGTGGAGCCTTATGTTGCCGAGATAGAAACACCAGAGGCGAAGCCTTTACCGACTAAATTTAAGGAGCATATACGAACTTCTGATGTTACAATTCTTTTGTTGACTGCGAGTGTCATGCGTTTCCCAAAGACTCGTGACATTATCAACTGGGAAGTGGCAGCCGCTCATACTCTCGGGAAACCTGTTTATGTGTTCAGAGAGAAAGACGTGGAAGTTCCTCTCATGATTTCCTACATTACGGACTACTTTACCTTTGACCCAATTAGGAAAGAAGATTTGAATGCCGTCATGGAACGAATAAGAAAAATAGCCCGAATTTTAAAGGAACACGAAGACACAGTTAAAGCGATAGTGACCGTAGTAGCCGTAGGATTAGGGATATTGCTTTTCGCGTATCTGTTGTCAAAAGCCCGCTGAGAAGAAAATGAGGGAAACAATTCGAGTGAGATAGAGCAAAAAATAGTAAAGCCTTGAAAAATTCTGAGGGCAGAGAAGAAATGACTGAACGATGTTACAATTGTGGCAAAGAAGAGAAGATAACGAAGGGGGTTTCAAATATAGAGAAGATTGAAGTTGATTTGGCAGAATATTCTAAAGAAGGAGAGAAGTATATGCCTTTGTGCAGTGAATGCAGTGAGAAATTGGAAAATGGTGAAATAGAAGGCATTGAAGAAAAATGGAAAGCGGAGAAAAACAAAGCACGCTATTCTTCTCTCGAGGAGCCGTCTGAAGACGAAGAAGAATACCTCGAATGCTATAAATGTGGTAAATTAATCCCAATTGGTGTGCTTTACTACTCTGTGAATAAAGAAATAGAGAAGTCAAAAGGAGAGATTGAAGCAGAAAATCTGTTCATTTATTGCGAGGACTGTTTCAAGAAATTAGAAGTCGTAATGAAAAAGAAGTAGCTCTCCATGATTTAAGAAAAACCTCTGAAAACTCTCAATAATTGTGAAATGGGAAAAACTTTTGGCAGAACCAAACCGATTAGGTGAGAAAGAAAAATGAATGGAAGAAAAGAGCGTTGTTCTAGTTGTGGTTCAAAGAAGATAACAATCAACGGAACCACAAAGAAGTGCAACGTATGCGGCTTCGAATGGAAGGAAAAACCAAAAAGAAAAACAGCCAAGAAGGATAAGGTTAGATTCTAAGATTCTAATCACTCTCGAAATCGCCTACACGAAGAAAAAGTGTGGAAGAAAGAAGAATCACTCAAACTCATCTTAACTTTGCTGTATGTATACATCCGTTTCCTTCAAGCTTACAGGTTAAGTCTACCCCGAACTCCTTAGCCACTTCTCGGTTAATCTTTGGCTCAAACTCGCACATGAATCTTGGGTCCAAGTCCAGACCCGCTTTCTTCACTACATCTCTCATTCTGCCGAGGACAGAACAGTTCTTGACTCTCACAGTTACCTCACGATCAGAAACCTTAGTTAACTCAATGCCTGACAAGGGCTGAGTTGTTTGCATCATATACACATATTGGTCAACAACTTGACCGAACGCCTTGCCAGGAGAAATCGCCTTCAGCAACTTAAATGCCACACCCCAAACGCTTGGAACCATCTTCTTCTGCACCTTCACCGACCAATCAATGCACTTGTCTCCCACTCCCAGCTCTTTATGGAGAGCGTAGAGTGTAGCGATGTTCAAGTAGTATGCGTCAAGGAGCCTGTCATACTTCTCTTCAAGGGGCATCTCTTTAATCGCCAAAACTCTCACCTCCTTCCAAAAATCATACAGGTATAGCCCTTTTGCCATAACTTCTATTTAAGACGCTTGTTCACTCATGCATGCACACTCCTTAAAAACCATTAAAAGCCCAGAGAGAAGATGAAGAAGAAAAAGCATCCAAAAAAGAAAGTCAGATTCTA
>Ga0315314_1001895_pt1 | contig 17776 bp, 20 predicted proteins | sample TDP9_MG_FD_203631 | JGI IMG/M metagenome (GOLD analysis project Ga0315314, IMG submission 203631) | Freshwater sediment microbial communities from Lake Towuti, South Sulawesi, Indonesia - TDP9 | ecosystem: Environmental > Aquatic > Freshwater > Lake > Sediment | place: Indonesia: South Sulawesi...
AGAGGTGTAAAAATGTCAAGAAAAACTTCCGAGAAACTGATTAATAAAAACGGTACTCGTTTAGATGGAAGAGAGTTAAACCAGCTAAGACCCTTAAAGATCGAGGTCGGCATCCTCGCCAACGCCGACGGTTCAGCTTACATCGAACAAGGAAAGAACAAAATCCTCGCCGCAGTTTACGGACCAAAAGAACTCCATCCGAAACACCTAGCCTTACCAGACCGTGCCTTGCTTCTCTGCCGATACCACATGGCGCCCTTCTCAGTTCAAGAGAGAAAGTCACCAGCTCCCTCCAGAAGAGAGATAGAACTCTCTAAAGTGATTCGAGAAGCCCTCGAGCCCTCAGTTTTCCTCGAACACTATCCAAGAACGTCTATCGACATCTTCATTGAGGTCCTTCAAGCGGACGGTGGAACGAGATGCGCGGGAATCACGGTGGCTTCTCTCGCCTTGGCAGACGCGGGGATTCCCATGCGCGATTTAGTTGCCGCGTGCGCGGCTGGAAAGGTGGAGGGTCAGTTAGTTCTTGATTTGACTGACGTTGAGGACAAGGCTGGAACAGCAGACTTACCCTTAGCTTGGATGCCTAATCTAAACGCTATAACATTGCTTCAGATGGATGGTGATCTAACCACCAACGAGTTTGAGCAAGTTTTGAACCTTGCCATAGATGGATGCAAACAGACACACGCTCTTCAGAAAGAAGCGTTAAAGGCGAAATACGTGACTGTGAAGGAGGCTGTGGAAGAGGAATGACATCTTCAATCTCAGTCGCAAAAGTGAAGCAAAAGCGAATAGCCGAACTGATTTCACACGGGAAGAGACTGGACGAGCGAGGACTGAATGACTATCGAGAAGCCCAAATTGAGGTAGGGATTATAGAGCGCGCCGAGGGCTCTGCTCGAGTGCGTTTGGGCAAGACCGAAGTGATGGTTGGAACAAAAATTGAGGTGGGCGAACCTTTCCTCGACGTCCCTAACGAAGGAGTTCTCACGGTTAATGCGGAGTTAGTGCCACTGGCGTCGCCCAAATTTGAACCTGGACCACCAAACGAGAACGCGATAGAACTCGCAAGGGTTGTTGACAGGGGCATCAGGGAGTCAAAGGCAATCTCTCTCGAAAAACTCTGTGTCACACCCGGGAAGAAAGTCTTTGTGGTTTTCGTTGATGTTTATGTTCTAAATGATGATGGAAACCTGATAGATGCCTCTGCCATGGCTGCACTCGCCGCGTTAGTCAACACAAAAATCTTCAACTATGAAATCAAAAATGGCGAAGTCGAAATAAAACCAGGATACACCCAACTTCCCATAGTCGACTATCCAATCGCAGTGACATTCGCGAAGATAAACGACAAGTTGGTGGCTGATCCATGGCTTGTGGAAGAGCAAGTGATGGATGCGAGACTCACGATAACTGTGGACAAGGATGGAAAAATCTGTGCGATACAGAAGGGTGGCTACGGCTATTTTTCTATGGAACAGATTCTAGAAGCCGCAAAAATAGCTCAGCAAAAGGCTGAGGAGTTGCGAAAGATTGTGGTGAGGGACTGATGGGTCGAAGACGAACAAAGAAGGTGGGTTCAACAAGAGGCTTTGGCGCTCGTTACGGTGCAACCGTTAGAAAACGATACATACAAGTGATCTCAGAGACGAAAAAGTTTCATAAGTGCCCACAGTGCAGTTCTGAAGCGGTCCGACGCCAAAGCGTTGGCGTTTGGAAATGCAGAAAATGTGGCTTTACTTTTACGGGTGGCGCCTACACACCCTCTACAAAACTTGGTGTTGTAGCTAAACGCACAGCAAAGGGCTTGCCACCACTAGAAGTTTCTGTGGAGGAAAGTGAAGAGACGGTGAAGTGATGCGTTGGAGAGAGAGACAAGAGAGGAAAGGAATGTTAAATGGGTCTTGATAGTTTCTTTGATCATGTTTTTTGTGCTGAAATGGTGGTATTTCTTAGGTCGTCCCTTGCCTTACGCCTTCTTTGACTTTTGGTTTTTCATATATTTGATCAATATTTTATCTCTGATACTGACAATTACCTTCGCTGCCCTTAACAAGACGGACTTTGGAGACCCAGAAGTAACTTATCAGCTCTCCATCTTCTTCTTCGTGGTCTCAATGGCGTTGCTCTTTGTCTCTCAACTTCAACTCATCTTAACGCTTGTCTACTGACCTAAATCAATCACAAGACCTAACACAGTTATCTGAAATGAGCTGGAATCATGCCCGAAAGAAAAAGCATACTGTTGACAACATCTCGAAGACCAACAAACAGAATAAGAAGCTTTTGTCATGACCTTGCTGTTTGCCTCCCTGATATTATTAGAATCAATCGTGGCAAACTAAACCTCGACGGCATTGCAGAAAAAGCACTTGAAATCAATGCCGATCGAGTCATCATTATTGACCGATGGAGAGGTGGCCCTGGAAAAATCCAGCTTTTTCTTGTGAAAGAAACCAGTTTAACGCCAGTTCCTCCCCTAATTTACATTGGAGGCATTAAACTTAGAAGGGAGTTTGAGATAAAAGCGAGAAAAGTCCAGTCTTCTGTCATAACCATCTCACCAGAAAGTTCTTTTCATGGCAAGAAAATTGCAGGTTTTTTGGCACGTTTCTTTAACATTCCAGTGTTATCGGTTGAACAAGCTGGTTCTGGGTATTCTGCTTCCATGCATATTTCGGCAAACACCTCAGGTCGAATCACGATTACATTCGTGCTTCTACCAGAGTTTAGGGAAGTAGGCCCCCGCATAAGTTTAGCAAAGGCAACATATTTCGACAGGGTTGAGTAAACTGGTCCACTCAGAAAGACAGAAACGACTTTATCAAACCGAGCGCGCACACCTGAAGGCACCAATTTCTTTAATAGATAGTTTTTGTTTAAGGACACTTTGCTTTCAATATTCGTGATGTCAGAAAATGAAGACTCACGCCACTCTTAACTTAAACTTTCCTTCTAAAAAGCGTCTACAGATTATTCTTGAGGCGCTGAGGCCTGAAACAAAAATCTCGTCTGCGAGGCGCTCTACGGTTCAGGTGGAAGGTGAAGGTAACCGTTTGACATTGATTTTTGAGGCAAGAGACACGTCTGCTTTGAGGGCTGCCCTAAACTCTTATTTACGCTGGGTTGTCGCCATAAATGATGCGTGCTCTGCGATAGATGCTGTCGAAAAACGGAAAGACTAGTTTGTGGGTTTCTCTCAACAGAAAACACTTTAAATCTGATGTGAAGTTAAATGTTAAGAACCTTAGTATCTAGATGGTAGATGGTCAGAGAGATGGGTGAGGACATTTCGAAGCTTCCACCCCAAGTTCAGCAACGGCTACTGAGACTCCAGCAACTGCAACAGACGTTACAAGCAGTGCTAACCCAGAAACAACAACTCGAACTGGAACTCAATGAGGTGGAGCAAGCACTAAGTGAACTGGAAAAATTGACTGACGAGGCAGTGATCTACAAGTCTATTGGTTCACTTTTGGTAAAGTCGGAAAGAACAAAGGTTACGACTGAACTAAAGGAGAGAAAAGACCTCCTCAACATGAGAATCGGTGTACTCGGTAAGCAAGAGGAACGACTGAGAGTTCAAGTGAAGGATTTGCAGACAAAACTGCAGCAAGACCTGCGTCCGATTTCGCCTTCGCCTGCATAAGGTGAAGAATTTTTTGGAAAAAATCGGTATACCACCCGTCAGCTCAAAGCAGTTGGAAGAGTTGTGCGAATTAGCTGAAAAGACCGCGAGAAAATACGTCTTCTCGAAAATTCCTTCGCGCAAAATCTCTACCCTGAACGTAACGGTTGAGGTTGAAGGAAGAAGACCCATCACTGTGAACGTTGATGTGGAAATCACCTTGTCGCCGCTGATGAGAAATTACGATGTTTCCAAATTGGCTAGAGAAGCTACACAGGAGGCTTTCGGATCCGTGGAAAAATACTTGAGGGAACTTGCATGCAAATCCAAAAAATAATATCTCTTATAGACGAATCGAAGGCTAAGTTGGTGGTTTTGCTGTGTCATCACAACGCTGATCCTGACGCAGTTTGTTCAGCGTTTGCTCTTTCTAAGTTGTTGAAGCGTCTGGAACCAGAGTTGAGCGTCGAAATGGCGGCAGCTCAAGGTCCAAGTCGTCTTTCAAAATTCTTGCTTAATTCACTTCCCGCAAACTTGACAAAGCAACCACGGATCGAGGAAGCGGATATTTTAGTGTTGTTGGACACCAATACCATTCAGCAGTTAGACGAGTGGAGTGAACGAGTTGTAACATCTGGTGCACCTCTTGTCGTGATTGATCATCATGCCAGTCATCCCGAAACCGAACGTTTAGCAACTCTCTGCATCACAGATGAAGAAGCTTCATCCACCTGCGAGATCATTTATCGGTTTTATAGGGAAGCCGAAGTAGAGATGGGCGAAGTCGAAGCGAAGGCGTTGTTTCTCGGAATAGCCTTTGATACAAGACATTTTATTTTGGCGGGTTCGGGCACACTTAAGACTGTGGCTGAGCTTATTGATGTCGGGGTCAACGCCAAAGAAGCCTTGTCTCTGCTTTCGCTACCCATGGATCATTCTGAACGCATAGCCCGACTCAAAGCAAGTCGGCGAGTGAGACTGATGAAAATTCGAGAATGGCTGGTCGCTTTCTCTCACGTAAGTGCTTACCAAGCTTCCGCCGCCAGAGCCTTAATAGGATTAGGAGCCCACATCGCAGTTGTAGCGGGTCAAAAGGGAGAAAGGATTCAAGTTAGCTTGAGAGCATGTCGTGACTTCTACAATAAAACCGGAATTCACTTAGGTCGAGACATAGCAAACCCCCTTGGAGGTTATCTCAAGGGCATGGGCGGCGGACACTCGGTGTCTGCTGGAGCTAATGGAGTCGGAGACGTAGAGGCTACTTTAAAGCGATGCGCAAGGCTGTTGAAGGAATCCATCATGAAAGTGGGTTAAGATTTGGCACTCTTTTTTAAGTAGCTACTCTTAAATGAACCGAGAAATCTTGCAATAGAAACGAAGCAGGCGACCTCAACATTGGCGCTCATCGAGACTAAAAATCTAACGTTTACGTATCCTGGTGGAACAAAACCCGCAGTTGAAGACGTGACAATCTCGGTCGAGAAAGGAGACTTCGTGATTCTTACAGGTCCGAGTGGTTGTGGCAAAACAACTCTGTGCAGATGCTTCAACGGACTTATTCCCCACTTCTATGGTGGAAAACTTGAAGGAGACATTACCGTCGCTGGTTCAAACGTAACTGAGTGTTCAATTCATGAACTCGCTCGACACGTTGGCATGGTATTTCAAAATCCTGAAAACCAACTTTTCGCGCTATCCGTTGAGAAGGATGTAGCCTTCGGACTTGAAAACTGTGGAGTGCCAAGGGAGGAGATGAGGAAAAGAGTTGACTGGGCTCTCCAAATGACTAACATAGAAGAACTTCGGGAGAGGGCACCCCACGAACTTTCTGGGGGTCAGCAACAACGTGTTGCCCTAGCCTGCGTGCTTGCAATGCAGCCAGAGGTTATGGTGTTTGATGAGCCAACTTCCTTCCTTGACCCACTTGGTGCCCAAAAAATCTTCGAGGTGATCAATGATCTAAACAAGAAGTTGGGCATCACCATAATCCTTGTCGAGCATCGGTTAGATTTAGCTTCCAGATACGCCAACCATGTTGTTGTTATGGATGAGGGAAAGGTCGTTTTGGACGGTGAACTCCGTCAAGTTTTCGACTCTGAAAAGGCACGGTTGATTGGTGTAGGAATCCCTAAGGCAACCAGACTTTGCCAGATTCTCAGAGAAAACGGAGTGAAACTCAGCAAAGTCCCCATAAATTCCGAAGAAGCCTCTCAACTTCTGAGGAAGATGATAATTCATGATTGAAGTTACAGACCTTTATTTCACTTACCCAAACGGCATCGAAGCCTTAAGGGGAGTCTCCATCACCATACGAAATGGAGACTTTGTCGCCATCATGGGTCAGAACGGCGCGGGCAAAACAACGTTGGTGAAGCACTTTAACGGACTGTTGAAACCCACGAAGGGGGCGGTTCTTGTTGACGGAGTCAGCACCCGAGACGTCAGTGTAGCTAATCTCGCCCGAAAAGTGGGATTTGTGTTCCAGAATCCAGATCATCAACTCTTTTGTGAAACTGTGGAGGAGGAAGTGGCTTTTGGTCTCAAGAATTTCGGCTATGCGAGTAACGTTATAAGTAGACGAGTGAACTGGGCTTTCAACCTCTTGGGTTTGACGCAGTATCGCAAAACATCCCCTTTCATGCTCAGTGGTGGGGAAAGAAAGCGAGTGGCTTTAGCCTCTATTCTCGCCTGGAACCCCAAAATCGTCATCCTTGATGAACCAACGATTGGGCAGGACTACCAGCAGAAAGAGAAGTTGCGCCAATTTATCACTCAGCTTAGGACTCAGAAGAAAACTGTAGTTGTTGTTACTCATGACGTTGAGTTTGTGGCAGAGTGCAATCCTCGTGTCGTGTTGATGACTGAAGGAAAAATCGTGGCTGATGGAAGAGCTGACAAGATTCTCACGGACTATGAACTTGTCACAAAGGCATCCTTGGTGCCTCCGCAAGTGACCCAGATTTTCATGAAACTCTCCGACTTGGGACTACCTTCCGATGTAATTGATGTTCACGAAGCGAGAAAGATTTTGCTTGACCTTTTGGAGGGTTCTTGATGAGTGTTTTTGATGGGTTAAAGTTCAGGAAGGTTTCTTCACCCGTCCATAACTTAGATCCGCGGGTTAAGTTCTTCTTTGTTTGCGTGCTCTTTGTGGTGGCTGTTATGTTTGTTCAGTTGTTGCCTCTTCTTGTGTTGTTTTTTGTCCCATTACCCTTTGTTTTTGTGGCTGGTGTGAAGCGGGAGTGGATACGGTCGTTGAAGGGGGCTTCTATGCTGGCTTTCATTATTTTCTTTTTTAACTTCATCTTCAACTACATCTACAACGAATACCCCAAGATTCCGTCCGCATCCCTCATAGAATACTCTGTGGCGATGACCCTCCGCTTCGTTGTGATGGTCGAAACCTTCTCCGTGTTCTTTCTAACGACCTCGCCAGACCTGCTCGGATTGGCACTCGAACAGAGCCGTGTTCCCTACGAGTTTTGTTTCGCCTTCACTACCGCTGTTCGTTTTGTCCCAGTCTTGGCCGAGGAAGCCCAAACAATAATGGACGCCCAAAAATCCAGAGGACTAGAACTGGAACGCGGAAACTTTCTGAAGAGAATAAGAAACTACATTCCGATTCTCATTCCACTGATCGTTAGCGCCATTCGTAGAAGCTTAGAACTCGCGGAGGCGATGGAGTCTAGGGCATGGGGAGCAACCAAAAAAAGGACTAACCTTTACGTGCTAAAACTGAGAAGGACAGATTATGCGTTGGCATTTATCTCGATTCTTATGTTGATTCTTGCTGTTCTGGTATGGCGTTTCATCCCCATTCCAGCCTTGAATACCCTCTTGTCTTTTTAATAGGCTATACATCCGTTGGTAGCCCGGGATACGTGACTTATCTCGTTTAAATTTCTCACTTCGAACTAATAAAGACGACAGATCTGGCTAGAGGAAAATATTGCATTAGATTATTGGGTTCAAATCCTTCCCCCGCACATGCTCGAAGCATGATTTGATAGGATTGCAATCCCTTCTGCAGAGTTTGTCGTTGGCATATGAATCGCGTAAATATAAATAGTATAGAGAACCTAAATGAAGATGGGAGTTGGTTTGGAAGAAATAGATGAAGCTTTTGACTGGCTTATGCTGATTCTTGGTACGATAACCGCAGCTTTGATGGGGACTCTGCATTTATATCCTTTACCCAGTCCTCCTCTTACACTAAAAATAGAACTTCAATTCATTAGATTACTTTTTGTCCCTTTGATTGTGCTTGTAGTTTTTTGGCTCAGTTCGCATCTGATTGAAAACAAGGCAATAAGAATCGTTTTGAAGTCTTTTTCGTGGTTATACGCGCTTTCGCTCCTATTAATCGACATTCTATTCTTTCTAGGTGTTATCTTACAGAAAGACATTCGCGCATCGCTGCTAGGTGTAGGATTACTTTGGGTGCCTACTATAGCCTATTTAGGCGTCATTCGCAAACGATACAAACGGATATACTCAAATTCAAAGTTTCTCAACAGTAACATAATCCAAGTACTCTTCTGCAACATAGTAACGGGAATCGCAGTAATACAAACAATAGTTTCAGCTCCCCTCGTGTGATTCAAATCTCCCCCGACGTTATAGTCGCAGACGCAAAATTCCGAGAATTTAAACCTCGACCTGTCCGCCGTGTAATGGTAGCCCGGGAGAGATTCGAACTCTCGTCGGAGGGTCCAAAGCCCTCTATGCTTGTCCACTACACCACCGGGCTAAACTAGACAAGTCGATCACGCCACAGAGCAGAATAATCCTTCGCGCATAAATAACCTTAACGTCACAAAAATCGGAAAAGCATTATTGCTTCTTCATCCTACAATTATTTTAGGCGGCAAGCTCTTGGGAGTCAACCTTACGCCAATAATAGTCAAAAAAACAATCACGTTGGGACATCTTAGAGGTAAAAGTCTCGCGGTAGACGCCAACAACTACCTCTACCAATTCTTGGCACTGATTCGAACACCAGAAGGAACCCCACTCAAAGATTCCCAAGGCAACATCACATCTCACTTAGCCGGGCTCATGTTTCGTTCTACACGGCTGATACACGATTACGAAATCCGCCTCATCTTTGTCTTCGACGGCGAACCCCCAAAACTAAAGGAAACAGAAATCAAGAAGAGACGAGAACTTCGGGAAAAGGCTACCCTAGAATGGAGAAAGGCATTAGAGAAAGGAGATTACGAAACAGCCTTCTCCAAGGCAGTTATGACAAGTCGATTAACAAAATCCATGATCAACGACTCCAAGAGACTCCTTGACTTGCTAGGTATCCCCTATGTTCAGGCGCCTGAAGAGGCTGAAGCTCAAGCCGCCTATATGGCTAAAAGAGGCGATGTTTGGGCTTCGAGCAGCAAAGACTACGACACGCTCTTATTCGGCACTCCAAGACTCGTGAGATACCTAACAATCTATGGAAAAGAGTTTCTCCCAAGCAAAGGAACCTCCAAACCCTTAAACCCAGAACTCATAAGCTTGAACAAATTCCTGTCACAAAACAAAATAACCAGAGAACAACTCATCGACCTAGCAATTCTAATCGGTACAGACTTTAATCAGGGCGTCAAAGGAATCGGACCAAAAACAGCATTAAGCCTACTGCAAAAGCACGGCAGAATAGAAAGCTTGCCAAGCGAAATCGCATCAAAGGTTCCTCAACACTACGAAGACATCCGCAAAATCTTCCTCAACCCAAAAATCACCCCAAACTATGCCCTCAACTACACGAAACTGCAGGAAGACAAACTCTACGACTTCCTCTGCAACGAACGCGACTTTTCCAGGCAACGTGTTGAAAAAGTCGTTCAGAGAATGAAGAAAATTTATCTAAGTAAGGAACAAAAAGGATTGGAGAAATGGCTTCTTGACAAGACTGCTTAACAAAAAGGATTCTTGTTTATCTTCAAAGAGACAAAAACTTTAGATTAGAAGAGTTACACTAACTCAGAGGTTTTCCCCTTGGAATTTGCCTTCGAAACCATGAAAAAAGAAGACATAGACAAATGCGCCAACATTATTCTCTCCTCGATGAAAAATCAATTAATCCCAACCGACCAAAACAAAGAAGCCATAAAACAAATGCTATCCAGAACCCAAACCACCACACTGATCGCCAAAAAGAAAGGAAAAATAGTTGGATTGATTGGTGGAACCGCACCCAACGTAAATTTCGTCACGATCCTAGATGAGGAGAGTGCACGCAAAGGACTCGCAAACACGCTGCTCGACAAGTACGCAGAAATCGTCAAGCGAAGTCTACCTCACACAACCTACCTTAAAGCGTCATTGTTCGCCGACCAACCAGACACTCTAGCGTTGTATTCTAGATTAGGCTTTGTAGTAGACGGATTCGCCAAAGACTTCGCCATGGGAAGAGACATGGTTTTCATGAAAAGACGATTTCAAACAAAACCAGCAGAAATATAGTTTGTCAAGGCGAATCCACTGGCTTTTCATTAGTTATCTTTCGACTGGTTCTAGAACGAACTGTTGTGCTTAACATCCCGCCTACGGCACCACCGACCAAAAATCCTAACCACATCCAAAAGAGACCCCCAACAGTCCGAAAGATCAATAAGATAAAGAGAGCACTCATGAGAAAGTCTCCCACACCAATCAACAGCCCAACTATCACATGATTATGGGCAACTCGCCGTCCAACCATATATCCAGCGATTATCCCTCCAACCATTGTAGAAAAAACATCTGCAAAGGGCGGAACTGCCCCTATATAAATGGCAATAAAAATAAGAACCATAGCTACTCCAAACCCCAGAAAGGTTCCAGCCAAGAACTCATCAGACGAAGGAAATCTTCTAGACAACTCTCTCTTTTCAAAATATTTAAGACATCGTTTAATAAAGCTTCATGTAAACGATGGTCAATTCAAGAGGAACAGTGGTTGGGTAGAAAGAACAGCGACAAAAAACCCATGTTTGATCCAGAAAGTATCAAGGTTATCTTGGCAACTGATGCTGGAAGCACTACAAGTAAGGCTCGATTTTTCAAAAAATTAGGCAACGAGTACAGGTTTGTAGCGAGCGGAGAAGCCCCAACCACCGTGGAAGCTCCCTTTGAAGACGTAACGATGGGTATCCGCAACGCCATAAGAGAAGTAGAAGAGCTAACTGGTCACACACTTCTGACAGAAGAAGGAATCATAACACCAACGCAAGGTGAGAAAAAGGGCGTAGACCTCTACGTAACCACGAGTAGCGCTGGAGGAGGGCTCCAAATGATGGTAGCCGGCGTTGTCAGGACCATGACTGCGGAGAGTGCTGAAAGAGCTGCCCTGGGCGCAGGTGCCATTGTGATGGATGTTATGGCTATAGACGACGGAAGAAGAATCCATCAAAAAATCCAGCGTATACGATACTTACGCCCAGACATGATTCTTGTGGCAGGCGGCACAGACGGCGGGACAATCAGTCATGTGGTTGAGGTAAGCGAACTAATCAAATCTGCAGAGCCTAAGCCTCGGTTGGGCGTTAGCTTCCAGCTGCCCATCGTGTACGCTGGGAACAAGGACGCCAGAGAGTATATCAAAGACACGTTAGGAGAGAAATTCGCGTTAAGAACCGTAGACAACATCCGCCCAGTTCTAGAGGTTGAGAACGCCCTTCCAGCCAGAGAAGCGGTTCATGAACTCTTCATGGAACACGTTATGTCACACGCACCTGGATATAGCAAACTAATGAAATGGACTGATGTACCTATTATGCCAACCCCAGCTGCCGAGGGAACGATGTTTCGCACCATAGCTGAAACATACAACATGAACGTCATCGGTGTGGGTCTCGGCGGAGCCACCACCAACGTATATTCAATCTTTGGAGGAAAGTTTGTCCGAACAGTAAGCGCGAATCTTGGCATGAGTTACAGTATCTGCAATGTTCTCAAAGAAGCTGGAATAGCAAACATCCTGCGATGGGTACCCTTTGAAATAGAAGAAGCTGATCTACGAAACAGATTGCGCAACAAGATGATTCGCCCAACCACTATTCCCCAAACCCTCCATGAACTAATGGTTGAGCATGCGGTTGCTCGAGAAGCGTTGCGGTTGGCTTTTGAACATCACAAACAACTGGCTAGAGGCTTGCGTGGCGTACAGAGGAAACGCACCATCGCCGATATCTTCGAACAGACTATGGGAGAAGAGACGCACATAAAAATGATGGAACTCAACTTCTTAGGAGGCACTGGTGGACTACTTTCTCACGCTCCAAGGAGAGCACAGTCTGCGCTGATGCTGATTGATGGTTTTCAACCAGAGGGAGTGACAAAACTAGCCCAAGACAGCGTTTTCATGATGCCTCACCTCGGAGTCTTGTCTACAGTCCATCCCAAAGCTGCTATGGAAATCTTTGAGAAAGACTGCTTAGTCAGACTTGGAACCTGTATTGCTCCAGTGGGAGAAGGTAAACTAGGAGAAACTGCAGTGAAGATAAGAGCCAAAACATCTGACGGGGAAATCACAGAGGATGTTCCCTTTGGAACAATTAAAACAATCCCTCTAAAGGAAAAGGAGATAGTTAACGTCAAGATAGAACCTCACGGCGGTTTGGATGTGGGCGCTGGTGGGGGACATAGCTACGCTGCTTCCGTCGAAGGTGGGGTAGTTGGCATTATTGTTGATGCTCGTGGGAGACCACTTGTCTTGCCAAAAGACTCCAAGGAGCGATCAAAGAAATTAATCGATTGGTTTAGGGCATTGAACGCCTATCCTCAAGAAACACTTGCGAGAATACAGAAAACACTTTGAGAGGTGAAAACATGGGAGAAGCATACACCCCTGGCTTGAAAGTGAAAAAATCTCTTGTTGTGAGAAGGACTAGAAAACTTCCTATAAAAGGAGAAACTCTTGTAAAGGAAGGTGACAATGTTCGCACGGACACTATTGTAGCGAGAACTCATGTTCCCGGCGACCTCCAAATAGTGAGAGTTGCCCAAATATTAGGCATCGAACTTGAAGACACCGAGAAGTACATGGTCCTTAAGGCTGGAGACTACGTAAAAAAGGATGATGTGATAGCCAAAAGCACATCATTCTTTGGGTTGTTTAAGACCTTTGTAAAGTCACCTGTTGAAGGGATGATAGAGCATGTTTCTAACGTGACAGGACAGGTGGTTATACGGGAACCCCCAATTCCAGTAGAGGTTAAAGCATACATTCCAGGTACGGTAGTCAACGTTTTTCCCGAAGAAGGAGTGACCATCGAAACTCCTGCAGCCTTCATCCAAGGCATCTTTGGCATTGGTGGCGAAACACAAGGCAAACTATTAATGGTTGCTGACTCACCTGAAGATGCTTTAACCGCCGACCTCATCAAACCTGATCATAAAGGAAAAATCCTGGTTGGTGGATCGCTGGTAACCGGTGATGCCCTGCATAAAGCGGTGAAAGTGGGCGCCCAAGGTGTTATCGTTGGAGGAATAGATGACAAGGACTTAGTTGAGCTTTTGGGCTACGAGATTGGTGTAGCTATCACCGGTCACGAGGACGTGGGAATCACGTTGATTCTCACAGAGGGGTTTGGCAAAATGCCTATGTCAAAAAGAACCTTTGCGTTACTAAAGTCCCTTGAAGGAAAACAAGCCTCAATAAGTGGCGCAACTCAAATCAGGGCGGGGGTCATCAGACCCGAGATAATCATTCCCTTGGAAGGTAGGGAGATAAGAAAAGTTGGGGAAGAGGAAGAAATTCCTAGTAAAGGGTTGGAGCCAGGCACTAGAATACGGGTTATTAGGGAACCATATTTTGGGGCGTTGGGGCGAGTTGTTAGCTTACCAGTTGAACTTCAGAAGGCAGAAACCGAATCATATGTGAGGGTTTTGGAAGCCAAGTTGGAGACGCAACCTGCTGGCGCGAAACCCGTGGTTATTCCGAGGGCAAATGTTGAAATCATTGAGGAATAACGGTTTTAACGGTCTGAAGCACCAAAATCGGAAGGGTTTCTGTAAAAATTCGGAGTTCTGGTTCCAAAATCTTAAATATCGTTATCTCAAATATCCACTATCGACCGATCGCTAGGGAAAGACTTTGTTCGAGTCACCCTCAGAGCTTGAACTGACGTCGCAGCAGGAAGAGGAACTCGTCGAAAAGCTAGCGCAGTTTATCATGAAGCACAAGATGGAGACTCCAGCCATACTATTCCTTGAAACCCTTAAGCCCGTGAGCTTTGTTAGCAGTACCTTCGCGATGATGTATGTTGCTCCATTCCTAGACATCTATGGCTTGAATATCAATCAGTACGCTCTGCTGTTCCAGAAACGGGAGAACGTCGAACGACTACTTCAGAGAATTGAGGCGTTGATAAAAGAAAGCGATCGGTTGAAAAAAAAGAAAGAAAAAGAAAAAGGAAAAGAGAGGAAACACAAGTGGCGGTTATGGTAGAAGGGCGAATAGCCCAATTCGTCATCTTGGTCGTCTTGAGCATTGCTGTACTCAACGTGTTTCCAGTTTACGCTGGTGTTCCAACCGAGCCTCACAACGCAGACGCTATGTGGATAGAGCCATCATCAACGTCACTAATCGTTGACCTAACGTATACGGTTGGTTACAGATTCACTGTTACGGTGTGCATCAACTCAACCTTCACATGCGGTGGCTGGCAATTCAAGATGCTGTACGACAAGGCACACTTGAAGGCGACAGGATGTGGCTACACCAACGCAACTGCTAATAAAAGCCAATTCATGGAGAACATAACCACAGTTGCCCGCGACCCAACAATCGGTGGATATTACAACGGCACTCACGACTATGTGTTGCACGGTGAGTTATGGCTGAGCGGTCCCATGAGAAACCCCGGATACGGAGACCTCTCATGGGTCGAGTTTGAAGTACTAATGTTACCACCAAGAGGTCCATACTCCCAACTTTCGAGTATGCTAGACATCTCGACCAGCTATGATGCCGACACCTATGCACTAGATGACGTGGGTAAACACGCAATCAGCGTTTACGACTCCACATACACCATCACCTGGCCTGGGGCTATGGTGGACGGGCGAATAGCCCAATCCGTTGTCTTGGTCGTCTTGTGCGTTGCACCGCTTTATTTCATTGAGAGGGCTAGAAGAGGGAAGGTCCCAAAGATTAGAAAACTCGCAGGTCTAGACGCAATAGAGGAATCGGTGGGCAGAGCAACGGAAATGGGAAGACCGGTCATTGCCTCTCATGGCATTGCAGGTTTCGAAGACATCTACGCCGTGCAGACAACCGCAGGTATGAGCGTCTTAGGTTATGTTGCTAGACTCTGCGCTAAGTACGACACTCAACTGCTGGTTCCATGCAGATATTCAGCGTTGGTTCCAGTGGCTCAGGAGATTGTTCAGCAAGCATACATCGCAGAAGGGAAGCCTGAAGCCTACAAACCAGACAACGTGATGTTCTTGTCTGACGAACAATTCGCCTATTCCATTGGGTACATGGGCTTAATGACACGAGAAAAGGCAGCGGCAAACATCATGATAGGAGCATACTGGGCAGAATCTCTGCAGTTAGCTGAGACCGGGTTCATTGGAGGAGCTATTCAAATCTCTGGCACCGCTAACTATCACCAAATCCCGTTCTTTGTGGTTTGCACAGACTACTGCCTAATCGGCGAAGAGATATTTGCAGCTGGAGCCTATCTCTCAAAGGACCCTGTCTTGACAGGAAGTCTGGCAGGACAAGACGTGGGTAGACTTATCGCAGAGATACTCATCATACTGGGGACTATTCTTGTGACAGCAGGCATCAGATGGCTTAGTGAAATCCTTGTCAAATAGGAGGTTTCTAAATGACATGGTATAAAAGAAGAGAAGGCCCTTTGATTGTAACTATAGTCGTAGCGCTGTTTCTTATCTTCGAATGGTACTTCGGCGAAGGAGCGCTCGTTCCTGAAACCACAAAAGCCTCAGCGGAAATACAACGATTCGTGGCTTTCATCCTCGCTTTTGTAATAGGTGTCGGAGCACTCAACGTGCTAAGAATTCATTGGCATCGGATACAACGCCGAAAGCCTGGCGACTATTCTTGGATCTACAGTTCATGGATCTTCATTCTAATTATACTATTCGTCGTCACAGGAGCCATCTTAGGAGCGATTCCTTACGAATATGATCCAGAGGCAGCCGCTTACGTGGCGCATCGTACTGCAGAGCCAAGTTATGTATGGTTGTTCGACTACGTATTATCGACCCTTGACGCAACAATGTATTCGATATTAGCGTTTTTCATAGCTTCTGGCGCCTATCGTGCGTTCAGGGCTAGAACAGCGGAGGCAGCGATTCTCTTGATTGCAGGAACATTAGTGATGTTGGGAAATGCTCCCATTGGAGGGATCATGTGGTCAGGTTTCATTGACATAAACACCTGGATTCAAAGAATTCCAATGATGGCTGGCATGCGAGGAATACTCATCGGTGCAGGCTTAGGAGCCATTGCTATGGGCATACGAATCTTGACTGGACGTGAGAGAGGATACTTGGGTGGAGGCGAATAGAAATGAGTCTTTGGGAAAAACTAGAACGTATCGACCGCAGAGTGTTATACGTTCTCCTTTGGATAGTGGTGCTTCCAATTCTTTTGTACCCATTGAATCTACCAGTAGTTATAGGTGACCTCACGAAGGAATATCATCGTCAAATCGAGCAAATACCTTCAGGTGCAGTGGTTGTATTAGCTTTTGACTTGGGACCAGCAGGGTGGCCAGAGCTCGGCGGCATGTGCTACGGATCAATGCAACATCTTTTCTGGATGATACATGAGAAGGGTATAAAAGTGGTGATGCTGACCTACTGGGCAACCGGAGCCCCACTTATCACCAACTGCTTCGAAGGAGTGTATGGACCAATGGACCAAATGGGCGCCGTCTACGGTACAGACTGGGTCAATCTCGGCTACATTGCCGGCGGAGAAGTCGGCATGTCTAATTTCGCTACTAATGTCTGGGGTGCCAAACCAACAGACTACCAAGGAACCCTTGTAAGTACAATGCCCCTAATGCAGAATGTGCGTACGATACAAGACGTTTACATGCTAGTATCGATTGAAAGTGGAACACCTGGATACGAGGAATACCTACGACAGTGGTGGACTCGAAAAACCACCCTAAAAATTCTAGTCGGAGCTTTAGGTGTCTCTATTCCAGGAGTTGAGCCCTATCGCCCCACTCGTATTCAATCATATATTCCGGGCGGAAGAGGAGCCTCGGAGTATATCTTGCTACTAGGAGAAACTGATCCAAACATCCCAGCTTCTCAGCCGGGCAAGATAGCTGTAGGTGTAACTGATGCTTTGTCAACGTCCCATATACTAGTCATTGTCTTCGTCATCATTGGAAACATAGGCTACTTCCTCAGACCTCGGAGGAAATGACAATGATACCTGAGTGGCTTGTTTTAACTTCTGGCGCATGGGTGGGCGTCTTCCTTACCCTAGCAGTTTACAGCTTCCTGTACAAAGAAAACCCAATTTTCCGCTTCGCAGAACACTCCTTCGTAGCTGCTGGCGTTGGCTACTGGATAGCCTACAACGTTTATTACTGCTACGACCTAGCCATTGGAGTCCCTGGAGGAGAATCTGGCATGTATGCCGGACAATGGTGGTGGATCTTTGCCTTCCTATTGGGGATCATCTACTACTTCGTTCTCACGAAAAAGTACTTCTGGATATACCGATATTCACTGGCGATTATCGTTGGTGTTGGTGCCGGGCTAACTCTCAGAACAATTGTTCAAGCCCAATTTCTCTCACTCGTTCTTGCGACTTTCATGAACCTTTCGCCAACTGACACTGCAGGCAATCTTATTATCTTCAATTCCGCAAGGCCCGCTGGTGCATCCCTTATCAACAATCTCCTAATTCTAGTTCTAGTGTTTGGTTCAATAATCTACTTCTTCTTCACTAGCGAAGCTGGAGTCATAAAGAACATCGGAAGAATTGGCCGTATAGCGTTGATGACAGCCTTTGGTGCAGCCTATGGAAACACGATTATGACAAGGATGAACCTCTTCATTGGAAGAACCCAATACCTTCTTGGAATTAGCGGACCATCTCTAGCAGACCAACAAATAGCCTTTGTCGTCATAGGCATCACGATGCTCATAGTCTTGTTCGGCTAC
>Ga0315314_1001896_pt1 | contig 17774 bp, 17 predicted proteins | sample TDP9_MG_FD_203631 | JGI IMG/M metagenome (GOLD analysis project Ga0315314, IMG submission 203631) | Freshwater sediment microbial communities from Lake Towuti, South Sulawesi, Indonesia - TDP9 | ecosystem: Environmental > Aquatic > Freshwater > Lake > Sediment | place: Indonesia: South Sulawesi...
AATATACACTTCAGGTACTACGGGCGTTCCGAAGGGGGTGGTTCGCTCCCACGAATCATACATAGCCTTCTACTTGATCAATGCAGTGGAGTTCGGCTTTTCAGGGAAAGATTACGGAATGATTATTATGCCCCTTTATCACGTGAACTCCACATTTTACGGACCCTTGTTCTTGTATATTGGTGCATCTCTTTATGTAGGACGGGATAAAGGCTTTGACCCCATTGAACTTCTGGAAGTGATGGATAATGAAAAAATAACCTTCACCTCACTAATACCGACCCACTACAACCTGATACTGAACGTTCCAGAAGATGTGAGGAAAAAGTATGATGTGAGTTCAGTGCGCAAACTCTTGTGTTCTTCCGCCCCAGTGCGAAGTCACATCAAAAAAGGCATACTCAAATGTTTCCCAGGCGTTAAGCTATACGAGGCTTACGGGTCCACAGAAGCAGGCATGGTGACAATTCTCAAACCAGAGGATCAGATGAGAAAGTTGGGGTCGATGGGACGGGAGTGCCTTGGAACAGACGTGATAAAACTCCTTGACGAAAATGGAAAAGAAGTCGGCATAGGTGAAGTCGGAGAACTGTACTCAAGGGGACCCATGATGTTTAATGAATACTATAAGTTGCCTGAGAAAACCAAGGAATCCTTTAAGGGCGATCTCTTCACAGCACGAGACATGGTCAAACGCGACGAAGAAGGTTACTACTACATAGTGGACAGAAAAGACAACATGATCATAACAGGCGGAGAACACGTTTACCCCTCCGAAGTCGAGGAGATAATATCAAGGCATCCAAAAGTCTTTGACGTGGCTGTGATCGGTGTGCCAGACGACGTTTGGGGGGAAGCCGTAAAGGCAATTGTCATTTTGAAAGAAGGCGAGACCGCAACTGAAACGGAAATAGTTGAATGGTGCAGGGGAAAAATGGCTGGATACAAAAAGCCGAAATCAGTGGATTTCATCTTACCGTCTGAGATGCCAAGAACAGCGACTGGAAAGATTCTTCATAGAAAATTGCGAGAGCGTTACACAGAGTCCTCATGAGTTCTGTGGTTTTGCTTGTACGAAATCTCAGATTCTTTCTCACTTCTTGGAATACATGCATAAATGTAATGCTTTAATAGCATTCTTAATCTCTACTTTGCTGTTATCCTCCTATTAGGAAGGTTAGAGCCTTGATGAACATAGATCAGATCGTTGGCCGAGTGAGCCAAGAGAGAATCTATCAACATGTCTTGAAACTTGAAGGCACAAGACACCCCATCGATACTCCCGAAAAACTTGACCTTGCAGCGGACTATATCCACTCAGAGTTCGAAGAATACGGATTTAAAGTCAATGATCAAGAGTTCAAGGTTGAAGACTTCGCTGCTACGTTCAGAAACATTGAGGGTGTAGTAGGTGATGGAGAAGGCTCAGAGTTGCTCATAGTATCTCACTATGACACTGTCCAGGATTGTCCGGGAGCAAACGACAACGGATCAGGAATCGCAGTCATGCTGGAAGGCGCTAGAGTTCTTGCACAAGAGAAGGATATTCGAAACCTTCGTTTTGTCAGTTTCTCCTTGGAGGAGATGAACCCTGCACATACATTGAGGGCCAAGAAGTTTGCTCAAAGTCTCGGTTTGACAGACGACCATAATCGTTACATTGCACTGCGAACCCAGAAATTGATGAAACAGATCATTGAATATCAAGCAAAGGCTTACATCACTGGAAAGAATCCTACTGAAGCATTGTCAGAAGCCAGAAGTAAACTTGAGGATAAAATGAGCGAATCCGAGATCATGTAAGAGAAATCGAAGAGATGCATAAGGATATAACAGTGACTTCTTGGCCTGGCAAAACAGCACTGATGGGAAGTAGTTTTTGGGTAGAGGAAGCTCTCAAAACCAAGAAAGAGGTGATGGGTGTTTTATGCTTGGAAACAATAGGATACACCTCTGACAAGGCACACACTCAAACTCTTCCAGAGGGCATGGACCCTCAAATATTTCAGACACACAATGTTCCTGACGTCACTGTTGGCAATTTCCTGGCTATTGTGGGTGATGCGAACTCAGGCAAACTAGCCCAATCGTTCTGCACCCAAAGTAAGCTCGAGTCAATCGACCTTCCTTATGCTTGTCTCCAAGTCCCTCTTCGTTACGAGGAAATTGCTCAGTTAGGGATGCGGGATTTGCTGAGATCTGACCATGCACCATTTTGGCGAGAAGGAATCCCTGGATTATTGTTAACAGATACGGCGAACTTCCGATATCCCTTCTATCACACCCAGGCAGACACCATAGACAAGTTAGATTTTGATTTCATAACGAGGGTGTGTAAAGCAACGATTGCCACAGCAATTGACCTGACGAACAAAAAGAAGTAAGTATAGTCTCTATTCGCATTCAGGTCAAAATTCACATAGTCCCACTGAAAAAATGATAATTGAATATATGAAGAAATGAATAAAGGGGGGTACGACTGGACTTGTTGAGACAGAACTTGAAAAAGGGTTCTTTACTCTGTTTCTCAGGTGGATTCCTTTCGTCGAACGTTTACCTGATAGTAATTGACAATGAAGCCGTTGCAATAGACTGTGGAATGCCTTGGACCGCAAACCGTGTACAGAATTATATAAATAGAAACCACCTAAAACTGGAATACATCCTTCTGACCCACAGCCACTTCGACCATGTTATGGGTATGAACAGACTCAAAAAACATATGGAAACCAAGGTCGTGGCTCACACCAAAAGCAAGAGAGGAGACGTGAAAGTGAAGGACGAAGATATCATAAACGCTATTGGCAATCAACTAAGTTTCTTAGTAATGTATACAGGAGAGCATAAAGCCGACCACGTATGGTACTACGAGAAGAATAACCAGATCCTATTCATTGGAGACCTCCTCCCCACCTCAATGGATCTAAAAACCCTAAAGGAAAGATACGCAGCTAAACTAAACATCATACTACCTGGCCACGGAAAACCAACCCTTCTTCCAAACCCTAACCTTTGAACACTCCTATCTTAAGCAACTCGCAGTGCACAAAGATTTAATCATGAAGCCCTAAATTTGATTCAGTGAAATTTATGAGGGGTAAGAGAATTGGTTTTGGAAACAAACGTTTTACTAACTAAAGAAGAAGCCAAGCTAAGAGACGAAATCAAAGACCTTGTAAGAAGCATAGACCCTGACTACCTAAGAGCTATGGAAGCTGACGAAATCGACTATCCAAAAGACGCATTAAAAGAAATGGCAAGAAGAAAAATTCTCGGACTCAGGTTTCCCAAGAAGTACGGAGGACGAGAACTAAACTGGGTTTCAGACTGCGTGGCAGTAGAAGAAATCGCTGTTTTGGGTCCCGGGTTAGGCTGCGTGTACTCCATGCCAATCATTGTAGGCGAGGCTCTAGCGACCTTTGGAACAGAGGAACAAAAAAGGAGGTACCTTTCGCCTATTCTAAAAGGAGAAACAATATCAGCTGAAGGACTAACGGAGCCCCGAGGAGGCTCAGACTTCTTCGGAACCACAACAACAGCGGAAAAACGCAACAGCGTCTACGTGCTTAATGGCGAGAAACGCTTCATTGCGGGTGCCGTAGCCGCCGACCTGTTTCTCCTCTACGCCCGAACTGATCCCAAGGCGCCGGGTCATCGAGCGTTGAGTGCCTTCCTTGTGGAGAAGGATATGGGTGTTGAAATCGCTGAAAGGTATGGGCTTATGGGTTTCCACGGGATGGGAACAGCCAGAATCGTTCTGAAGGACGTAGAGGTACCTGAAGAAAACCTTCTCCTTGGAGAGAACAAGGGTGCATTGATTTTCAACCGTATGATGGTTCCAGAAAGGTTAACATCGGCGGCAGGCGCTCTCGGTATCAGGGGTTCTCTTGAAATAGCAATGAAATACAGCGAAAAAAGGAAAGCTTTTGGGGAAAAAATTAGAAGGTTCGAGGGGGTAAGCTTCAAGGTGGCTGAATGCATGACAAAGTTAGACGCGGCCCGTGGACTAGTTTACACAGCAGCCAAGCAAGCAGACTTGGACCCAGATTCGAGTGAAACAAGGAGGCTCGTCTCAGAGGCGAAACTCTTCGCCACCCAAGCATCTTGGGAAATTGTAAATGACGCCATGCAAATCTTGGGGGGAATAGGATACACCTACGTTTACCCAGTTGAGAAAGCGCTCCGAGATACTAGGTTGGGACTGATTTGGACGGGTTCCAACGAAGTCATGAAAATGCTGATTCAACACGAGTCCTATGGAAAACTTTTAGCCGGAGGAGATAGGGACAGGAACTTAGAGTTGGACGCAATTGAGGCACATAAAAAAGCGGAGAAGGTTTTCGAGTGAGGGACATCTCGTAATCTTTCTCTTTCTAAGCATCGGTCACAGTTTCCCTAGTGAATTCGTTCCGCTTCAACTCTCATCAGGGCTTCTCTTGGAGTCATCTCTGGGACTTCGTTTCTAACCTTAACTAATCTGATGGCGCCGTTCGAGCAATGGTAGGCGCAGAGCCCGCATCCTATGCACCTTTCCTCCAAGAAGAGGATTCTCTCTGGCTCCTTATCATGGTCGGCATGGTAAATGTTTGCCCTCATAGGGCAAATACGAACGCACTTCCTGCATTTACCGCAGAGTTCGTCATCCCTTACAGGAATGAAGTTTGACTTGGCGATCGCTCTAGGGTTGTGCAGTTCCGAGAGACCTCTTAAGATCAAGCAGGCGCAGGTACAGCAGTTGCAGACGAACTGAGGTCTCGTCTGTGTATTTAGAGTGGAGTGAACCAAACCTGCTTTCTCCGTCTCTTCTAGCAATTCCAACGCCTCATCAACGTTTAGGTAGCGTCCAAATCCCCTCTCTACCATAAATTCCGCGTAATAGTCGAAGGTGAGACAGGTTTCTAAGGGGTGATCGCACTTCTTTTTTGTTCTGCAAGCGCAGTTTATGACGGCTATTTTTCGAGAAGTCTTGATGAATTCAGACATTTTCTCGAAGGGTAAGATGATGTGTTCAGCACTTATTTCTTTATTAAGAGCTATCGTTTTTTCGATAGGCATCACTCTGGCCAAAGGATAATCAGAAGCGCCTCCCTCCATCCCACCTCCGCTCACATAATATTTTTCGAAAAGGTCTGCCACCTTTCGTTTTTCATCGGAATCGCGGCCGGAAGAGAAATAGAACTCAAAAATGCCCGGGATCATTGGCATCAGAGAATAGTATACGTTGCCATCACTTTTGCTTGTGAACCTGAAAAGCAAGCCCCTCGAAACCAAACGATCTACAATCGCTTGAACCTTTTTCTGGGTCTCTCCTGTCCTTTCAACAATCCGATCTATTGTCTCTGCGTCTTGGTACGGAGCCGTAAAATGTGTTAAGAACCTAGCTTCCTCTTTGGTGAATAGAATCCTTAGGACTTCCATCACTTCTTTGGACCTTGGAACTCTTATGGGCCACGAACTGATTTTTTCCCTCAATTTTTCATAAACATCAGTTTCTGTCATAGTTTCACTTCATCAAGGATGAATTTACTCTCCTCAAAACACCGCCCTTCAACCCGTTTTGGTTTTCGCGTAGACTTTCATTAAAACCTCACTATAACCGCAGCATCCTCTGAATCCTACATCGCAGCATCTCACACGATTCTCCCCATTTGAAGTAGCACTTGTCTCCTTTTTTCAACTGTGCCATACAATTCCAAGAATTATGGGCGCAACACATCTTCTTCTAAAAAGAGGGGAGATAGTGTTACTTACCCTTGAACTTTGGGGTTCTTTTTTCGAACATTGCTGCCACGCCTTCCATGATGTCTTCAGTTTTTAAGCAATCCACACCAGCGTCGGTCATCATCTTGTTTCCCTCTTCCCTGCTGACCTCTAGAGCTCTAGCCATTATCTTTTTGGCCAACTTTACCGCTACAGGGGCTTTCGTTGCCAAGGTCCCCGCAGTCCACATGGCAGTAGACTTCAACTCATCCGGAGGAACCACCTTGTTGATGAGCCCTATTCTCTCAGCTTCTTTTGCATCGATTCGTTGAGCAGTGAGAACTAACTCGGCTGCTTTACCCCTTCCAACGACCTTGGGAAGTCTAATGACCCCACCCCAAGAAGGAATTAGGCCAACGTTTGTTTCTACAAACCCAAATTGGGCATTGTCGGCTGCGATTCGCATGTCGCACGCCAAAGCCAGCTCTAATCCTCCGGCTATGGCATAGCCACTGATAGCCGCTATTACAGGCTTTTCAAAATCCTCAATCTTGTCGTAGATCTTTTGCCCGAGCTCTATACGTGCCCTCGCACCCGCTTCGTCTGTGGGGGCTTCTGAAAGATCGGCTCCCGCGCTGAAGGCTCTGCCAGCTCCAGTGATTACAACTGCTCTAATTTTGTCGTCTTTCTTTACCTCTTCCATCGCACTATCGATTTCTTGAAGGATTTCTGTGTTCAACGCGTTGAGTACTTCGGGTCTGTTCAGTGTGATGACCGCTATGTTTTCTTCTTCTGGAGTTAGAAAACTCGCTTCCTTAGCATAGGTTATCAGTTTATATCCCATGGTATTTCGCCTCATCAACAGTTGTTCTAGTATTCATAAAAGCCTTTTCTGGTTTTTATGCCAAGATTACCCGTCTTGACTTTCTCCTCTAGTAGTTTGGAGGGTTTTAAGCGCTTTCGTATATAGTCCTCTCCAAGGGCCTCTGAAACGGACTTGCCTGAGTGGTAAACGACATCCAATCCAACGAAATCAGCGAGTGTTATTGGTCCCATGGGCCAATTAAGACCTAAGACGCAAGCTTTGTCGATGTCTCTGGCCGAAGCTATTCCTTCCTCTAAGAGGTAGATGGCTTCGCCCAGGGCTGCACCCAGTATTCGATTAACGATAAACCCTGGCGTGTCCTTTACCTGTACGGTCTCCTTGTCTAGTGAAACCGCAAAGTCATCTGCGACTTTCCGTGTTTCTTCTGACGTGCGTTTTCCTGTTATGACTTCTACGAGTTTCATTGTGTAGGCTGGGTTAAAAAAGTGTACACCTACAACTTTGTCAGGTCTCTTGGTTGCTGATCCCATCTCGGTTATGCTCAGGGTCGATGTGTTTGATGCCAGTATAGTGTAAGGAGGACTGAGTTTGTCAAGTTCTTTGAACACTTTTTTCTTCAATTCCATGTCCTCGAATACTGCTTCAATCACGAGGTCTGCGTCTTTGACCGCTTCTGCGACATCCGTCGTGCCCTTGATCTTTCTCATGGTTTCTTCAGCCTCTTTAGGAGTTAGTTTTCCTCTATTCACGCCAGTCGCAATCATCTCACGTATTTTTCCCATTCCCCGTTTAACTAGGTCTTCGTTTATGTCTCGAATGGATACGTTGTAGCCTTTGACTGCGCAGATGTATGCTATGCCTGCTCCCATGGTTCCGGCTCCTATCACAGCCACCTTATTTATCTTCATAACCTATACCTCCAATGTAGTCGTTTTAGTTAGATTTTCAAGTATAAATCCTTCTCGGTTAACATTTCAAATCGAGTCTGAACTTTCATAGCATCTTTTATTGGCGCTAGATTCAAGTAGGGTTACTTAGTTTTATCCTTAAGTTTAACAATTGTACAAGCATAGCCAGTGGAAAGAATGAAAGAAAACAATAAGGTGAGAAGATTTCGAGAACTCTTTGAAATGAGAGACAGTATTGCAACAGAATGGAAGAACAGCGGGAAAAAGGTCATAGGTTGCGTTTCAACTTATACCCCTGAAGAAATAATCTACGCAGCCAACTCCTTACCAGTAGGCACATTTGGAGAAACCAAAACTTTTGCCAAAGCCAATGTCTACTTACCTAGTTTTAGCTGTTCATTCATGCGTGGGCTACTCGAAAAGCTTCTGGAAAAGCAATACACATACCTTGACCTTGTAACCTTGCCTTCTCTATGCGACTCTATATGGGGATTTTACACTATATGGAAGCAGATTTCAAAGGATCCAGACATATACCTTCTGCATTATCCCAGCAAATGTTCTAGAGAAGCCATCGAATACTTTACTGAAGAAGTCGAGAAGTTCAAGAATTTTCTAGAGAAGTTTACTGGCCAAAACATCTGCGAAAAAGACCTACAAACTGCCGTAGATGTTTATAACGAAAACAGAAGACTTCTGAAAAGATTATATGAGTTGAGAGAAAGAGAGTCCCCTCCCATCTTTGGTTCTGAGGCGCTTGAGGTAGTACTCTCAAGCATGACCACCCCTAAGGCTTTGCACAATCAACTGCTTAAAGAACTCTTAACCGATGTAGCTGGACGGCAGGAATACCCCAAAGGTGAAGTGAGGTTACTCGTTTCAGGGCATATTTTAGACGACCCAGACATTTTAAGATTAATAGAAGAATCTGGTGGGCTCATAGTTTCAGATGACCTTGACAGTGGGTCTAGATACTTCTGGTCTCTTGTCGATAACGTAGGAAACCCAATAGAAAATGTAAGTCAACGATACCTTAACATTCCGTCGCCATATAGGCCAGATGCAAAGGATAGGATAGAATACTTCACTGATATGATCAAAGAATTTCAAGTTGAAGGCGTGGTGTTTCTCACGAGGAAGTTCTGTGACCCGTACTTATTTGATAACTCCGTACTAGAACAAGCCCTTAGACAAAGAGGAGTGCCATTCCTGCGTCTTGAGTATGAATATCCTCTAGCTAAGGCGTCTATCAAAACTCGGGTTGAAGCCTTCATAGAAATGCTGAGGTAAAAAACATGTCAGAGAAGATCAGAAGATCACTTTCTGCCGCCCGAGAAATAACGGACATAGTTTTAGCCCACTATCTGAGCGCAATTCAAGCACACGACGAGGGTAGATGGGTGGCTTGGTGTACCGCAGTGGCGCCTCCTTCAGAAATGCTATATTCCATGGGAATCCAGCCGCTCTTTCCAGAGAACTACGCCTGTGTCGCTACAGTTATGAGAGCGATGTCAAAAGCGTTTGAAACATCCGAGGCTTACGGCCTTTCAAGGGACTTATGCTCATACGCCAGAGGCGTAATGGGTTTTGTGCTTGGAGGAGAAGCGCCTCTAGGCGGAATGGAAAAACCAGATGTTCTTATATCGACAAAAAACGTGTGTTCAACCTACCTAAAATGGTGGCAGCTGATGGCGCATGCTCTCCAGCGCCCACTTTATGTCATAGACTGTCCAAGAATAACTGCTGAAATAACAGGATACCATGTAAAATACATAAGTGAACAACTAGAGAATTTGGTTCTAGAACTTGAAAAGATTACAGGAAAAACCCTAGATAAGGACAGACTGATAGAAGCCCTTGAACTCTCAGATAAAGCCGCAGAACTGTGGCGAAGTGCACTCAGACTCAGAAAAGCCAAGCCATGTCCTATGGGAGTAACCGACTCCTCTGCTGCGATGTTTCCTCTTGTGGCATCGGCAGGAACAATGGAGGCTGTAGAATACTATAAAAAGCTCTTGGACGAATTGACCGAGCGAGTCAAAATGGGCATAGGAGTAGTTGAAGACGAGAAATTCAGACTCTTGCTGAGCGGGATACCTTATTGGCATCACTTGGACGTGTTTGACTATCTCAGAGACAGATATGGGGCTGTGTTTGTCTACGAACTTTATACCGCAACTTGGGGCATCGCCTCTCTGAACCCTGCAAAACCCTTTGAAAGTTTGGCGTTCAAGATGCTTTACAATCCAGTGAATATGCCACCAAAATGGTCCGAAAAATGGATTAAGGACATTGTTAAAGATTTTGATGTTGACGGAATTGTATTGCTTTCAAGTAGATCGTGTAAGGCTACCTCGATAAACAACTTGATAATTCATGAGGTCTTAAGGGACAAATATGGAATTCCAAGCGTTGTTTTAGAAGCCGACCACACCGACCATAGGGACTACTCGGATGCAGAGGTAAAAGCAAAGCTTGACACGTTTATGGAAATGCTACGGTCAAAATAGTTTTCTCTAAACTAGCCTTACTAAATAAAGTAATATACATACCCATCTAACAACATTCCTTTATATTACGGCTCATATGAAATCAAATTCATAAAGGAGGGGCAATTGTGGAAGTAGATGAAAGTGTATGGCAATTCATGAAAAAACATCTGGGTTACAACGACGAAGAAATGAAGAAATTTAGGAAAAATCCTCGGAACGTAGACGTCCTAGCCAGAGCACCAGAGCTACTCAACAAAACCATTGTCGTTGAGGTAGTCGAATCAAAAGGCTGCAACAGCCAACACAAAGTTGGGGACAAGTTCATCTTTGATGGTGTCGGAAATCTCCTAACCAAGAAGAATCCGAAAAGAATCTGTATTTACGCGTTAGCGCCTCTTGCCCAAGCAATATTTGCTATCAACGAACTCATATACGCTGGTGTTGACCCCAAGGAAATTCGGTTCAAGAGAGCAGGATGCTTCGATGTTGGTGTAGACTGCGGAGGATGGGGGCACATTGTAATGGAAGTCAGAATCGAAAAGAGAAAACGCAACAAGAAATCGTAATCGCTCATGCAAAAAAATGGGTAGTGGTAACGTTGAGAAAGGAAGTGAAGTTTGGAAGTCTTTTGCCAATCCCTACGTCCCCCGTTGACAAGCTCACCAGAATTGCTACGGTTAATGAAGAGGCTGGGTTCAACTCTATATGGGCTCCAGACCACTTGCTATTCGTGCCACCTGGTACGGTTCCCGAGGCTTGGACAATCTTAACCGCAGTAGCAATGGTTACAAAGAGCGCGATGATCGGAACATGCGTTACGGATTCTCATAGGTATCATCCAGCTGTCTTAGCTCAAAGACTTGCCACTGTTGATCAGGTTTCTGCGGGGCGTGTGATATTAGGACTTGGAGCTGGAGAAGCTATGAATCTCGATCCCTTCGGAATTAAACGGAATCGCCCAGTCTCCAAACTTATAGAAACTGTCACGATCATGAGAAAACTATGGACAGAAGAGATATCCAGTTACAAAGGAGAGTTCTGGAACCTAAAGGAAGCTTTCTTACAGATCAAACCATTTCAACCAAGACTGCCCATATACTTCGGTGCTAACAGTCCTCGCATGCTAAGGCTAACCGGGGAGATGGCTGACGGATGGTTACCAACCCCCCTCAGTCCAGAGCTGTATAAGAAGCGTCTAAGGATTGTTGAGGAAGGGGCGAAAAAGGCTGGAAGATCCATTGATGAAATCGACACTGGAGTGTACCTGTACACATCTATCGCCGATAAAGCCGAGGATGCACATAAGCAGCTTGACATGATGAAACCCATGATCGTGCCTTATCCTCCGCTTCTAAAAGAATCCGGGTATGATGTCGATCTTCCAAAAGAAATTAGTTCCTTGTCCTACCCCGAACTGATTCCAACCGGTGAGTGGATAGAGAAGTTTGCAAGATACAGAGAATTAATACCGATGGAGGCTGTAGTGGAATTCTCCATTACTGGCACTGTGGAGGAATGCATAGAAAAGATAGAGAAGTTCGTTAAGGCTGGTGTCAGGCACTTCGTGCTCGTAAATATGGGGCCAAACCCACGTCAAGTGATGGAGATATATGGTAAAGAAATCATTCCTCATTTTAGGGAATAGTTAGAGGGCCAGAAGTCTCCCGCATGAGTGTTAATGTTCTTCTCTTTCTATGACTGTTGCCACACCTTGTCCTCCACCGATACATGCAGTGGCGACTCCGTATTTGCCCCCTTCTTCGTGTAGTATTCGTGCGAGGGTTCCTACAAGCCGCGTCCCGGTTGCTCCGAGTGGATGACCAATAGCGATTGCTCCGCCCTTGACGTTGACTCTTTCTGGATCAATACCAAGTTCTTTCATGCACCAAACAGTCACTATGGCGAATGCTTCATTGATCTCCCAGAAGTCGATGTCCTTAACTTCTAGTCCTGCGTGCTTAAGTGCCATGCGACAAGCGGGGACCGGACCTTTTCCCATCACTGGAGGGGGAACCGCCGCCCACCCTAATGACTTGACGGTGGCAAGTGGATTCAAACCTAGTGCTTTCGCCTTTTCTTTAGAAGCAAGCATCATGCACGATGCTCCAGCGTTTAGGGGGGACGAGTTGCCCGCCGTTATCACTCCACCCTCTTTGAAGGCTGGTGGAAGAATCTGAATCTTTTCTAAAGTTGTATCAGATCGTACGCTGAGATCTTGATCAACAACTTCTTTTGATCCGTCAGGAAGGATAACCTCAATAGGTAGGATTTCATCCTTGAAGAAGCCTTCTTGCTGAGCCTTTACTGCCATTTGATGACTCCTTAGAGCCCACTTGTCCATGTCTTCTTTTGTTATCCCATGCTTTTTCGCCCCTTCCTCGAAGAGCCTCTCTGCGGTCAACCCCATAACAAAACCTATCTCCATCTCGTACCTTCTATATTCCTCTTCTTCCACCAAATCCATCGGTGGTTTAATCCACTGGTTTTCCACACCCATCGGAACATGGGTCAGATGTTCCATTCCGCAAGAAATTGTGAGGTCTGCATAACCCGTCATAATTTCCATAGCACCAAGATGTAGTGTACTCATAGAGGAACCACATTGCTTGTCAACGAAAACTGCTGGAACATCGTCTGGAAGATGAGCCAGCATCGTGACTGATCTGCCTCCATACGTCCATTGTTCCCACACACCGAAGGCGCATCCCACCTGAACTTCGTCAATGTCGTGTGGATTGACACCAGTTCTTGCGACGATTTTCTCTATCAGCATGGCAGCGACGTGATCCATTCTCAGACTGTTAAACTTGTCCCGTTCAGGTTCTCTAGGTCTTGATCGAGAGAATGGAGAACGTAAATAGTCAACTATTACAGCCTCTTTCATTCTTTTTTCCTCCGTCTATGATGAAAGCTTAGACTATTTGTCTCTCCACAGCGACTATTAAATGTAACTTAGAAGAAAAGGCTGAGACGATTATTGCTTTGGGTGCACGTGTTTACATTCGTTTTAAGAGATACCTCATGATCGTCAGCATCTGCATTTCAGTTGTCCCTTCGTAGATTTCAGTTATCTTCGCACAGCGATGAAAACGCTCAATGTGGTAATCTCCCATGTAGCCATATCCTCCATGAATCTGAATCGCCCAGTCTGTAACCTCCACGGCTACCCTGCTCGCAAACGCCTTTGCCATGGAAGTAAGCATCGGATCCGTCTTTCTTTGATCAATCAGCGAAGCAGTCTTGTAGGTGAGCAACCTTGCCGCCTCGATTCTCACAGCCATCTCAGCCAACTTAAACGAAATAGCCTGAAACTGTATGATTGGGCTCCCAAATTGTTCCCGCTGTTTTGCGTAGTTAAACGCACGTTCGAAGGCTCCCTGAGCCATGCCGACGGCTTGAGCTGCAACTGGTGCTCTACTTACATCGAAGAAGCCCATGACTTGGTAAAACCCTTTGTTTAACTCGCCAACGATATTGTCCTGAGGCACCTTAACGTCGCTAAATGACACCTCGCCTGTCACCGCTGGCCTGATCCCCATCTTATCCTTGAGTTTAGTAACGTCCACTCCGGGTGTATTCTTGTCCACTATGATTATGCTCTCGCCCCTGTAAGAAGGCGTAACCTTGGGATCTGTCTGACAAAGCACAAGGAAGAAGTTCGTGACAGGAGCGTTCGTGATGAAGGTTTTCGAACCATTGATCACCCACTCGTCTCCACTTTTTGCAGCAGTGGTGTCCATTCGTGCAATGTCGCTTCCGTGAGCAGGCTCAGTGAACGCTCCGGCGGAGATGAAGTCGCCCCTGCATAGGGGTGAAATATATTTTTTCTTCTGTTGAGGGGTTCCATGCTCGAGTATTATATCGCTGGCGAAGGTTCCAGACATCACGGCGACACCAAGTCCAGGATCGGCTCTACACATTTCCTCAGTCGCTAAACACTCTTCTAAGATTCCATATCCCTGTCCGCCATACTCCTCTGGGAACCTAAGGCTCGTAAAGCCCAGCTTAGCAGCCTTTCTGTAAAGCTCTGTGGGATGTTCCTCTTTCCTATCAAACTCCAATCCTAACTCAGGCGTAAACTCCTTCTCGCAGAACTCCTTAACAGCCTTCTTGATGTCCATCTGTTCTTCGGTTAATTCGAAATTCATTTTTCCACTTCCTCTCAATGTTTGCGTAGGTGTGTTTAGGCTAGGTGGAGGGGTAGTTTCTTCTTGATGATCTCTTCGGCTTCCTTCATTGTTCTGTCAATGAGTTCCTTTACTGTTGGTATGTCGTCTACCAACGCTTGCACCTCGCCAGTTAAGACAGGCGCGTTTTCAGTTTTCCCGTGCATGTACGAATCAGCCCACGAGACTTTTGTTTTTGCATCAACTACCTTTGGATCTTCGGATTTTTCTTCGAGGCTACCGGGCAGGCTTTCTAGCAATTTCTGAAGGTTTAAGGAGTACTGATTCTTGAGGACTCGGATGGGACCGAAAACTCCTGCTGTCACTATGGTGTCCCTCTCCTTTCCCCTTAAGACGGCTTCTTTGTATCCTTGGGCGAAGTCGCTTTCTTTGGTAGCAATAAACCTGGTGCCCATGTAAATGGCTCCCGCGCCAAGAACTAGGGCAGCTATGAGTCCCTTTCCATCGCACCATCCACCAGCGGATAAAACCGGAATTTTTACTGCCCTCCTTACGGTTGGGAGCAGAACTGTGGTGTGGACTGGGTCCCAAGCCACGTGTCCTCCAGCTTCGTGCCCAGAAGCCACTACTGCATCTACTCCTGCTTTTTCCGATTTTTGAGCGTGATATACCGATGGCACCACGTGAACAACGACTAATCCGGCGTCTTTCAGTCTTTGGGTGTAGAGGTCGGGGCTGCCCGCAGACGTAATCACCACTTTCAAATTTTTTGCCAGCTTTGGATTCTTCTCTCTCTCCTCGATTATGGCGTCTATTAGGTAGCCTGCGTCAGGTTGCTCTCTAGCCACCCGTACGTTTACTCCAAATGGTTTGTTCGTGAGTTTGCTGACTTTGCGTAGTTCTTCTAGAGTGCTGACGCCCAATTCCTCTTCCATTGCGAGGGTGCTCTCAACAAGCTTTGGCGCAAAATCATGGACTTGTTTGAAAAACTCTGGGTCGCGTTCTCTGAGGTAGAGGAAAGTGCCCGTGTGGCTGATGACTCCTAGTCCTCCAGCATTGGAAACGGCTGCACACAACTTGGTTGTTACGAAGGGTCCCATAGCGGCTTGGACTATAGGATACTCTATTCCAAAGAGTTCACATACATCCGTTTTTTTGAAGACCATGTATATTCACCTTTCAATGTGTGCAGTACTTTCTGTCTTCAGGGTTTTATAAGCTTATCAATGCGGATAGCAAGACACGACAAAGCTTAAATGCTGATTTTACGACTATCTCGTTCTACAGCTTTAGCAAAAGGTGATGTAAAAATGGGAAGAGTGGTTGATGGCTATAAAGAGTTTGTTAGGTTATCTAATGAGGTAGCTGAAGCAAAGCAATTAATGGCTGGATGGGACAAAGTTGTACAGTTCATCATAGAAGGAGAAGACAACTTCTACATAAAAACAGAGGGAGGTAAAGCCTCTTTTAACTTAGGAGAACACAAGTCACCCAACGTAACGTTGAAAGGATCGGAAGAAATCTTCTACAAGATGTTGACCGGAGAACTGGACCAGACTAAAGCGTACTTTGCCAAACAATACAGTATCCAGGGCTCTATGGGCGATGCCATGAAATTCGGGCGTTTAGGCACAACTGTTCAGAAGGCAAGGAAATAAACAGAGCCACTAATACTTAGGACTGTATTCCCCAACTGTTCACTTTAGTTAAATTTATAGTTAAGAGGCTTATCTAGCTCACATAACTAAGATACAGAATCTTCAGTGTTATGGTCGAACAGCGCGGGAATATAAATGAGAAGAATGAAACAGATAGAAATTTGTCTCTTAGCCCTTTTCACAATAGTTCTCATCGCCTCAATTCTCTTCGGTGTAATCTTGAACATGCCACAGGTCTCTTTAGCGTTATTATTAGTAGACTTTCCAATAGCATTGATAATTGCGTTCTTTGCCAGCCTAAGTATTCGAGAGGAAGAAGAGGAAAAAGAAAAGAAAAAATTCTGAACTATCCAGTTGAAGCCCACTTTGGTGGTCTCTTTTTGATAAATGCCTCGTGTCCTTCCCTAGCTTCTCCGACCTCGAAGAGAGCTATGAGCTCCTCAATGGCTTGTTCTAAATCCTTGAGTTGAAATTGTTTATTCATAATCTTCTTTATCGCCTTGATTGACGTTGGTGCTGAAAGCATAATCTTGTTCGCAACTTCTTTAACAGCTTCTTTCAATTCCTCAGCTGGCACCACTCTGTTTACCATTCCCATGGACTTTGCTTCTTCTGCGGTTATTGGTTCTCCAGTTAACGTCAGCATGCTTGCGTTATGTTTACCGATGAGGTGAGCGCCAATCGCACTTGCGATGGGTGGTAATGCACCTACACGGGCTTCAGGCACCGCAAATACTGCGTCCTCAGATGCGACAATCAAGTCGCAGAGCATGGCTATTTCGCAACCGCCACCGTAGGCGTATCCGTTGACGGCAGCAATTAAAGGCTTAGTTAACTCGATGAGTTTCGTTACTGTTGGCGCAGCGTAGTTGAGAAAGAACTCTCTTATTTCTGATGGGCTCTGAAGACTCGCGACATCCTTTATGTCATCACCAGCCGAGAAGGCGCGGCCTGCGCCAGTGACTACTATCACGTTTACGTCTTCGTCTTTTTCGGCCATTTCAAGGGCTTGATGGAGTTCGCTCCATAGACTTCGGTTCAAGGCGTTCAGTGATTGTGGTCGGTTCATGGTTATCCATGCTATGTGGTCTTCTTTGTTGTAGAGAATAGATTGAAAAGGCATGTTTTCTCAGCCTCATTCACTAGAGTTTACTAATCTTGCTTAAAACCTTGTTATGTAAGAATCTTCCACAACGCTTTTAATGTTGAGTGAGATACTATTTTTGCTGAAAAAGAAGAAAGGAGACATGAGAATGAAAGAGAAGGTGATTGTTGCAACAGTCTTGACAATAGTTCTGATTAGCACGATGCTCACCATCGCTCCAGTACAAGCGTCCCCAGAAGACATAAAGATAGGCATCATAGGTCCTCAAGGTTTACCCCACTGGTCGCCAGCGGGGATGAAGGAAGGATCGGAGATGGCACGGGATGAGATCAATGCTGCAGGCGGTGTAAATGTCGGCGGCACATACCGAAATATCTCATTGGTCTTTGCGAATGAGTATTCATATCCTAGTATAAGTGTTCCAGACGCGCAAGCACAGGTTGATTGGCTGTACGGTCAGGGATGCAGGGTCATAATAGGGGGATTCAGAACTGAGGTCACTGGTCCAATGATTGAAACAGCAATGGGTAAGTTGGAAAACGTAATATTCCTCATCAACGGTGCATCCACAAATGAACTGATTAGCGATAGAGTGCCTGTAAACTACGAATATTACAAATACCTGTTTAGGGTGAACCCGGTCAACTCAACTGCACTTCTTAAGACTGTAGGTGGCTCCATACAATACCTAGCAGCCAGGATGTTGGCCATATTTGGATGTTACAATCCTGAGATTAACAAAACACAGGTCAAGGTTGCCGTTCTCACAGAGGCTCTTGATTGGACACTAGTGATTCATGATTACTTCACGAACCCAGCGAAATACCCGTATGTCTTGGGACCCCTTGTCAATGTCACATACAGTGATCGAATACCACCGTATCCAACTCCTGTGACCACTAAACCATGGCTAGACGCAGCCAATGCCAGTAAGGCTAGAATCTTGATCCATGTGTTT
>Ga0315314_1001897_pt1 | contig 17774 bp, 19 predicted proteins | sample TDP9_MG_FD_203631 | JGI IMG/M metagenome (GOLD analysis project Ga0315314, IMG submission 203631) | Freshwater sediment microbial communities from Lake Towuti, South Sulawesi, Indonesia - TDP9 | ecosystem: Environmental > Aquatic > Freshwater > Lake > Sediment | place: Indonesia: South Sulawesi...
AGTTTTGGCCCTCACAAGACAATATGCCCTGACCATTTGGTGCATTCCTCACCGCCGGAGTAGTGGCCTAAATGATATGGCAACGTGAAACGCTGCGGCTCTAAGTAGATCTCTCTCAGTCACTACTCCTACGAGTCTCTCGTTATCAAGAACGATCAGTCTTCGTATGTTCTCTTTCCTCATCGTTCTTGCTGCTTTGATTATTGATTCGTCAGGCTTGACTGCTATCAGTGGGTGGCTCATTATTTCTCCCATCTTGGTTGTGGAGGAGTCCAGTCCCCGAGCCACTACCTTCTCGAGTATGTCTCTTTCAGTGACTATTCCAACAGGCTTGTCCTTTTCAGTTACAATAATGCATCCGATTCGTCTTCTCGCCATTGTTTCCGCTGCCTCTCTGACGGAGGCTCCTCTCTCGACTGTGACGACTGAACTAGTCATTACTCCTTCAACGTGCGCGGGAATCTCTCTTAGTCGAGACATCTCTGTTACGCTACTTTCTGGTCTCTGGACGCGCTTCTGGTATCTCCGTAGTTATCAGGGTTGTTGTCGCATCGATCCCTGCAATCGTTCTTACTGTGTCGAATATGAAGATGTCAAGATCCTCCAGTGTCTCAACCTGAAGTTTGGCGATGATGTCGTACTCCCCGTAAAGTGTAGCTGCCTCTCTGACGGGTCTCAACATTCTGAGTTTCTGGAGCACCTCTCTATCCTTGTTTGGCTTCACTCTCGCTAGAAGATACGCGGATATCATTTGGCGCTCACTGAAACATTGGAAGTATCTGCTGGCCAATCAAGGCTATAGATCTTCTCATGTCTGGCCCTAGGGGGGAGCCCGCTACGAATTGAGTCACGCCGATTCGAAGTAGATTCGAGATCTTCTCAATGCACTGCTCCGGAGTTCCGCATATAGAAAACGCTTCCATCATCTCAGGTGTGACCTTTGAGAAGGCATCCTTCCACCTTTCTTGGCTTATCGCATTCAAGATCTCAACCGACGACTCCTTGGATATCCCATGTCGCTGCAGAATCACTTCTGGACAACCAGCTACTATGTATGCGACAACTGGTGTGACAGCTTTCGCGGCTTTCTTCACGTCTTCAGCTACTGAGAACGATGTGTAGGCAGCCACCTCGACCTCTGAGGGATCTCGATTGGAAATTCGAACTCCCTGATCAATGAATTCTCTTGCAGTTTCTACGTCTTTGGGATGAGAAGCATTTATCAAGACTCCATCTCCCAACTCGGCTGCTAGACTCAGCATCTTGGGACCCTGAGCGCCTATGAAGATCGGGATCTTGTTTCTGACTCTGAAGTTGAACCTCGCTCCGGAGATGTTGTAGATCTGACCTTTGTGCTGAACATCGCGTCCTGCCGAAATGTCTCGGATTATCTTCACAGATTCTCTTACAGTGGCAAGAGGGGTAGACTGCGCAACATTAACCATGCTGAGAGTTGTCTTGTCGCCGACTCCGATGCCACACACAACTCTGCCAGGAGCAACTTCATTCAGTGAGCACACGGCTTGGGCTGTCACTATTGGGTGAACCAGATATGGATTCGTGACCCCAGGACCGAACTTGATCTTGTCTGTATAAGCCGCCACTATTCCAAGGGAGACGTATACATTTCTGTTGTTGAAGTGATCCGTTATCCAGAGGTAGTCGAACCCACATTTCTCAGCCTGAATGGCATAGTAAGTCGTCTTCCAGTACAGGTCTCTTGGAACGAACTCTATGCCAAAGTCCACAGACCGTCGCACCACTGAACATTCATATTGCAACTTACGCATCTTTGGAGTTTGCGGAAGAAAAAAGGAGGAGGAGAGGCTATGCCTTGGTGGACCGCCTGAGCGTTACTACGACTTCTGGCAGACCCAGTTCTTCCATAAAGCTAATTGTCTTCTCAGGCTCAAGTCGCAATGCGGCATCGAGGAGCTTCTGGAGCCCGACCTCGGTAGCCAACTGATCCCTCTGCCAATAGTACAGGATCGTCTTGGCAAGGTCGCTGGGCATGTTGTCGGCATTTGAGGAGTTGAGAATCATATCTATGATTCGTTCTGAGGCCGTCCTCCAAAGGGATTCAGGGATCTTTCTAACCACTTCTTCTACTCCCATACAACTTCGCCGTCACTACCTATACTGTCGTATACGAAAATAAGCCTTGTGGATGCGAATTCCGGTACCCAAGATCCAACTGAGAACATCTGGCGGTACGAAACGCTCTTGGAAGGCCCGGAATTCGTCGCAAGGGGAAGACTACGCAACTTTTCCCGGAATGGGAAATCTTATTCCCTGTCCGGGAAGGATAAGAAAACGTTAATAGTTGAGTCGGTCCCTTGATGGTTTTCATATAGGATGGGTGAAAAGACGTCAATTATTGACACTTTGGACATGAAGATAATCAGAGAGCTCCAGGCAGATGCAAGGAAGCCCGTGGTCAAGATTGCAGGAGAGATCGGAGCTAATGAAGCTACTGTGCGAAAGAGGATTGAGAAGCTCATCAAGAACGGGTACATCCAGCGGTTCACTGTAGTCCTAGACTACCACAAGCTTGGAAGGGTGATCAAGTCCTTCGTAGGGTTGAGGGTTCAGCCAGCTAGGCTCAAGGAAATCGTCGATCATCTGTCTAAGCACCCTGATGTTCAGGTTCTCTACAGAACTAGCGGCGACATTGACATCATGGTTGAAGTGATATTTGAGAAAATGGAAGACCTAAATGCCTTCCTCGAGTCTGAGCTGAAGCTCGAAGGAATCTTGGGCACTATCGTAACAATAGTCATTGGACCTTACAAGCGCTGCCCTTGGACAGGTCTATAGACTGAAAGGAAGCTCACGGCTTTCTTTCTGCTTCAGCTAGAAGTAGTGTAAGCTCGGGAATCCTTGTTCTGTGTTCCTTGAGCTTGGCTCCGAACATCGTCTCTAGGTAGCCCAGTAGAAATGGGACAGGAATGGCAGAGTGCTCGATTCTGATCTCGCGACCCGCCCTTGAGAACCTTCCCCAGCCCATCATGTCCATTTCCTTCAAGATAAGGTCCCAATTCTCAGGTTTCGAAAGATCTACTCCTTGAAGAAGCGGATTCATCATCTTCCTCTTCAACGCGGCCATTCTAGCCGCAGTGTATATCTCGCGGCTCGACATGACATGTAAAAGGTCACGAAGCGCCCCTACGTCCAAGATCACGACACGACTTCCCCCCATCCGATACAGCGGGGGCAACCAGTCGTGCACCGCGAACGTCTTGTAAAACTCCAACGCGGTGTTTACCGCGTCCTCTTTGTTCTTAATTATCCGACGCTTCTCAAGAAAAGCAAGGTATCTGTCAAGGTCGTCAGATATCGCTGCTGTTATCTGTCTTCTTCTCGCCCGCTCTGTCTTCATTGCCTATCACTAGAGGTCTTCGCTCTTAGTTGGTAGCCAACGTCTTCGTACTACGGCAACACATCTACTTTTCCGTATCTGAGTATCAAGGAAGCCGCTGGCCAGACTGAATCCCAGATCGGTCGATAATCTTCGGGACTATCCACTCGAAACCAATAGTCATTATGTGGATGCCTGAGGCGCTAGTAGTCTTCTTGATTTCTTTGATGAGTTCGCCGAAGGTCTCAATGTTCTCTTCGTATACCGCCTCCTTTCCTCCTCGCTCTTTAGCCTTCTTCAATCTATCTTGGATCTCCTGTGGGACCAGTATGCCTGGCACGAATTTTACCATCCACTCCATCATTGCTATTGACTTGAATGGGGCGATTCCAACAAGTACTGGAACCTTCAGGTATGACACGACCTCCATGAACTTCTTCGCCAACTCTATGTCGTAGACAGCTTGTGTCTGCACAAAGTGGGCGCCAAGCTTGACTTTCCTCTCTATCTTTAGGATCTCTGGCTCCAGAGGATCCGCGTTCGGGTTTGCCGCCATGCCAATACAGAACTTCGGGGGCTGATCGATCTTGTTGCCGTTCAGATCTATCCCCTCGTCCATCATCTTTCTTAGAAGGTGCACGAAGGTGGCTGAGTCAAGGTCGTAAACAGGTTTCGCTTGGGGATTGTCTCCTACAACTATATGATCTCCTGTCAAAGCGAGAACGTTCTTGATGCCCAACGCTGAGGCGGCCAGCAGGTCAGAGACTAGAGCCAGCCTGTTCCGGTCTCGCACCGTAACCTGATACACCGTCTCCAGACCGACCTCCCTTTGAATTACGTAGCAAGGAACCAGCGCATTCATGTACGCAAATGCGGTTGGGTTGTCGGTGACATTAGCTGCGACGACGTTCCCCTTCAGAGCTCTTGCCCCCTCGAGTGTCTCGTGAAGGTTCGTTGTCTTGACAGGTTCAAGCTCGCCAGTGAAGGTGAACCTGTTTTCGCTTAGAGATTTCATGAGTTCACTATACGCTTCCTTTGCCATTCATCAAACCCCTCATCTATCTTTCGAGTTCGCGTGGATGACCGAACTCTCTGAAATCCTTCGGCAGCCGAAACTTCGTGAAGAGATCAAGGCGGCCTCTCTCCTTCAACCTGTTATAGATGAGAACCCAGGCGCAATCATTCTTCCATCCGCCTACCTCACACTTCCCCTTCGCTTGTCCTCCACAAGGGCCATTCAGGAGAGCCTTGGCACACCGGGTCAATGGACAGATTCCACCTGTCTCGAGTAGCAAGCAATCGCCACAGGCGCTGCAAAGCTCGTAGAATTTGCCTGTCTCTCTGTCTTGTGCTCCAATGAACCTTGTGTCGACTCCGGGCACAACAAGTTTCTTGCTGAACACTTCGGCCAGTGTCTGCGCCCCAGCTCCACATGCCAACGTGATGAGGGCCTGGTATTCGTCTGCAATTGCCCGAAGAGAGGTCGCCAAAATCTGCCGGTCGCATTGACGGAGAACACTAGTCGCTTTCGTCTTGAGGTTCTTGCCGCGCTTGAGCTTCCTCTCCATGTTTAGGAGCAGTTCCAAGATTTCGGCTTGTTTCTGTCCCCCTACTTGGTACACTCCTGCGCATCCGTCACATCCAACAATCAACACGACGTCAAAGTCGCTGATGGCGTTGGCGATTTCTTCCAAAGGCTTCTGCTCAGTCACTATCAGGCGCTCCACCCCACACGTGAGATCTCCGTAGCTCTAGTTAGTCAATTATATATTTCCACATATTGATCTTCGGAGCCCTAAGATGTTGTCCGGCGAGGTGCGCACGGCTACATGAGTAGACTTCAGGCATCCGCTTTCTTGTGCACATGTGGCAGCTCTCTTGAACAGTTCCTAGACTACGATTCGCTAGTCAAGGATCTGAAGTCCGCACCGGATATCTCCTCGATACACATTCATCCTACTCTATGTCAAAGCGAAGGCCTAGCCTTCATCGAGAAGCACGCGCGGGAAGGCGACTCGCGTGCCACCGTGGTCGGAGCTTGCTCAAAGAGAATCTATGACCTGATCTCGGGAGAAATGGGAAGAGCAATCCTAGAGAAAGTCTCACCTGTGGAGACAGTCAACATCAGGGAACATTGTGCATGGGTGCACCCCGTGAGAGAAGAGGCGACGGCAAAGGCAAAGGTACTGGTGCTTGCAGCCGCCCGAAGAGCAGGCAGGCTTCAACCGATCAGATCGAAGAAGCTGAAAGTCGAGGAACGAGTCCTCGTCATAGGAGGCGGTGTTGCAGGAATCCAAGCAGCCCTTGACCTAGCCCAGCTCGGATTCGAAACCTACCTGGTCGAGAGATCGCCGACCATCGGGGGGAAGATGGCTTTGCTTGTGAAGACCTATCCAACCGACGATTGCGCGATATGTATTCTTGGTCCGAAGATGGCTGATGTCGCAGCTCACCCGCTGATACATCTTGTAACATACTCGGAAGTGACAAAGGTTGAGAGATCTCCCGAGAAGTTCAGGGTTACCATCAGGAAGAACCCTCGCTACGTTGATAGTGCCAAATGCACAGCATGTGGAATATGTGCTGAGAAATGTCCCGCCAAAGTACCCAACGAATGGAACGGTGGCTTGGGATATAGAAAGGCGGCTTACCTACCTTATCCTCAAGCGATTCCTAGGAAATATCTTATCGATGCCGCGAACTGCCTATTCACTCAAAAAGGCGTCTGCAGAGTATGCGAAAAATTCTGTCCGGCAGGTGCCACAAACCTTGACGAGAAGCCTGAAGAACTTCACTTGGACCTGGGAGCGATAGTCGTAGCCACAGGATTCGACGAGTTCGATCCCTCCCAGCTTCGACAACTAGGATTCGGAAGATACGAAGACGTAGTCACTCAATTCCAATTGGCTCGGATGCTCGATCCGTCTGGGCCAACAGAAGGAAAGTTGAGGAGGCCGTCGAACTCTGCAAAGCCGAAAAGGATCGTCATGATTCAATGCGTGGGGTCAAGGGATCCTGAAACAAACCGATACTGCTCGAGATATTGCTGCATGGCCGCAATGAAAAACGCGATACTCATCAAGGTTGAGCAGGATCCGGAGGCCGAGATCACAATCCTATACAAGGACGTTAGAGCGGCTGGAAAGGGATTTGAGGAATACTACTCAAAGGCGAAGGACAGGTTCGGAATAAGATTCGCGAAAGGAGAAGCAGCTGAGGTCTCAAGAGACGAGGCCTCGGGAAAACTGGCTGTGAAGTATGTTTCTCCGTCTGGAGAGAAGCAGAGTCTCTCCTGTGATCTGGTTGTTTTGTCATGCGCAATGGTTCCTCCCGCTGGCTCCAAAGAACTTGCGGAAGCCATTGGTCTAAGGCTCTCTGAAGACGGCTTTGTGAGGGAGTTGGATGAGAAAGTGTGTACCACCGAAACAAACGTTCCTGGTGTTTATGTCTGCGGGGTTAGTCAAGGTCCCAAGGACATTCCGGAGTCAGTTGCTCAGGCGAGCGCCGCCGCCGCAAAAGCGGCCAGAAGGATGCGGATGTCCGTTGTGAAACCTGTCTTAGCACCATCGGTCTCAGCTGAGAAATGTGGAAAATGCGGCCTGTGTATATCCGTATGTCCCTACCGAGCTATCAGAATACTTGGGGACAAGGTTGACATCGACGAGAGTCTTTGCACTGGCTGCGGTCTTTGTGTCACTGCCTGTGGAACGAGGGCTCTTACTCCCCAGCTTCTTGGATCCGAGGGGCTGTCAGAACATGTCCACGATATTGTGAGGGACCTGCCGGACCTGCTTAGACCCTCTGTTTTGGCTTTCGCGTGCGAGGAGTGCGGCTATACAGTGCTTGACAACGCAGGCTTTCTTCGTCAGCACTACCCAGCCAATGTAGTCCCGGTAGTAGTTCCTTGCATGAGTGCGGTTTCAGTCAATCATATAGCGGAAGCTATGGCGTGTGGCGCGGCAGGGGTCATTGCTCTTGGATGTTCCGAAGCTAGGTGCCACTATGAGAAGGGCGATAGAGTGGCAAAGGCCAGAGCGAGCCTTACGAAACGTATCCTTCAACAAGCCCGGATTGACGATCATAACGTGACTGTTCTGACTCTGCCAGGAAACATGTCTCAGAGGTTTTCCGAGACGGCTTCCGTGACTGTTCGACAACTGAAAGGGAGTCGCGATGTCAAGTAGAGAGCCGCGGATTGGAGTCTTCGTCTGCCACTGCGGACTCAACATCGCGAAATCCGTGGATGTGAAGGCTTTGCGGGAATACGCCTCGAAGCTACATGGCGTAGTCTATGCAATTGACTACGAGTTCATGTGCTCTGAAACGGGCCAACGCCTCATCAAAGAATCGATAAAGAATCATGGCTTGAATAGGGTCGTTGTTGCATCTTGCTCTCCGAAACTGCACGAATTGACGTTTAGAAGAGTGCTCTCAGAGGCGGGGTTGAACCCGTTTCTGCTTGAAATGGCGAACATCAGGGAGCAATGTTCTTGGGCTTACCTGTTTGAACCTGCGAAGGCAACGGAGAAGGCGAGACACATAGTCTGCGCCTCGGTGGGAAGATCTAGATTCCTAGAAGAGATCGGAGATAAAGAAGAACCTGTCAAACCTTCCACACTCGTAGTCGGAGCAGGAGTCGCTGGAATTCACGCGGCACTCGGTCTAGCCGATATCGGCTTTCAAGTTCACATCATCGAGAAGAACCCTTTCATCGGAGGAATCGTCGCCAAACTGGGAAACGTATTCCCAACTGAAGACTGTGGAATATGCATCGCACCGTACTCCTCCGAGATGCATCGAAAATGCCTCTACAAACAGCAGCTCATCAACAATCCGCTGATCAAACTCTACACTTTGTCAAAACTGAAGAGCCTATCCGGCTACGTAGGGAACTTCAAGGCACGGGTCGTGCAGGCTCCAAGACGTATAGATGAGAGACTCTGCATTGGATGCAGCAAATGCACAGCTGTCTGTCCAGTAGAGGTTCCAAATGAGTACGACTTGGGCCTGAGCAAACGAAAAGCCGTATACGTCCCGTTTCTCCAAGCAGCCCCACACGCCTACGTGATTGACGGAGAAACCTGCACGAAATGCAGGAAATGCGTGGAAGTATGCCCGACGAATGCCATCAGCCTCGAGCAGAACCCCTCAACGATCGATCTCGAAGTGGGAACAGTGGTCGTAGCGGTTGGGTTCGAAGAGTTCGAGCCTTTGGGACTCTTTGGCTTCGGGAAAAACAAGGATGTGATTACACAGCTCAAACTTGCTAGAATGATCGACAAGAAAAGCGGTGGAGAAGAGATATGGAAACCCTCCGACGGAAAGCCTGCGCAGCGAATAGTGATGATACAATGTGTCGGATCGAGGGACAAAGGGACACATGCCTACTGTTCAAAGATCTGTTGTATGATCGCGCTGAAGCACGCCCGTACTCTGAAGAAGGCAGATCCTGATCTGGATCTCACAATTTGCTACAAGGACGTTCGTCTACCTGGAAGGAACTACGAGCGCTACTATACGGATTGTCAGGAACTAGGCGTCAAATTCCTCTGGGGAGACGTCACGAAGGTCGAAGGGGATGCAGATGGACCCCTGAGACTCGATGTGGATCTCGCGACAGGAGGCTCAACTCAGCTGGACGCAGACCTTGTTGTTTTGTCGAGCGCCCTCACCCCTTCAAACGACACGCTAGAGCTTAGCAGAATCCTCAACCTAACACTTAGCCCAGACGGCTTCTTCATGGAACAACATCCCAAGCTCGCTCCGATAGACACAAACATCGACGGCATCTACATCTGCGGGGCGTGCCAAGGACCTAAGGACATCCCAGAAACGATCGATCAAGCCATAGGGGCTGTGGCTAGGGCAGCGATCCCAATGATCGCTGGCAAAATCAAGATAGACTTGGCAAAGGCCATTGTTGACGAAGATCTCTGTATCGGATGTGCAAACTGCGCGGCGGTCTGCCCTTACAATGCCATCGAAATGGCTCCTCGAGGCACAGCTCGGGTGATAGAAGCCGTTTGCAAGGGATGCGGCACATGCGTCGTGGAATGCCCTGCCTCAGCGATCCAACTTCGCCACTTTAGCGACAGACAGGTCCTCGCAGCTGTGGAGGGGATCCTTGCGGAGGATTGACAAGTGGATAAGGCAGCATTTGAACCGAAAATAGTGGCTTACTGTTGCTGGTGGTGCGCCTACGGCGCAGCAGACCTTGCTGGCATAAGCAAGCTAACCTATCCTGCTTCCGTTAGAATTGTCAGAGTGCCATGTAGCGGACGTGTCGACCCTCTTCACGTCCTGAGCGCTTTCAAAGCTGGAGCCCACGGCGTAATTGTCGCCGGTTGTCTGAAAGATGGAGGTTGCCACTATGTTGATGGCAATATGAAGGCCGAGAAGAGGGTGAAGGCCCTGAAGAAGGCGCTTGACTCAGTCGGGATAGGAGGCGACAGGCTTGAAATGTACTTTCTATCGGCAGGCATGCCAGACAAATTCGTCGAGTATACAACAGAATTCGCTCGCAGAATCGAGCGGTTGGGCCCTGTCGGCTTGGAGATGAATCGAGAATGACAGTTATGGCTACATTGAGCCTCTCAGGGGATGCGGGCTGCCATGTCATTCTGGCGAGTCTTCATGAGAAGCTGCTGGGGCTGCTGGAACCCCACGAATTGGCGTTCTGCCAGATTCTCAAAGACTCTAGGGATATCCCTGACCATGTTGATCTGACTTTGGTTGAGGGATCAGTCAGAACGGAAAACGATCGGGAGCGACTGAGAGAGGCAAGAGCTAGGGCGAAGATCCTTGTGGCCATAGGATCATGCGCGTGCTTCGGCGGGATTCAATCCCTCTGCAACTTTGTTGACAGCCAAGAACTCATGAAGGAGACCTACGGAGCCGCAATCGCAGAGGCGAAGTCGTTGGGCAAAAATCTTCCCGAGGTCTTGCCCAAGAACATACCAGTGCGCGAAATAGTGGAGGTAGATTTCCAGATCCCAGGTTGCCCACCTGAGCCAGATGAGGTGGCCTCGTGTCTTGGAGCAATCCTCAGAGGGGAAACACCACAACTCTCGCAGAAGAACGTATGTGACGAATGCAAGAAGAAAAGAGGAGGAGACTTCGAAGCGAAGATCAGAAGACTGACAGAAAAGCCATCTGACCTTGAGCGCTGCCTTCTCGAGCTAGGCTACATCTGTATGGGACCTGCCACACGAGCGGGCTGCCATGCCAAGTGCGTGGCTGCAAATGTCCCTTGTGATGGCTGTAGGGGGCCAGCTGATCTGAAGTATGACCAAGGAGTTGCAATGTTAGATGCGCTGATCGCGGCAGATCGAGAAACAGTGTCTACGTATTCGGTAGCAACCATGTCTGCCATGTATCATCGATATTCGTTCGCTACGTCCGTTTTGGCGAAGCTTCTCGAGAGGAAGGATAGAAGATGAGTTGCAGAGAACTCACGATAGAGCCTGTCACCAGAATAGAAGGCCATTCAAGAGTAACTATCCTTGTTGACAAGAAGAAAGTGAAAGGAGCACGGTTTAACATTGTTGAGTCGCCTCGCTTCTTCGAGAAGCTGCTGGAAGGTAAGTTCGCAGAAGAGGCACCGAGGATCACTCAAAGGATATGTGGCGTGTGTCCTGTCGCTCATCACCTCGCATCTGTCAAAGCCATTGAAGCGGCCTGGGATTGCCAGCCACCTGAGTCTGCCGTCAAACTAAGAAGGCTCATGCTTATTGGACAGATCATCAGCAGCCACAGCCTACATCTTGGTTTCCTCGCTCTGCCTGACCTTCTAGAGGTCGACGAGAGAAGCATTCTGGGAGTCGCGCGAAAAGATCCCAGGTTGGCATCCTGCATATTCAAGCTCAACAGGTTCGGACTTCAGATAACCGAAGCCGTTGGAGGAAGAGCCGTACACCCCGTATCCGCCATTCCAGGAGGAATGTCGAAGCCTATTGAGGGAGAGCGAAGGGACCAACTTCTAGCGAGTGGAAAAGAATGCGTAGAGATGGCGTATGAGCTAGCTGTTTTGGTTGACAATAAGGTAGGCAAGAAGGAGGAGCTTATCGAGTGCCTGAACTTGAGCAGGACGCGGTACGCAGGCGTGACTACAGATGGGCGGTATGAGCTGTACGATGGGAAAGTTACAGTATTGGAGCCATCAGGCGAGAAGATCGAGTTTGAGGCGAAGGACTATTCAGATCATATTGCTGAGAAGACGGTTCCGCACTCCTACGCAAAGCACCCCTATCTTCACAGGTTCGGATATCCAGCTGGCATATATCGGGTCGGCCCGCTCTCCAGACTCAACGTAGCGGCGGAGTTAAGGGGAGGCAAAGTCGCCGAGCGGTTCAGATCTTTTGTCAAGAAGTTTGGGAGACCCGCCCATAACACACTTGCATACAACTTCGGACGTGCGATAGAGCTAGCTTACACGGTCGAGCAGGCACTGAACATGTTGGAGGACTCTGCTATCGAAGGAAACGATGTGTTCAGTACTCCTCATCCAAAGGCAGGACGAGGAGTTGGCATCGTGGAGGCGCCAAGAGGACTCCTCGTGCATGACTATCAGATAGACGCTGAGGGCCTAATCACTAGGGCAAACATAATCTCCCCCACCACTCAGAACGCACCGTCAATTGAATCTGAGACGCTACTGCTTGCAAGCAACCTCTTCCCACACGCAGCTGCAAACCTGAAACATATGCTCTCAACCATTGAGATCATGATCAGGGCGTATGATCCATGCCTCACATGCTCGACTCATTTCGTTGAGCTGAGAAAATCTGCCTGAAGAGACAGCTAACCACCAGATTACGGAAGGAAACGTGTGCAGCGTCTTCCTTGAATGTAAGCTACGTGAGGGGGCGGAGTCACCCAGTTGGCGTTAGAAAAGGGAAACCAAGCCGAGATCGTGGTTCCAGCCTACTCAGGAACAAATATACGTCGCGCGCTTGGCTCATAGCTTGGCGGCCAATAAATGATTCAGCACGATTCTCCTGTCAAGATATTCGAAATATCTGGGACAAAAATAGGGGGGCGTCTGGGCGAACTACCGACCGTTCTCATCGGAAGCCTATTCTACAGTCGACAAGCCGAGGTCAAAGATCACAGGCACGGAGAGTTTGATAAGACGCGGACGGCAGACATAGTTCGAGAAGCTAAGTCACTATCCGAGACAACCGGCAACCCTCTAGCTCTCGACCTAATGGCCTACCACCCAGAGGCAATGAAGAAATACTTGCGGTTCATAGTTGACTTGGTTGACTGCCCAATCTTAGTGGACGGAGCAGACAGTCAGACCCGGCTCGCATGTCTAGAAGAGGCTGAAACCCAAGGAGTCCGCTCCCGTCTCATATATGACGCTGTCTCGCCTGACACTTCTGAGGAGGAGCTTAAGGCCCTAAAGGATCACAGCGTCGAATCAGCGATAGTCATGGCTTACGATAAGCGCGACTTTACACCTCAGGGACGGATCAGAGCACTCATAGGCGAGGGAGAGAGGCCAGGGCTCGTAGCGCTTGCCCAGAAAGCTGGTGTAACAAAACTCCTCATCGATACTGTCGTGCTCGACGTTCCAGGCATAATTCTTGCAGGAGAGGCGATACACCTTGTACACGAGAAGTTCGGATACCCTGCTGGTTGTTCACCAGCTAATGCCACGTACGAGTGGAAGCGTTCCAAAATGGATTCCGCTTTGAAGAGAGGCTTCGAGAGCTGCGACGCCTCTGCCAATGTTGCTCTGCAGCTCATGGGTGCAAACTTCCTGATCTTTGGTCCGCTTAAAGCGGCAAGGTATATTTATCCAGCGTGCGCCATCGCCGACGCTATGATCGCTTACCAGGCAAGGAAACACGGGATCAAACCTCTAACGAAAAGCCATCCAATCTACAAGGTGTTTTGAAGGATTACTGCGGATGTCAACCATCGCCAGAAGCGAGGTTGAGACAGAAGCGTCACGTCAATAGGTTCTAGGTTCTTGATGCTTCGCAGCCACGAGGTTCCTAGCCTTGGTGACAGCTTCCGTCCCGTCACGCGCATATGCGTCGAACTGCAGGCGTTCCTTCACTTCTTCAGACGCCGCTTTGCCTCCAATCATGACTTTCACTTTTCCATACAGCCCTCTTGCCTTGATTTCATGTTTCAGATCTTCAAGAGACTGTAGGTTTTCTTCCATCGTCAAGGATACTGCGATTATGTCGGCTTTATTCCTCTCAGCCTCTTCCGCAAATCTGGCTGCTGCCACATCAGCCCCGAGGTCTACGACTGTGAAGCCCGAAGCTCTAAGCATTGCAGCAACTATGTTCTTTCCTAGGGTTTGCACATTTCCCTTCGCAGAGCCGATAACTATTGTTCCTATTGGCTCTGCAATCTGAGGTTCAAGTGTACGCTCAATTATCTTGAATACCTCCTCGGCGACCGCAGCAGAAGTAGCCACTTCGGATATGAAATACTCGTGAGAGCGATAGAGTTCGTCAACTTCTCGCATGCTTTCGTGAATAGCCTCTATGATCCGATTTGCCCCCAAGCCCTGTGCAATTGCCTCCTCAGCTGTACTGATCGCTCCAGGAGCCCGCCCTTGCACTATCGCTGCCTTCAGCTGTGCCAAAAGTTCCTCGGCCCGTTTCGGAGGCTGTCGCGATGCCATTGCGTCACTTCGCTGTTGGAAGGATCTGTTCTCCCATTTATCCTAGCAAATACTTTGATGGCAACTGCGTTCCTGGTTGGGTTATTATTCGTCACCGTCTAGACATCGACAATACCCATTGTTTGCTTTAGGACTTCGACGTTGACCTTTCCAGCCCTGAAAGTCGCACCAGTCCTAGCGTTATTTACTGAGACTACGGCAGGCGCGAAGAGGTTTGGATCTATCTTGTAGAAGTCGAATCCCGCCTCCTTGAAGATCTCATAGAAGGGTTTGCCGTAGACGCTGGCCGTGCAAGATGGACTTCTTGATACGATGTCCCTTAGCTGATCGTCACTTTCAGAGGCGACCGTGTAGAATGTTACTCCTCCATAGTACAACGCGTCGTTTGTTCTGCCCACTGCTCTCGCAGCCTTCGGATGTATTGGCGGGATAGGAGCATACCCACACCCGTAGCTGATGAGTTTCGGGTCTAACCCGACCTGGGAGAGCTTGTGAATTCCTGTCTCAACGATCCTTCCGCTTATCTGGATTGATCCGACAATGGATGATGTGGGTGCCACGATCGCGTAAAGGTTCTTCGGGGAAATGCCACACTGACCTGCTATCGTTTTCACAGCTTCTTCGGTAGGAACCGAATCAGCTTCTAGCACTATCACAGCAGAGTCGCAGTGGTCTTCATATTGTATCTGTTCATAAATCTCCTTAGGCTTCTTGGACAATGCTCTTGCGGGGCCTGACCCCATAGCGAAATAGTCCTTCGCCTTTATACTCCAGCCAGCGAACTGCGATCCCAAGGTCGCGATCGCAGGAAAATCAGTCTCAACAAAGATGCTTGGCAAGACCAGATTGTCATAGTCCATTGAAGTCGTCAGAGCGGCTCCGTAGCCGCCAAGACATATCTCCGTAACCAGCCTACCTGCGGCATAGCCCCCCCTGGCTTTGATTCCCGCGTCGACAATAGTGCACCCGAGCGGGCCGGTCTCTACATAGATGCGAAGTTCCTCCCTCTTTTCGATCGCCTTGTCGAGGAGCCTCAGCGCCCTCTTATTCACACTCACAGCCAAGAGATTCTACCACGTCTCTAAGTATTTCTCACACCACTTCAATTGTGGATTTCCGGTGACGCTGACGAAGACTCTTCCTTTCGCTGCGCCTCCGACATCTCCCTGGAAGACATAGAACGGCCCCTCAATCCTCTCCTCGCCGACTCTCACTCGGTCCCTGATCTCTTCGATCGTGAAGCTAGGAAGCACGTTCTCCATTCTCCCTCGAATGACTACTCTGCCTCCAGTCATTCCACCTCCAGCCCTGCCGTCACAGTCTCCTTCTATCAGCACGAGGCCGCCACCCATGTGAATGCCCGGGAACATTCCAGCATTTTGCTTTATCCGAATGATTCCCTCCTTCATCCAGCATCCCGCTTCCACACCAGCGTTTCCATGTACGACTATTTGTCCTCCCCTCATTCCGTCGCGGCTTCCTCTGTATGCAGCGCCAATATGGTCGCCTGCGTCTCCATGCACCTCTATGGTTCCCCCTGTCATCTTTGATCCGACCCAGGACCCAGCGCTTCCTTCAATAGAAATCGACCCGCCACACATCTCCTCGCCAACGTACATGCCTGCGTGGCCTTCAATTCTCAGCATGCCAGACTTCATCTTGTACCCCAAGCGCCGCATCTTCCTCATGTCTCCACAGACTACGACAGAAAGTTCCGACGCAGTGTCACCTGTCTCGCCTCTAGTGGTGAATATCTCAGCGAGGCTGACCCGTCGGTTTCCCTCCCACATCTCAAGCCTGCCTATCTCCTCGAGTGATCTCTCTGCTAGAACATCAGGCGAGATTCCGTCGGCTGCAGTGGGAACCGAGAGTGGTCTTTTCAGTTCCAAGAAGAGCTGCTTCAACCGCTTCGCCTCATATTCGCTTCACGGATGGAGACAACTTGCCTACGTTTCACCTTCGACCGTTTATGTGGCTGTAAGCAGCGGTGCAGATTGACCAAGGTAGCTCTCCTGAATTACATAGTTTTCCATTTTCACAGTGTAGTATTCCGCAAACTTCGACTCAAGCTCCTGCAGCATGGATGACATAACGTCAGCTGGGACTTTCGCGTCGACCCAAAAGGTCTTTCCATCAATTGACTTCACGATAGATCCTTCGTTGACTATGATTTGACCTCCTTTCAAGACGTATGAAGCATTGCCGAACGCCTTTGCGAGTTCCTTGTAGTCGTTTGACGGGTCAACGAGTTTCGGGTTTACTCCATATACTGCTATGTCGGCATCTGCGCCTACCGCAAGGTGACCTTTATCCTTCAATCCCAGGGCTTTCGCAGTACCGGCTCTGGTCATCACCGCTATCTCGGAGAGCGTCATCTCTCTGTCGATTGACTCTATGCAGGTTCTTCTCCTCGCTCCTCTCGGAATCTTTGCGACAATTTTCTGCCTTGCCTTCTTGCTCATCAGCCAAGATATGACCTTGGGATATGCGGTAAACGGCCCTCCGTTGGGGTGGTCTGTTGTCAAGTAGACTCTCCACGGGTTCTTGACCAGTAGCGCCAGCTCCAAACCCACGGCCCACTGAACTGCGTTCACCGAGTTTGAGCGTTTGTACGTAAAGGGAACGATTCCAGCTCCAGACTCGACCTCAACATCGAAGTTCATCCATTTGTTTCCACTCAGAAGGTGTAGTTGGTACTGGAAAGGTCCATCTGCGGTCATCGTGGTTGTGTCGGTGAAAACTATCTGGCCCATGTCTGCGGTTACGTGGTCGTGGGCGTTCACATAGTTGGCTATTTCCGGGGCCTCAGACGTGACTGAAAACCAATCCTTTCCTCCATACCCTTCGAACTGTACATGAGTCATGTGCAGAGTCGGCTTGCTGCCCCCTAGGTCCCTTAAGCAGTCCATTGTTTCGATTGTTGTCTCGAAGTTTCCGGGCTTCCCTAAGTTGTTTGGATGCACATGAATTGAGTGAGGAAGCTTCAACAGCTCGTTGACCTTGCATAGTCCGCGGAGGATCTCACGAGGAGTAATGTTAAAGTGGGGTACCTGATCGTCTAGGCTTGAGACGTTCTTTCCCCAAGCCCAAGCTTCAATGCCTCCCGGGTTGACTATCTTGATCGCATATCCCTTTGTCGCTTGAAGCATCCACGCCACAAGTGCTGCGCATTCTTCAACCTTCCCCTGCGAGAGGTACTCCATCACCAGCCAGTTGTTCCCGAAGAGAGGGAAGCATGCTTTGTCGATCATCGGAATATCGTTCAATTCCTCATGTGTATGCCTCGTCTTTAGGGGAGCAGTCGCAGGTTCAATCACCGTCGTATAGCCCATTCTGGCGTATCGATAGCCTGTTGTCAGAGTGGAGGGAATGGAGTGCCCCACCCCCGACCTAGTCACAGGCGTTCTCGCTTCAACGTCCTTGACGTGGTCTTCCGGTCTTAGGACCCTGCCGGCGTTTACCTTTGAGCCAGCGATGTGGCTGTATACATCTCTGGGCGAGATTGTGTATGTCCACGCCGCCAGCCATGACGATCATGCCGGATGCATCTATCTTCTTGGCGGTGCTCTCATCAACCTTGTCGACGATTTTGCTGTCGCGAACGAATACGTCCATCCTTTCTCCGTCAATTCCGTTTGCAGGGTCGAAGACGAACCCGTTCCTCACGATGATCTCGTTACCCACATAGCTCACCCCCTACAGACTTGTCTTTCTCGTCACCATGGCGAAAGCATTCTCCTCTATGACTGGGACAAACTTTCGGCCATTTTC
>Ga0315314_1001898_pt1 | contig 17767 bp, 18 predicted proteins | sample TDP9_MG_FD_203631 | JGI IMG/M metagenome (GOLD analysis project Ga0315314, IMG submission 203631) | Freshwater sediment microbial communities from Lake Towuti, South Sulawesi, Indonesia - TDP9 | ecosystem: Environmental > Aquatic > Freshwater > Lake > Sediment | place: Indonesia: South Sulawesi...
AATGAAAATCTTAGTTGAGTGGCTGAAAGAATTTGTTGACGCGCCCGCACAGGTGGAGGAACTGCGTCACCGTCTGACCATGTGTGGGGTGGCGGTGGACGCGGTGACGGAGTCGCCCGCGGGCACGCTACTCGAACTCGACGTCACCACTAACCGGCCTGACCTGCTGAGCCACTATGGGGTCGCACGCGAAATCTCGACGCTCTACGGCCAACCACTCAAGAAGTTGAACCCGATATTTCCAGAAGCAGCGGAGGCAGCGAGCAGCGTCGCCCGGGTGGAGATCGCTGAGCCGGACTTGTGCGGTCGCTACGTGGCGCTTATCTTCCGCAACGTCAAGGTCAAACCGTCCCCGGACTTCATCCGCCAGCGCCTGGAAGCTTGCGGCCTCGCCGCCATCAACAACGTCGTGGACGCTACCAACTACGTCCTGCTCGAACTCGGCCACCCCATGCACGCCTTCGACCTCGATCAGTTGGCCGACCGGCACATCATCGTCCGACGGGCGCGTGCTGGCGAAGGCTTGCGCACGCTCGACTCGGTCGAGCGCACGCTCCGGCCACACCAGCTCGTCATCGCCGATGCGCGTCGCGCGGTGGCCTTGGCCGGAATCATGGGCGGGGCGGAAACAGAAATCAGCTTTCGCACGCAAAACGTCCTGCTCGAATCCGCTTGGTTTGACCCCGCCACTACCCGACGTACGGCGAAAGACTTCGGCTTGCGCACCGAAGCCAGCTACCGGTTCGAGCGCGGCATGGACCCCGAGGCGCCGCTCGTAGCCGCCCGGCGCTGCGCCGAGCTGATTGTCGAGCTCGCCGGGGCGGAAGTGCTGGCTGGCGCGCTTGATGTTTACCCGAAGCGCTGGCAAGCGCCCGTACTCACCCTGCGCCAGAGCGAAATCCTGCGCGTGTTGGGCGCGCCGGTGCCTGAGGATTTCATCGAACGCGTGCTGCGCGCGCTCGGCTTTGGGGTCACGCGCACCGTAGAAGCAAGCTGGCAGGTGACCGTTCCCTCCTGGCGCCCGGACGTCACGCGCGAGATTGACTTCGTCGAAGAGGTCGCCCGGCACTACGGCTACGACAAGTTTCCCTCTCGGCTGCCGGCTGGCGGCGCCGTGGCTGTGCGCTTACCGCACGCGGAAAAAGAAGCCCGCCTGCGCCAAGTTCTGGAAGCACTCGGCTACGACGAAGTCATCAGCTTCTCCCTCGTCCACCCCGACGACGCCGCGCGCTTCAGTGCGGCCGAGCCGGTGCGCCTCCTCAACCCGCTCTCAGAAGAAACTTCCGTTTTGCGCACCACGGGCCTGGTCAGTATGGTGCAAACGCTTGAATGGAACCTCAACCGCGGCCAACGCGACGTCTGCTTCTATGAAATTGGCAAGGCTTACAGTGTGGCCGCCGGTAAGCCCCAGGAGCGCCGCGTGCTGACTCTGGGAGCTACCGGGACAGTGCGGCAGAAATCAGCCCACGAGCGCGCGCGGACCTATGACTTCTTTGACCTCAAGGGGGCGGTGGAAGCCGTCTTGGAACTCTTCGCGCTCGATCAGCTCGAATTTCGCCCGTTAGAAGACTCGCCCCTCTTCGATTCCCTCCATGCCGCTGCGGTATTCGCGAGCCCGCCGGGGCAAGCGCAGCCCATACAGCTCGGCATGTGCGGGCAATTCAGCCCCGCGCTCACCCAAGCCTATAAGCTGCGCCAGAAAGTTTTCCTCGCGGAACTCGACCTGGAAGCGCTCTACCGCATCAACCTGCGCCCGCGACGCTACCAGCCCATCTCGCGCTTCCCAGCCGTAGAACGCGATTTTTCGCTGCTGCTCGACGAAACGGTGACCTTCAGCGCCGTGCGCGATACCATCGCCGCACTGAAGGTTCCCGAGTTGACCAGCGTGCAGGCAATAGACCAGTTCCGCGGCCACCCGGTGCCCGCTGGCCGCTACAGTCTGCTCATCCGCGTCACCTTCCAGAGCCACACGCAGACCTTGACCGACGACCAGGTCAACACCTTCAGTCAGCGCATCATCCGTGCTCTGGAAAGCGCCCTCGGCGCCCAACTGCGGGCTTAACTTCGGGCTGCCTGCCGCAGGCAGGGCTTCAGCCGTGCCCTTCACTGGCGGTACAATTCTGTGGGTTCTAGCCGCGGAGATATTCCAACGCGAGGCAGCTCACTAGCCCGCGCGGCTGCGGTGCACGCCAATGAATATCCAGGATGCGGTGCGGCAACTTGCTGACCTAGAGGCCGAGCTCGCGCGCCTGGCTGGGGAGCTCGAGCGCCTGCGCGCGGAACGCGACGCTGCCCGCCAGGAAAGCGAGAAGCTCCGCACCGCACTGCGCCAACGCGCCGCCACTCTCAGGCAACTGGAAGACGAAATCCTCAGTCTGCGCCACGAGCGTGAAGACATTCGCGCGCGCGTCGAGCAACTCCTGGCGCGTGTTGATGCTTTAGTTCAAGAACCGTGACTCGCTTGGGGGCTAAGCAATTTGCCTGCCAAATTTCTAACTTTCGTCTTGCACACGCATCTTCGCTTAATTTTCCATTGACCTCAAGCCTCCGATAGCGAGAGAATTTTTCTGGAGTTGCGCCTGCGGCGTACGTGCTCGGGCGCGATGATTGACTGAGCCAACTCTACTCGAAGGGGAGCTCGGGTCGTCGTGCTGGTGAGCAGCCTCATCCCGAGTTTTCGGGAGCGGGGAAGCCTAAAGGCACGCGTAGAGCACCCACCTTGAACTGCGGTTCAGGGATCGAGCGGCCCACACGGCGTCAGCGGACGAACTCCAATTTTGTTTTCGCTGCACGCCTAGATGTTTCCTCTGCTAGACTGACGCTTTCTAATTCCGATGCACATCTTGTTTATCGGAGACATCTTTGGCCGGCCGGGCCGGCAGGTAGTGGCCGCGCGCTTGCCGCAGCTGCACAGCAAGTATCAGCCCGCGCTGGTCATTGCCAACTGCGAAAATGCCGCCGGCGGCTTCGGGATCACGCCCCCGCTGGTCGAAGAGCTGTTGGCAGCAGGCATTGACGTTCTGACCAGCGGCAACCACATCTGGGATCGGCGGGAAATTCTCCCCTACTTCGAGCAAGGCGCGGCCGGGGGACGGCTGCTGCGTCCAGCCAACTACCCGGCAGCGCCTGGCAGTGGCCTGCTTGTCAGCCAGACGCCGACCGGCGTCCCTTACGCGGTGCTGAACCTCCAAGGGCGCGTCTTTATGCCTGACATTGACTGCCCTTTCAAAACCGCCGACCTATTGCTCGCCACGCTGCCGCGCGAGCTGAAGGTGATCATCGTGGACATGCACGCCGAAGCTACCTCGGAGAAGCAGGCCATGGGCCACTATCTCGCTGGCCGCGTCTCCGCTGTCGTCGGCACGCACACGCACGTGGCAACCGCCGATGAAAAAATTCTCCCCGGCGGCACTGCCTACATCACCGACATTGGTATGACCGGTCCTTACGCCGGCGTCATCGGCAATGACAAAGAGAGCATCCTGCGTCGCTTCCTCACCGGCCTGCCCACGCGCTTCGAGGTGGCGGAAGGCGAGGTGCAGCTCTGCGGCGTGCTGCTCGACATCGACGAAACCTCCGGCCAGGCCCGCGCCATCCAGCGACTCACCCTAGCTGAAAACCGAAGATAGAAACTCGAAAACGACAAAGCGAGGAGCTGCACGCACAGACCACACAGATGACTGCGCGGCAAGCTGACCAATCAGTGGGCGAGCACAGCTCGATCTCAATCACAAGGAGTGAGTGAACGATGAGCAGCGAAATGTCTTTCGACGCCTTCCCGCCGCCAGCAATGGCCGCCAAAGCAGAAAGCGTTGGGGTCGAGAAAGCTCGCTTGGATTTCCTCAGCATGTTCGCGCTGGCCATCCTAGCCGGAGCCTATATCGCCATCGGGGCCATCTTTTGCACTACCGTGCTGGCCGAGGGCTCTGCCCTGCCTTTTGGGCTGGGGCGGCTGCTGGGCGGGTTAGTCTTTTCCACCGGGCTGATCCTGGTGGTGGTCGGCGGGGCGGAACTGTTCACCGGGAACAACCTGATGAGCATGGCCCTTGCCAGCCGCAAAATTTCCCTCGGCGGCCTGCTGCGCAACTGGGTGATTGTTTACGTCGGCAACTTTGTCGGTTCGGTCGCTACGGCCTACATCATGTTCCTGAGTAAACAATATGCCTTCGGGAACGGGGCCGTTGGCTTGACCGCGCTGAATATTGGCGAGGCGAAGACCAACTTCGGGTTCATCCAGGCGGTGGCCTTAGGCATCATGTGCAACGCCCTGGTCTGCCTGGCAATATGGTTGTGCTATAGCGCCCGTAGCACGACCGACAAGATCCTCTCGATCATCCCGCCTATCTCCGCCTTTGTCGCTTGCGGGTTTGAGCACAGCGTCGCCAATATGTACTTTATCCCGGTGGCGTTGTTCATCAAAGAACTCGGCGAGCCGCAATTTTTTGCCGTCATAAATAAGACCGCGGCTGACTTCGCGCATCTGACCTGGGGCAACTTTTTCGTTACTAACCTGGTGCCCGTCACCATCGGCAACATCATCGGCAGCGCGGTAATGGTGGGGCTGGTTTATTGGTTCGCCTACCTGCGCCCAGCACCTAAGCCATAACGCGGGCTCATGAATAGCGGCCATTGGTGAACGCTCGAAAAGAGTCGGGACTTATGTTTGAGTCGCTGACGGAAAAGCTCGCGCGGGTTTTTAAGGTCCTGCGCGGCGAAGGCAAGCTGACGGAGGCGAACATCGCCGCCGCGCTCGCGCAGATCCGCATCGCCTTGCTCGAAGCTGATGTTCACGTGCACATCGTGGCTCAGCTCGTCGAAAACATCCGCGCCAAAGCTCTCGGGCAAGAAGTCATGCTGGCTTTCTCTCCCGACCAGCAGGTCATCAAGCTGGTGCGGGACGAACTGCTTGACTTGTTGGGTCGTGAGCCGGCTCCGCTACGCTTCGCAAAGAAGCCGCCTTCGATTCACTTCCTTATCGGCCTGCAAGGCTCGGGGAAGACCACCACGGCGGGCAAGCTCAGCCGCTGGCTCCACCAGCGCGGTCACCGGCCGTTGCTGGTTTCTACCGACGTGCGTCGTCCGGCAGCACGTGAGCAACTGGCGCAGATTGCCCAGGCGGTGAACCTGCCTTGCTATAACGCCGACCTGGATTCCCCGCTGGCGCTGCTGAAAGGCGCACGGAGAGAAGCAGAGCTTTCTGCTTACGACGTCATCGTGGTGGACACGCAAGGTCGGCTGCACATTGACGCTGAGCTGATGAGCGAGCTGGAAGAAATGAAGCGTGTGGCTGCGCCGGTGGAAACGCTGTTCGTCGCTGACGCCATGACCGGCCAGGACGCTGTGCGCAGCGGGCAAACTTTTCACGAACGACTCGCGCTCACCGGCGTCATCCTCACTAAGCTCGACGGGGACGCGCGCGGCGGGGCGGCGCTTTCGATTCGCTGGGCCACCGGCCAGCCCATCAAGTTCATCGGCGTGGGCGAGAAGTACGAGCAGCTCGAGCCTTTTCATCCCCAACGCATCGTCGGCCGTATCCTAGGGATGGGCGACGTGCTGTCGCTAATTGAGAAGGCGGAAGAGGTCGTTGACCGCAAGCGGGCTGAAGAACTCACCCGCAAGCTGCGCCAGGCTGAGTTCACCCTGGAAGATTTCCGCGACCAGCTTCGCCAGCTACGCAAGTTGGGTCCACTCGAGCAGGTGCTCTCCCTGCTGCCTGGGCTGGGCTCGCAAGTGGCCCACAATCAGATGGACGAGCGCCAGCTTGTGCAGCTCGTCGCCATCATCGATTCCATGACCCCAGAGGAACGCCGCCGCCCGGCGTTGCTTGACGCCAAGCGTCGCCGGCGTATCGCCCGTGGCAGCGGCACCTCCGTGCAGCAGGTCAATCAGCTTTTGCGCCAGTTCGCCGCCCTGCGCCAACTGATGAAGGGGCTGAAAGGGGGCAAAGGGAAGGCGACCGAACTTGCCCGCCGGCTCGGCGGGCTGAAACTCCCCAGGTAGTCTCACGAAGCCCGGCTTGCAATTGCCGAGCTTCTTTCCGGCTAGCAGTGAAACAGGGTATAATCTTGCGACGTCCCAGGAGGCAAGACGCTTGCTAGCGATCCGCTTGGCCCGGATGGGCAAGAAAAAGAAACCTTTCTATCGCATCGTGGTGGCGGAGAAGCGCCGCGCACGTGACAGCGCCTTTGTGGAGGTGGTGGGCAGCTACAACCCTTTCAAGCAACCGGCGGACATCCAGCTCAAGGCGGAGCGCATCCAGTATTGGCTGGGCAAAGGCGCTCAACCTTCGGAAACCGTGCGCAGTTTCTTGCGGCGATACAAGTTGCTTCCGGGTTAGTGAATTCTGGGTCATTGGCTCCGGTGGAGCGGCACTTCTAGCACTTGTGGTCATAGGTGAGCGGGACTGCTGGCGCTAGCCCGGCGGTAAAGCAAACCGGGCTGGCGGAGCAGGCCGAAGGGGGCGCTGTGAGGGAGTTGGTCGAGCAAATCGCGAAAGCGCTGGTGGACAATCCCGATCAAGTACAGGTGCGTGCCGTGGAGGGCGAGCAGGTGACCGTGCTGGAGCTGCGGGTCGCCCCCAGTGACCTGGGTAAGGTAATTGGCAAGCAGGGGCGCACCGCCCGGGCCATCCGCACCCTCCTCGGGGCGGCTGGCATGAAGCTGCGCAAGCGCTTCACGCTGGAAATCCTGGAGTAGCGTGGCTCATCGCCACCAGAAGCCCGAACTCGCCGCACGCGAGGCGGGCGGCGCGGCTTCCGAGTCGCGAAGTACGCGGAACTCAGCGCGCTGGCGTACTGTGGCTCGCGTACGCAAGCCGCAAGGGCGTCGCGGCGAAGTGGCGGTCGAGCTGCTCACCGACTTTCCTACCCGGTTAGCCGCGCGCCACGAGGTCTGGCTCTGGGATGGCACGCACGAGCCGGAAGTGGCGCGCATTGAGCGTGCCTGGTTCCACAAAAATTTCCTGGTGTTCAAATTTGCCGGAGTGGATTCGATTGCTGCCGCCCGGCAGCTTGCTGGCCACGAGATTCAAATTCCCGCCACGGAATCACCTGAACTGCCGGCGACGACCTACTACGTCAGCGACCTGCTAGGCTGCCGGGTGGTGGATCTGAAGTCTGGCGCCGAACTCGGGCGCGTGCAGGAACTCATCCCCACCGGCGGCACTGACTTGCTCGCAGTGCGCGATTCTAGCGGTCGGGAAATCCTTATCCCCTTCGCGCAGGAAATCTGCCGGCGCATCGCCCCCGAAGAAAAACTCATCGAAGTCGCCCTCCCCGATGGCCTGGCTGAGCTGAACCAGTAGCTTGCAGTTCACCGGCCGCCCACGCCGGTCGCTGGCCACTAGTCGCCATGTAAGCTGCTGAGGTACACTCAACAGCGTGCGCTACGACATCATCACTATCTTTCCCGAGTTTTTTCGCGGGCCGTTTGAGCACGGCATCATCACCCGCGCTCGCGCAGACGGTTTGATTGACATCCGCCTGCACGACCTGCGCGCGTACACTACTGATCGCCACCGCACCGTGGACGACCGCCCATTCGGTGGTGGTGAGGGTATGGTGCTCAAGCCGGAACCTATCTTCGCGGTGGTAGAAGACATCCTGAGCGAGACCACGCCCGCGCAGCGGGGCGAAACTGCTGTCGTTCTGTTCTCCGCGCAGGGCAAGTTACTGACGCAGACGCTGGCGCAAAAGCTGGCCGCGAGCCCGCGCATCGTCCTCATCTGCGGCCGCTACGAGGGCGTGGACGAGCGCGTAGCACAGCATCTGGCCACGCTGGAGCTTTCCATCGGCGACTACGTCCTGAGCGGCGGCGAGCTGGCAGCAGCGGTGGTGGTGGACGTAGTGACGCGGCTGTTGCCGGGCACCCTGGGCAACGTGCGCAGCGCGCTGGAAGAGTCATTCACCGCCGCCCCGCAGGCGGTTATCGCGCGCGGCGGCATCCTCGATTGTCCCCACTGGACGCGCCCGGCAGAGTTTCGCGGCTGGGAAGTGCCGGAAGTGCTGCTCTCCGGCAACCACGAAGAGATAGCACGTTGGCGACGCCAGCAGGCGCTCGAGAAGACGTTGCACAACCGGCCGGACCTGCTCGCCCGCGCTGAGTTGAGCGAAGCCGACCGCCGCTTGCTCGCAGCACTGCGCGAAAAAAGAGACGCGTGAGAGCACAAACGACGCGAGGTTGCGATGGCGACACATCGGCTAGCACTAATGCTAGCAGCTAGCTTGTTTCTCACGACTATGCTTTCGGCCCAGGAGCCCAAAACGCCAGCGGCTAGCGCCCACACCATCAGCGGCAGTGTGATTGACCACATTGTTGTGCGGTCGCTAGAGGGAAAATTCCAGCGCTTCCTCGGCCCAGACCTGCGCCTGCGCCAAATTAGCTATACCCGCGAGCGGCTCAGCAGCCAGGGCCAGATGGTCTTCTCGCGCAAGAGCCGGTTGTGGAACAGGTTGCGCCAGCTCGGGAAGAAAGGTGAGGAGTTCGAGCTGGTGATTTACTTCCTCGAGCAGGGCGAGCGGCAGCGGCTGCGCTGCCAAGCTTTCAAGGTGGTGAACACCGAGGAGAAGCGGGACGGAGAGAAGGAATACATCCTCGCCTGGACAGCCCAAAGCCTAGAGAGCGAGCCCGTCCCAGAATCCCCACGACTTTAGCGCCTTGACGCGCTAGTTTGGCTAGTCAGGCTAGGGGTTTTCGGCTATAGTGCTCACTTGCCATGTGAGGCCGCGTGAGCGCCTGTATGTCAGCCGTGGACGAACTCGCCAAGCAGCAACTGCGCGACGACCTGCCGCCTTTCAAGCCCGGCGACACCGTGCGCGTGCACGTCAAGATCAAGGAGGGCGACAAGGAGCGCCTGCAACCGTTCGAAGGCGTGGTCATCGCGCGCCGCGGCCACGCTGTCCAGGAAACCTTCACCGTGCGCAAGGTCTCCTTCGGCATCGGCGTGGAGCGCATCTTTCCCCTGCACTCGCCGGCCATCGAGCGGATCGAGATTCTTCGCGGCGGCAAGGTGCGGCGGGCCAAGCTCTACTATCTGCGCGCCGCTAAGGGCAAGCGTGCCCGGCGCATCAAAGAAGCCGCGCGGCCGGAAACCTCGGCTGGGGCTTCCCCAGAAAGCTAAAGAGAGCCGTTGCCTTGTTCGGACTGTCCACATTCTCCTCCTGATTGACTTGTCGCTGGGCCGAACCTAGGATTAGGCCGAAGAGGAGATTTCTTCCCGGTGATCGGCAAAACCCTGGCGCACTACCAAATCCTAGAGAAACTTGGTACTGGCAGCATGGGTGTGGTTTATCGGGCTAAGGACAGCAAACTCGGTCGTCAGGTGGCAATCAAAGTGTTGCCCGACGAACTTTTATCGGACAAAGAACGCTTAGCCCGGTTCCGGCGTGAAGCCCGTGCTGCGGCCGCGTTGAATCACCCCAACGTTGTTACCCTCTACGACACTGGACAACAAGGCTCCACGATGTATATAGCGATGGAATTCGTAGAGGGAAAGACATTACGGCAAATGCTGAGTGCGGGTCGGCTTCCTGTGTACCAAGTGCTTGATCTTTTCGCCCAGATGGCAGCGGGCCTAGCCAAGGCGCATGCCGAAGGTATCGTCCACCGAGACTTGAAGCCTGAGAACGTAATGGTGACCAAAGATGGCTTGGCCAAGATCATGGACTTCGGGCTGGCGAAACTTCTTCAGGGGCAAGCCGACCTCAGCGTAACAGATTCTTTTAAATCGCAGCTGGGTATGCGCATGGGAACTCCAAAATACATGTCGCCTGAGCAGATCAAAGGACCCCCTGTGGATTTTCGCTCGGACCAATTTTCCTTCGGATCCATCCTCTACGAAATGGCAACAGGGAGACCTGCTTTTCTGGGTGATACCATCGGAGACACCTGGGCGGCAATTCTGAGGGACGAACCGGAACCAATTCTTCGGCTTCGGCCAGACTTTCCTGCGGGTTTTCGGGTTATCGTAGAGCGCTGCCTCGCGAAGAACCCCGAGGGGCGTTTCGACACGACCCGCCAACTGGCCAAGAACTTAGATCATCTGCGCTTGGCCTATGTGGTGGAACAGCTCCGACCTCAGCGGCCCGGCGAAGCTGAGTCCATGAAGTAATGAGGGTAAAGCGGCGGCCGCGCGCAGGCTACAGTGGTTTGGGCGGGAGCGGGCCTACTTGAATGCCACGCTGCTTGCGCTCTTCGGCCGCAGCAATTTGCTGGCACCAGGCCCGCCAGGCCCGCTCTAACTCACCTACCGGGAGCCCGTACACCAACTGCAAGTTGTCCACAAACAAGTCTGGCCGCTGCGCAACCAGCCGCAGCAGTTGTTTGATGACCGTCAGCCCACCGCGCTCCTCGACCAGATAGCGTACGGCCCAGTAGCCGCTAGCCGGGTCGCTGGCGGCAAAATCTGTCAGCAGCATCTGCGCCCGCTGCGCCGTCAGCCCAGCCGTGAGTGGCGCAAACGACTCGCCCGTCAGGTAGGCCAGCAGCCCTTGCTCCAGCCAAGCCGGTAGGTTGTTGCCCCGGGCTACGTAGCTGATGGCATAGCGCACCAGAGCCAGCTTGACCTCGTGCTCGATAGCTTCCGGGGTGGGGTTACGCTGCCAAGCCAGCGGGGAGAGAAGGAAGAAGCCGCTGTGCACGTAGCTCGGGACGACCACGGCGGCGGTCTCGCCGCCAGCGCGCTGGGCCAGCTCACGCGCCGTGTGCACAAGATGAATTTCCACCCGCGGGACATCCTCAAGCTGGTCGGCGAAAGGTTTCATGCGCGCAGCAATCTCGCGCACCCGCTCCGCCTGGCCCGCGTCACCCGGCTCGGTGTAGGTAACAAAAATACCTTTGGCTGGCTCCTGGGCCGTGCTCCACGCAACGAAGCAGAGAGCTAGAACCAGCCGCAGCGTAACTCCTTGCATCACCGCCTCCCGCAGTTGCTCGCCTGTGGTATTATGCTCGCTCGGAAGAGCTACTGCACCAAGAATTCCTCACGGCGGACAAGGATTTTCGGTGGCGGGAAGCTGCAGCCGACGCTACGAGCGGATGGCCTGGAGGCGGGGCTTTGGGCGCGTGGCCGGCACCGATGAAGTTGGCCGCGGGGCGCTCTTCGGGCCGGTGGTGGCGGCGGCGGTGATTCTCGACCCAGCAAGACGCATTCCCGGCCTGGATGACTCGAAGCGGGTGAGCCGGCGACGGCGGCTGGAACTGGCGGAGAAGATCAAAGAACGTGCGCTGGCCTACGCGGTAGCCTACGTCAACCCCGACCGCATTGATGCTTGGAATATCTACCAAGCTTCGCGGCAGGCGATGGTGGCCGCGCTCAGCCAGCTCTACCCGCCAGCCGACTTCGTGCTCAGCGATGCCCTGCCGCTCGACCTCCCGGTGCCCTGCCGCACTCTCATTCGCGGCGACGCCCGCTCAGTCTCCATCGCGGCGGCTTCCATTCTGGCCAAGGTCGAGCGCGATGCCCTGCTGCGCGAACTTGACCTGCTCTATCCAGCTTATGGTCTGGCGCGCCACAAAGGCTACGCTACTCGCGAACACCTGGAGAAGCTACGCCAGCACGGCCCGACCCCATTGCACCGCCGCTCGTTCGCGCCGGTGCGCGCCTGCCTGGAATGGGTGCTGAGCGCGGCGCAGGAACCCCTGCCCTTCAGGGTGAACCCTTCAGGGTGAACCCTTCTGAGAGCTGCGCCCGGTTGCCCTTGCTTGGAGTCCCTGGATGTGCTAGCGTTGCTAACTAGAGTGGCAGTGTAAGTTTGCTCCGGGGGAGCGTATCTCGGTGGCCATCAACAAGGCCAAAGTACTCGAAAGCGCCCAAAAGTACGTCACGCAGGGCAAGCTCAAAGAAGCCATCAACGAGTACAAGAAGGTCATCCAGGAAGACCCTAAGGACCTGAACTGCCTAAATACCCTGGGCGACCTCTACGTCCGCCTAAATAATCTCCCCGAGGCGCTGCAATATTTCGCGCGCTTGGCCGACATCTACGTGAGTGACGGCTTCTTGGTGCGTGGCATTGCCATGTACAAGAAGATCGCCAAGCTCGACCCCGCGCACACCACTGCTCTGGAGCGCCTGGCGGAACTCTACACTATGCAGGGGTTGTTCACGGAAGCGCGCAGCCAGTACTTACAGCTAGTAGAAACCTATCTGAAAGCTAACCAGGCGCCAGAGGCGATAAATATCCTCCAGAAGGTGCTCGACCTCGAACCCGACAACCTCGCCATCCAACAGCGACTCGCTCAACTCTATCAAGAACATGGGCGCAAGCAGGAGGCGGCTACTATCTACCGGCGCGTCGCCGAGCGCTTGCTGAATCGCGAGCAGGTGGACGACAGCCTGAAGTGGTTACAAAAGGCGGCGCAACTCAGCCCAGAGAATCCTGAGGTGCTGCTGCTCGTGGCGCGCTTGCACGCGCAGCAGGGGCGCGCTGCGGACGCTGTGGAAGCCTTGCAAAAGGTTCCCAAGTTGACTGAGTATCCCGAGGCCCTGGAGTTGCTGCTGCAGTGCCAGCTCACCCTGGGTGAGGCAGATGCTGCCGGGAAGCTAGCCTTAGATATCTTCAACCGTGATCCCAGCCAGTTTGGTGGCCTGCTACAACTGGCTGACCATGCCCTCGCCCAGGGTGCCCCCGACCGCGCTTTTGACTTGCTCCAGCAGGTCGCTGCGCCCGCGCTGGAACATGGCGAAGGGGCGCGGCTGGCAGCTTCGCTACGGCGCGTGGTCGAAGCCAGTGAGAGTCTAGCGGCAGCAGAACTACTGGAAAGCGTCGCGCGTAAGGCGGACGACCGGAGCAGTCTGATCGTGGCTCTGGAGCGCTTAGCCGCCGACGCCTGCCAGAAAGAAGATTTCACCCGTGCCAAACAAGCTTACGAAGAGCTGTTGGAACTCGAACCCGGTAGGCCCGAGTTCGCCCAGGAACTCAACCAAGTGCGTAAGCGGCTGGGGATGGCGGTGGAGGAGGAAGTAACGCTGACCACGTTAGCCAGGGAGAGACTCGAGGAACCTCCCTGGGTCGCCGGCACCGAAGTGGCCGCCGGCGAGGCAGAGCCAGCGGCAGTGGCGGAAGCTGAACTCGACGCCGAGACCCAGGCTTATGTCAGCTCCAGCCTCACCGACATTGACCTTTTCTCTAGCTATGGCATGAGCCAGAAGGCTATCGAGCTAGCCGAGCAGGCAGTGGCGCGCGTCCCCGGCCACATCTTGCTCAACCAGAAACTGCTCGATCTCTACCTAGGTTGCGGCAACGACGAAGGTGTAGCCACGGTGGCCCAGCGGCTGGCGGAGCTCTACCGCCAGAAGGGCGACGTTGCCCGCGCCAACGAAGTAGCCCGCGTGGCCGAGCACTACCAAGCGAAGCTCCCCGCGCCACCACCGGCGGCGGAAGTGGAGGCGGTGCGGGAGGTTGACCTTTCCGCGGAATGGGCCGAACTCACCGAAGCCGCCCCGCCAGCCGCAGAAGAGGAGGTGGTCGAGCTGGCCCCGGCTGCCGTCCCCGGGTTCAATGCTGCGGAGGTGCAGGAGGAGGTCAACTTCTATATCGAGCAGGAGATGTTGAATGAAGCCCGACTGGTGCTTGAACGCTACGAAGAGCAATTTCCGGGCGAACCCGTGCTGGCCGACCTGCGCCAGCGGCTAGAGGAGGCCCTAGCCGCTAAAGCGCCGGCGGCGGCGGAAGTGGAACTAGCCGAGGAAGAAGTAGCAGAGGTCGCGACCGCCGAAGAACAAGCGCCGGCCGAAGTGGCGGCGGCACCGGCTGAGGGAACCTACGAGATCGTCCTGGAAGAGGTCCCTAAGGAAGCACCCAAGCCAGCCCTGACTGCCGATCAGTTAATGGCGGAGCTAGCGGAGGAAGTCGAAGCGGTGCTGCCGGAGCCAGTGGCGCCTGCGGCGCCGCCGGCTCCGGCCCCAGCTCCCGAAGCACCAGCAGAAGGTGTGGCCGCGCTGACGGAGGTCTTCGACGAGTTCAAGCAGGAGCTGGGCGAAGTAGAAGAAGTCGAGGACATCGAGACCCACTACAACCTAGGCATCGCCTTCAAAGAGATGGAGCTGCTCGACGAGGCCATCAGCGAGTTCCAGAAGGCCTTCAAGACCGCCGAAAAACAAAAGGCGCATCCCAGTTTGATCCAGTGCTGTACCCTGCTGGGGCTCTGCTTTATGGCCAAAGGTATGCCGCAGGTCGCCGTGCGTTGGTACGAGCGGGCACTCGCCGTCCCCGGACTCGACACCGAAAGCGCCACCGCCCTGCGCTACGACCTCGGCTTGGCCCACGAGCAGGCAGGTAACCCCAAAGCAGCGCTCGACTGTTTTTTGGAAGTGTATGGCGTGAACATCGACTTCCGCGACGTGAGCGAGCGCATTCGCCTCTTGCAGCAGTAGCTGCACATGCTTTCGCGCCTCTACCTCATCGTGCTCATCCTATTCTGCCTAGAGGTGGGAGTGTTTCTAGTTATCCTGCCGTGGTCTTCAGTCTGGGAGCGGAACTATTTTCTCTACCGCTATCCGTTTCTGGCGCGCTGGCTGCTCAACCACTTCCTGCGCGGCGCCATCTCGGGGCTTGGCATCATTGACATCAGCCTCGGGCTGTGGCAAGCCACCCACTTCCGCCAACTCTTGCAACGCCTGACAGCTTCTTCCTACTAGGCCGGACGACTCGTATGAGCTGCCGCCTGCACCGCTGCCTCCCCCAGCGCGCCCCAGCCCTGATTGACTCCTCCGCTACGTCTCAGTACTCTGGCAGGAGGAAGTTCTTGGCTGAGGCGAAGAAACGATGGCGCGCCTGCCTGGGCGCCGACCACTGCTCTACTACATCACCGACCGCAGGGCTCTCCCGAACCAAGACCCGCTGCCGGTTATCGCCGCCGCGATCGCGGCTGGCGTGGATTTGATCCAGCTCCGCGAACGTGACCTAGAGACACGCGCGCTGCTGGCTTTGGTGGAGCGTGTGCTCGAGCTAGCCCGTGGTACGGCCTCCAGCATTTTGGTCAACGACCGCCTGGACGTTGCTCTGGCCGCGGGCGCTGCTGGGGTACACCTGCCCGTACATTCTTTTCCCGTGGCGGTAGTGCGGGAAAAGGTCGGTGATGCATTGCTTGTCGGCGCTTCCGCGCACAACCTCGCGGAGTTGCGCGCTGCCGAGGCTGGTGGGGCCGACTTCGTCGTCTTCGGGCCGGTGTTCGAGACGCCTTCCAAGCCTGCCTGCGCAGGCAGGCGGGACTACGGGCCGCCGCTGGGGCTGGAAAAACTCGCTGAGGCTGTACAGACAGCCAAGATTCCCGTACTGGCGCTCGGTGGCGTCAACTTGGCTAATGCCGCTGATTGCTTGCGCGCTGGCGTCGCTGGCCTGGCGGCTATCTCACTCTTCCAGACTAGCACCGACCTCAGCCAGACTGTCGCGCAACTGCGCCAGCTCGCGGCGTAGAAGGAAAGGGAAGAAGCTCCAAACGCAACTACCCGGGCCGCAGCGCCTCCCGGCGGGCTGATGTCGTTCGCTGGCCTGCTACTGGCTGGGCGGAGGTGGAGTCTTTACAAACTCTGGCGCCTGACCTTTGCTCCACGGGTCGTAGCTGTACGCAAAGGCGATGCGCTCGCTGATGGGGGGATGGGAGTACAGCCAGAAGCGAATGAAGGGGTGTGGGGCCGGGTCAGCGAGGTTGATTTCGCCTTCCACTTGGAAGGCGCGTGTAGCCGCCGCTACCCGGTCGGGCACGATGCCGTTGATTACCTCCACCGCATAGGTGTCACACTGGCGCTCGAAGTAGCGGCTGATCCCGCAGCCAATAGGAGAGAAGAAAAAGCCTATCAGCGCGAAAAAGACTAGCAGCAGCGGCAGCGAGGCCCAGTCGCTCAACTCGCGAATGCCGCAGCGCTCACCCCAGCGCCGCACCGACCAGGCCAGCAAGCGATAGCTCAGGTAGAGAAAGACCAGCAGGAAGCCGCTCAGCAAAGCAATGCCCTTGGGCAGGTGGTAGAGGACGTAGTGGCCCATCTCGTGCCCGAAGACAGACAGCGTCTCGGGGATGGTAAGCTTCTGAATGGTGGTGTCCCAGACGACCACTCGCTTGCTCGCGCCCAGGCCGGCAACGTAGGCGTTCACTGACTTCAGCTTCGCGCTGGCCTTCATCTCAAACATCCGCTCGCGGGGAATGTCCATCCCCGCCCGCTGTACCACACGCTCAATCTGAGTCGTCAGCTCAGGATGATTTTGCGCGAGTGGGACGAAGTCGTAAAAGAGCGGCTGGATCACGTAGGGCGCGATAAACAGCATAAAGATCAGGATAGGAATCGAGGCCAGCCAGAAGTAGAACCACCAGCGGCGCGGGCTGCGCCGGATGACCCCGTAGAGAATCCAAACTAGAAAGATGCCCATGACGAAACTGATAACAACTCCCTTGGCCCAGTCACCAAACCACGACCCCCAGCCCTGCACCGATTGCTCGTACTGCAATTGCAACTGGTGGCTGTAGAGGTCGCGCGGCAGGTTCAGCACCGCCAGTGTGAGCAGCAGCAACGGCGCAAACACGACGACTTGCACGAAGCGTCGTCGGCCCGCGCGCTCGGCCCAGTCGCGAAACTTCGCCGCCAGCCGCAAGCGCAGCACCAGCAAGAGCATGAGCAGCCCCCAGGCCGCCCCGATGAAGTAGAGCCGGTAGTTGGCACGCGAGTAGGCAATTGCCTTCTCGTACTTCTCCGGAGGCAGGGTATAGGCTTTGACAGCTTCAGCTTTGGCCGGCGGTGGCGCCGGTTGCTGCTCGCCAGCCACAGCGGGTGCCGGTTGCGCCTGCTGCGCAGAGAGCAAGCAGGGGCTCGTCCCGACGACTAATATAACCAGCAGCACGCAGGGGCCGAGGAGACGCAAGTTGGCTTTCGGCATCGCTCACCTCCACGCCGAGCCAGGGGGCGCGATTATGGCCCAGCGGTGCCAGTAGAGCAAGAGCTTACCGCACTCTGTGCCGGGACTCGACTTGGCGGCCGAGTTCACGGTCAACACCGCCGCTCCTGGCGCTGGCCAGGATTTGCTCCCCAGCAGTGGGCAGTGTCCCAATTTCGTTCAACCCAGCGGCTCCCATACGGGCCGTATGGCCCGCCGCTGGGCCGTACGGCTTGAACCCTTTGGGCTTGAGCTCTTCAGGGCGAAGCCTTGACGCTCTAGCTAGCCACGCGGCGCAACAACTTCCCCGCAAACTAACACACCACGCAGCGTTGGCTTAGGTTGACCCGTCTCGCGGCGGTTCATATAATGGCTAAATGAACGCCGCGAGCGCGCCGCGCATCCTGGCGCTTGACCTGGGCACAAAGACCATCGGCTTAGCGGTGAGCGACCCGCTGGGGCTTACTGCTCAGGGCCTCCCGACACTGCAGCGCAGTAACCGCCGCGCTGACCTTACCCAGCTCCGCGAACTGGTCGAAGCACTCGGAGTCGCTCGAGTAGTCGTCGGCCATCCACTCCACCTGAAGGGTTATGCTGGCGCACGCGCAAAAGAGGCCGAGCGCTTTGCGGATTGGCTGCGGGCCGAACTGGCCGTGCCGGTCGAACTCTTCGACGAACGCTTGACCACCGCCGAGGCTGAGCGCCGCCTACGCGAGGCTAAGGTCAGCCGCGCCAAACGCAAGCAAGTGGTCGATCAGATGGCGGCCACTCTGCTCCTCGAAGCCTATCTCGACCGGCAAGCTGCGCTGCGCGCAACAGAGCCCACAGAAGGCTAGAAGAGATGTATTTCCCTTCCGAGCGTCGGCGCGCCTGGGCCAAGATTCGAACCAGCTACCTACGCGGCTGGC
>Ga0315314_1001899_pt1 | contig 17765 bp, 11 predicted proteins | sample TDP9_MG_FD_203631 | JGI IMG/M metagenome (GOLD analysis project Ga0315314, IMG submission 203631) | Freshwater sediment microbial communities from Lake Towuti, South Sulawesi, Indonesia - TDP9 | ecosystem: Environmental > Aquatic > Freshwater > Lake > Sediment | place: Indonesia: South Sulawesi...
AATTGGTCAAATTTTCTGTGAGCTAGTTCCACTCTTCGTTGATGCCCCATAAAATCCTCGCCGTAAGCTTCTCGTGGAACTTCTTCGATTACCTTGTAGTAGCATGGACCGCCAAGTATGTTACATGATTCATAGTATGCAAAACCGAGCCTTTCAAGAAAATTCTTCCTTCTGTCGCTTCCTCGGATATTGCTTCGTTGTAGGTATGGAGAATAATCGAAAGTGTTTGAGTAGGCATGGATGACAAAGTATGCTGTACGTGCGCTTTTTTTCAGGTAGGAAAGGGCGAGTTTGAAATCTCCGCTTGTCGCTTCTTTGACTTTTTCGTTTGAAAGACCGATGTGCCCTTCATTACTCATTTCGTAATCATCTCTTTTCTTATTTTGATTAGTTCTTTTGGTTCTGCTATAACTTTTCCGCATTTTTTACAATTAAACACCTGTAATGGTTCGTACATTGGAATCATGACTTTCACTTTAGGCTCTGGACTTGGCTGTTCAACAAAGAGTTTGTTTACTGGAATGCGGTTCCAATGTCCGCAGCTTGGGCACTTCATTCTTAAAGTTCGTTTCATGTTTTCACCTTGACAAGACAAATTGGTAGGCTGTGAACGTTCCATCAGCCGTTCCATATAGCTTTTTGATGTAGACTTCTGCTTCTTCGATGCTAGTGGCTGTGGGGATTATTTGTTTGAAGCTAAGGCTTTGCAGAAGTGTTTGCAGATTTCCTTCGACTTTTCTGACTATTTTTCCTCTGAGAATGTTTCTGCCGCATTGGAAAACTGCTTGGTCCCCGGACTTCGCTTTGCCTTTCCTTAGCTCAATCGTCTTTTTGCCTGATTGTATCCATTCGAAGACTTCTTTCTTAACCATGAATAGAGGCGTTTTCTTCACCTATTCTTATTAACTTGGTTTCGGGTTTATCACTTTCACTCAACTGTCTCTCTGTTGTTCGCTTTGCACATCCATTCTTTATATGATTTTATTGCGATTTTCTGTTGATTGAACGGAAGTGAACGAAATGGCTGAGCCTGTTTCTTTAAAGGATGTTCCTGGAGTTGGTCCTGCTACAGCCTCGAAGCTTCGTCAGGTAGGGATTACGACTATTGAGGCTCTTGCAGTGACGCCTATTAGAGAGATAACTGACAAAACCGATATTGGTTTTGAGAAGGCGCTTCAAATCATTCTAGAAGCCAGAAAGCTTGTTCAGGCTGATTGGACGACTGCAAAGGAGTTGTGGGAGAGACGGAAAGGCATGCTACGTTGTTCGACTGGCTCTCAGAAGCTAGACGCTCTCTTGGCTGGGGGAATAGAGACTCAAGCCATGACAGAGTTGATAGGCGAGTATGGCGTGGGCAAGACGCAGATTTGCCTGAAGCTTTGCGTAATGGCTCAACTGCCTAAAGACCAAGGCGGATTGGAGGGCAATGCGCTCTTTATCGACACTGAGGGAACATTCAGCCCAGAAAGAGTCTATCGCATGGCGGCTGCTACAGGCTTGGACCCGCAACAGATGCTTAACAACGTGATAATTGCCCGAGCCTACAACAGCGACCATCAAAGTTTCCTAATCGATAATCTTTTCAAGATTTGTTCAGAGGAAAACGTCAAGCTCGTTGTGGTTGACTCCATGATTAGCCATTTCCGAGGAGAGTATGTTGGGCGAGAGAACTTGGCTGAGCGCCAGCAAAAGCTTAACCAGTGCCTGCACAAGCTGCTTCGGTTAGCGGAAATCTACAACATAGCCGTGGTTGTGACAAATCAGGTGCAGGCTAATCCAGCTCAGGGCTTCGGAGACCCAAACAGACCAGCTGGAGGCCACGTGCTAGCTCACGCATGTACCCATCGGGTTTATATCAGAAAGGCTAAGGCAGGCAATAGGCTAGCTACCGTTATCGACTCACCAAGTATTCCCGAGTCAAAGGAGTACTTCGTCATTACAGAAAAAGGGATAGAAGACGCGCCTAGTGCAGATTGAAACCACAGAACATTGAACTTAGTTCGTCGAATGTTGAACGTAAGAGTTAGTTAACAGATTTGTTAACTCATATGCAAAAATATAAGAAGTTGAGAGTTTACTATATTTTGGGATAGGAAGGTGACAAAGGCTCAAAAATTAACCACGAAGATAGTTGAGCTCTTAAAGAGGCAACCTGGGCAGTCCGTTAAAGAGATTGCCAAGCAAATGGATGTTAACAGAACTTTTCTTTCAGGATATCTTAGTGCTCTAGAAGAGCATGGCTACGTAAAGTCTAGGAAGATTGGTCCTGCCAAAGTGTATTTCAACGAGGAGAATGTTAAAGAGGTGATTAAATGACGGCTGAGGATAAGACGGCATCTTTAAGCGAAACTTCCTTGAAACCAGAGAGTATTCTGGAAGGGCCTTTCTGGCCTGAGCGCATAAAAGTCATCTCGTGCAAGCAGATTGGCACTGGCATCGAAGTGCAAGGCATCGGTGTAAAGTCTGAACGTTTTTATTCGCGTATTTTGAGAAAGAGCGATTTGGAGAAGGTTAAGCGAGTTGATTTGGGAAAGAAGGATTTCTCTGGAGATGCTGAGGCATTCTTCTTATCCATGGAAGGTAAGAGAATCCGATTCGCTTTCCAGTTTGACCCTCTCTACGCTGTTAACGTGTCGCAGATTGACCCGTTACCACATCAGATTGACGCCGTTTATCACTACATCTTGAAACACCCTAGAATTAGGTTTCTCCTTGCGGATGACCCTGGTGCTGGCAAAACTATCATGGCTGGATTGATACTCAAGGAGCTTAAGCAGCGAGGACTGGTTGAAAGAGTTCTAATCGTTATACCAGGGCATCTAAGGGATCAATGGGTTCGAGAGCTCAAAGAGAAGTTTGGCGAAACCTTTAGGACTATTGACAGGGCTGTAATGGATGCTTCGTGGGGACGCAATGTTTGGCTAGAAGAGAACCAAACGATAACTTCTATGGATTTTGCGAAGCAAGAAGATGTCATGGTGAGTTTGGCTGAAGCTAAATGGGACTTGGTGATTGTTGACGAAGCACACAAGATGGCTGCTTACAAGTACGGCGAAAAAATGAAGAAGACCGAGAGATACAAGCTTGGAGAGCTTCTGTCAAGAAACTGTGATTTCACGCTCTTTTTGACTGCGACGCCGCACAGAGGGGATCCGAGTAATTTTAGGCTTTTCTTGGATTTGCTCGAACCCGGATTCTTTGCAACGGATGCGATGCTTGTTGAATCTATAGCGGATAAAGACAATCCTCTTTTCTTGAGGCGCCTTAAGGAGGATTTGAAGAACTTTGACAGCACTCCTTTGTTTCCTCCTAGAAAAGTAATGACTGTCAAGTATCGTCTAAGTGACGATGAAAAGCGTCTCTACAATGCTGTGACAGAGTACGTTGAGAAACATTATAACAGAGCTATGCAAAAAGACAAAAGGAATGTTGCTTTTGCTCTCTTGATTCTTCAGAGGCGTTTGGCATCCAGTCTGAGGGCCATAAGAAGGTCGTTGGAGAGGAGAAGAGACAGGCTTCGGGAATTGCACGAACAGGGGACAATAATACAAGAAGCTGGATACATAGACGAAGAAGCTCTGGAAGATTCACCTGAGCTAGAAAGATGGAGAAGGGAAGATGAACTGCTTGAAAAGCTCACCTCAGCGGAGACGCTTGATGAACTTAAGGACGAGATTGAACGACTTGACGAGCTCATTAAATTGGCAAAGGAAGCCGAGAAAAAAGAAGTTGAGACAAAGCTTAACGAGCTCAAGAAAGTTATGGATGAAGAGAGGCTTAAGAAGAATGGGGAGAAGCTCCTAATTTTTAGTGAATCTAAAGACACTCTTGAGTATCTTGTTGAAAAAATTCGTAACTGGGGCTATTCTGTAACATACATTCATGGTGCAATGAATCTTGATAAGAGAATAAACGCGGAGCACGAGTTCAAAGAGAAAGTCCAGATAATGGTCTCCACAGAAGCTGGAGGAGAAGGAATAAACCTTCAGTTTTGTTGGCTGATGGTCAATTACGATATTCCATGGAACCCTAACAGGCTTGAGCAGAGGATGGGGCGAATACACAGATATGGACAGCAATATGAAGCCCACATTTACAACCTTGTGGCTATCGATACGAGGGAAGGCAGGATTCTTGACACACTGTTCAACAAGCTTGGCATCATCAGGATGCATCTGGGAAGCGACAGAGTCTTCGACGTCATCGGAGATGTACTACCTGGCAGGAGTCTTCAAGACCTTATCATAGAAGCCGTCACAAACAAACGATCCTTAGACGATATACTGAAGGACATTGAAAAGATTCCCGACGAGGAAGCGATCCAAAGGGCAAAGGAAGCCACTCTCGAGGGCCTCGCAACAAAACACATCGACCTAACCCGCATTTTGGGCGAGGCAAGAATAGCAAGAGAGAACAGACTAGTGCCAGAATACATAGAGAAATTCTTCCTCAAAGCATCAGAGAAACTTGGCTTGAAGACGGAAAAGAGAAAGGACGACTTCTACAGAATAGACAGCATTCCCTATGACCTTAGGAAACTTCCTTTCGAATTCAAAATAAAGTTCGGCGAAGTTTTCAGAGAATATAGTAAGCTTTCTTTTGACAAGGAGCAGGCATTCAAGGGGCAAGCAGAGTTTGTGGCGCCTGGGCATCCTCTTCTTGAAGCAGTTGTCGAGAAGATTTCTGAAAAATACGGCGATGATGTTGATAAAGGTGCGGTATTCTTGGATCCTTCTGGCAGCATGAACGGTTTCATCTGGTTCTTGGAAAGTATGATAAATGATGGAACAGGCTCAGTTGCTGGTAAGAGGATTTTCGCATTATACCAAGATAGTCAAAATAACATCAGACAAGTTTCTCCGTCAGTTCTCTGGGATCTGAAGCCACATCACGCTTCGCTCACTACAGAATTGGTGAACTCAGTGTCCAGAGAAGACTCGATTCTTGCTTTTGCTGTAGAAACAGTCTTGCCAAAATATTTGGACGAATTGAAGAAGCAAAGGGAGCATGATGCAGAAATAAAGAGAAAGTACGGGATCAGGTCTCTCCAAGAGTTGATTCTGCAATCTGAAGGAAAATTGCTCGATTATGAAACGAGGAGGGCGAAGGGAGAAAACATTCCAGAAGCCACAATTCAGAACGAAAGGAGAAACCGCGAAGAGCTTGAGAGAAAGAAGGAACAGCTTGAAAAGCAAATAGAGTCAGAAGTCAATCTCTTGCTGTCGCCACCTAAAGTCATCGGCGCAGTAATCGTGCTACCCAAACTTCCAGTGGATGATATGCTGAAAGCGGACAAGGAGATTGAAGAAATCGGTATGCGTGTTGCGATGGAGTTTGAAAATGCTCAAGGCCGAAGCCCTGAAGATGTGGCTACCCAGAATCTAGGTTTTGATGTACGTTCCAAAGCGCCAGACGAAAGCATTAGATACATAGAGGTCAAGGCGAGGGCAGGAGAAGGCAAGATAGCACTTACGCCGAATGAATGGTTAATGGCTCACAGATTGGTAGATGAGTACTGGCTTTATGTCATAGTGAATGCTGCTAAAGTTCCTGAACTTTACACAATACAAAATCCAGCAGAGAAATTGAAACCAGAGGAAGAGATAGAAGTTGTTCGATACATTGTAGCCAACTGGAAAAGTGCGGCCACAAAAGAAAAAGTCGGTGCCTGATATGGGAGATAAAAGGCTCATAGAAGTTGATTTTCCCCTAAAAGACGTGAGTGAACAATCCGTCAGAGAGAAATACATTAGCCACGGACACATTTCTTCGCTCCATGTTTGGTGGGCTCGCCGTCCATTGGCTGCTTCGCGAGCTTCGATTCTTGGGGCTATGGTAGAGGCACCAAAGAATCATGATGAACTCGAGAAAGAACTTGGATTCATTGCTGGATTTTCGAAGTGGGAGAACTCTCTAAATCCGCGCATGATAGCAGTAGCAAGGGGGAAGGTCAAAGACTACTTCGGTGGAAGAAAACCAAAGGTCCTGGATTGTTTTGCTGGTGGGGGAGCAATTCCATTAGAAGCTTTAAGACTCGGCTGCGAAACACACGCTACCGAACTGAACCCCGTCGCTGTTATAATACTCAAGGCTTTACTAGAGTATCCTCAATTGTTCAAGAGAAAGAGAATTGGCACCAGAAATCTCGGCTCTGGACATGATTCGCGCTTACTTGAAGATGATGTCGAAAAGTGGGGGAAATGGATTTCAGGAGAAGCCGAAAAAGACTTGAAGAGATTCTACCCCGCAGACTCAGATGGGAGTGTCCCAATTGGTTACATATGGGCAAGAACTGTAAAATGCAGAAACCCATCGTGTGGCGCTGAAATTCCTCTTTTGGCCCAAACATGGCTAGTGAAGAAAAGTGACAAGAAGGTTGCTTACAAGATTATTCCAAAAAACAACAAGATCGAGTTTGAAATAAGAGAAGACAAGAAAATTGACTTCGACCCGCAGACAGGTACGGTGTCAAGGGCAAAGGTCATCTGTCCATGTTGCAGGGGAGGATTGTCAGGTGACGAAGTTCGAAAGCAATTTGTCGATGGAATATCGGGGCAGAGAATGATTGCCATCGTACTTTGTCATCCCGATAGACAAGGAAAAACATATAGATTAGCTGCTAAGAAGGATTTTAGCACGTTTTGGGAAGCCGCCATTTTTCTAAAGAAGAAAAGACAAGAATTATCTGACAGATGGGGATTTGATCCCGTTCCAGATGAGCTTGGACCCCCAAAGGATACACATCGCGCCGTTGGAAGCCAATTACCGATATATGGGTTCAAAAAGTGGGGAGATCTCTTTAACCATCGTCAACAGCTAGCGCTGATCATATTCATGGAAAAGGTGAAGCTAGCTTTCGAAAATATGCTAAGAGAAGGATATGATAAGGAACGCGCGAAAGTTGTGCAGACTTATTTAGCTATCATGCTGGACAGATTAAGTGTTTACCATAATTCCTTTACTCCTTGGCAAAGGGGTTACGAAAAAGTGCAGAGACTATATTCCAGACAAGCCCTTGGAATGGTTTGGGATTATTGTGAACTCAACCCAACTGGATCAGGAGCCGGAAGCTGGGAAGGACTATTCAGAGATGTTGTTGAAGCCATTGAACACTGTTCTCAAGCAAGTCAGGAGCCAGCTACTGTTTCTCAATCCTCTGCAACCTCCTTAAGATATCCTGACGATTACTTCGACGCAGTAATAACTGATCCTCCATACTACGACAATGTTCCATATGCTGATCTGTCAGATTTCTTCTATGTCTGGTTGAAGAGAACAATCGGAGATTGGTATCCTGAGCTCTTTGCCACTCCACTGACGCCAAAAGCCGAGGAAATAATACAAAATGCCCCCAGACAAGGTGGAACTGAGAAAGCAAAGCAGTTCTATGAAGATATGATGGCAAAATCCTTCAAAGAGATATGCCGGGTTCTAAACCCCGAAGGTATTGCTTGTATTGTTTTTGCTCACAAAACGACCGAAGCATGGGAAACAGTGATCAATGGTCTTCTGGAGTCAGGTCTAGTTCTCACTGCTTCTTGGCCAATCCATACTGAAATGAAGGCCAGACTTGAGGCAATGGAAACTGCAGCTCTGGCCTCTTCAATCTATATGGTGTGTAGAAAGCGCACAGAATCAGCCAAGACCGCATATTTCAGCGACATAAGAAGCAAAATCGAAGAGAGAATCAAAGAGAAACTTACTCAGTTTTGGGACCAAGGAATAAGTGGCGCGGACTTCTTTGTCAGCGCGATCGGTCCTGCCGTAGAGGTATTTGGAAAATACTCAAAAGTGGAGAAGCTCTCAGGGCAGGTGATTTCTGTCCAGGAACTGCTGGAATACGTGAGGAAAGTGGTAAGCGAATTCGCTCTGGAAAGAGTATTGAAAAGACCTGACCTTGGGGGAGTTGACGCGCAAACTCGATTCTATCTTTTGTGGAGATGGACATTCGGCAACGCTAGAGTGCCTTTTGATGAAGCAATAAAGCTCTCGAGACCTATGGGCGTAGAGCTCACGGAAATTTGGAATGGCGGGGGGTTTGTTAGAAAGGAAAAAGGTTTCATTAGGGTGGCTGATCCAAAAGAAAGAGCAAGAGATCCCGCTTTTCTGAAAAGGACAAGGTTTACCTCAATTATAGATGCTCTTCACTTTGCTGTAATTTCTTGGGAACGTGGGGAAAGGGAGAAGATTAAGGAGGTTTTAAATGAGACTGGATATGCAGGAAACGAGATATTTTGGCAGACTGCCCAAGCTATTTCAGAAGTCCTTCCTCAAGGAGATAAAGAAAAGCAGTTACTTCAAGGTTTTCTTTACGGTAAAGAAGTTTATGTTAAAGAGGCTAGAGGAAAAACTAGCCTACTCGACTATATGGAGAATAGATAAAAAATGAGTATGAAACCTTGGTGGCAAGTCTCAGTACCGCATAAGGACATTCGAGAAGGCAGACTGGAAGAAGCAATTTTCGCAGCAAATCTTGGAGACGTATTCCAAAACAAAGGACCCATAGACTACCTAGACCCAGAAATCTTCTTCAAAAGAACCTACTTCACAGCTGGGCTAACAAACCTAATCGGAGCAGTCCTATCAAAACTTTCAGGCAAAGGAAAAGGCGACACCGTCATACAAATCCAAACACCATTCGGAGGCGGCAAAACCCACGCACTACTTGCATTATACCACACCTTTAAACATGGCAACAAAATCGCGCACCTCTCAACAGTCAAAAAAATTCTGAAAGAAAGCAAAATTCAAAGTATTCCAGAAACCAAAGTCGTTGTTTTCGTAGGTGAATATGCGGACCCGCTTAAAGGCAGAACTCTCTGGGGCGAAATAGCCTACCAACTTAAATCCTACAAGCTCATGGAAGACTACGACAAAAAGCGTGTAGCCCCTGGAAAAGAGCTTATTGCTGATCTTCTTGCCAAAAACCAGCCCGTCCTATTATTGATAGACGAACTTCTGCAATACGTTGTCAGAACCATGGGAGTTAAAGTTGAAGAGGGCACTCTGAAAGGCCAGGTCCAAGCCTTCCTGAAGACGCTCACAGAAGCCGTGGCGTCTGCTGACAACTGTGCTTTGATAGCTACGCTTCCTTCAAGCGTGTCTGAAGGCTTTGAAGAGGCGGAAAAGGCTGAAAGAATCTTGGGAGAGCTTCAGAAAATCTTTGGAAGAGTGGAGAAAATCTACACGCCAGTTGAAGGCGAGGAAATCTACGAAATCATAAGAAAGAGACTTTTCGAAGACTTGGGTGACACAAGCGAGCATAGAAGAGTTGCAGAAGAATACTTCAGCCTCTACCAGAAACTTGGCGAAGACATCCCATCCGAATGCAAAGAAGTTGCGTACAAAGAAAGAATAGTCCGAGCCTATCCCTTCCACCCAGAAACCATAGATATACTCTTCGAAAGATGGGCAACCATCCCAACCTTCCAGAGAACCAGAGGAGCACTTAGGCTCTTAGCAGAAGTAATAGCCGACCTCTTCAAGAAAGAACACTCAGCCCCACTAATCCAGCCAGCCCACATAAACCTCGCAAACTCCGCCATAAGAAGAGAATTCGTTAAGCACATAGGAAACGCATTCGAGGGAGTAATCGCATCAGACGTTGACGCCCCAACAGCCAAAGCGCCGAAAATAGACAGAGAAATGGGAACAGAATACGCAAGATTCAAAGTCGCAACAAGCCTAGCAACTTCCATATTCTTCTACTCCTTCAGCGGCGGCGAAAGAAAAGGAGTAACCACTCAAAGACTCAGACTAGCATTTCTCCGTCAGGGAATACCCGCCACAATCGTAACCGACGCCCTAAGAAGACTCGAAGACGAACTCTGGTTCCTCCACTTCGAAAAGAACTTCTACTACTTCAGCAACGTAGTCGGGCTAAACCGAGTAGTCATAGACAAAGAAGAAGCAATAAAAGACGAGAACATAGAGGAAGAAGTTAGAAAAAGAATAGAAAAAATTGCAGGCACAGACTTTGACGTCTACATATGGCCAAAAACAAACAGCGACATCCCCGATAATAAAAAGCTCAAACTCATAGTGCTTTCACCCCAGTTCACAATGAAGGACCCAGCAACTGAGAAATTCATACAAAACACAATCAACAAATACTCGACAGGGTTCAGAACTTACAAAAACACCCTAATGTTTCTCATAACTGACCCAAACGAATACGAAGGATTCAAAAGGATAACACGCCGCTTCCTAGCTCTAGACTCAATCAAAGCAGACAAAGAAACCATGAAAAGACTCATCGAAGAAGACAGAGAACGAGTAGAACAAAAGCTGAAAGACGCCGACTCCTCTCTCTCAATCAAACTTCTCTCAGCATACCGATATCTAGCCAAAGCCTCGAAAGACGGATTCCAAACACTTGACCTTGGAATTCCAACAATAGGCGAAAAATTAAGCTTCACCAGGAGAACGAAGGAATATCTCAGAGACCAAGAGGTGATACTTGGCAAGATCTCTCCAAAGGTCTTGCTTGAAAAAACCTTTTCCAAGGAAGACGAACGCAAAAACGTTACAGAAATTTGGGAAGCCTTCCTCAAATACCCTGATCTTCCAATACTCGAAGGCGAAAGCGTACTCAAAGACGCCATAACACAAGGAGTTCAAAGCGGAACGTTTGGGCTAATGATCAATGAGGAAATACGATATTGCGTGTTCACTTCTCCCATAGAACTTACAGAGGACGCCCAAATAGTAAGAAAAGAAATCGCCCAAAAGATGAAAGAAGAAACAGAAAAGCCAGCTACTGTGGGGGTAGGAGTAAAGCCCACACCAGAAATCCCAACCATAACAACCCTTCCCGGAAAGGAAACCATCACAAAACTATCACTGAAAGCAAACGTACCATGGGACAAGCTCTCGGACTTGATGCGTGGCGTCTTCATGCCCCTAAATCAAGAGGGAGCACAAATAGACCTAGAAATAAAGATAGAAGCACAATCCCCTCAAGGAATAAGCAAAAACACCCTAGACCTAAAAATAAAAGAAACCCTCAACCAAATCGGAGCTAATATCCTAGAAGAGCGAGAGGAGTAGCGCTCTGACTTAGCTTCAAACGCAAGAAGAGGTGCCTGAGGAAGTTGCATGAATATAATTATTGAAGGCCAGAGTCATGAAGGTATATATAGATAACGATCTGCCCATCGAACGGTTAAACTTCTTGGCAAAGAAGGAGGGAAATTCTAAACAGCAGATTTACCGAATCCACAAATGGTGGGCGAGACGTTTGGGTTCAGTTTTTAGAGCATTGATTCTCGCTGCATTGGAGAATGAAGCATCAGATGAAAAGTTTTGGAACGATTTTGTCAATGGGCGTCAATTGAAGGATAAAATTATAGTTGATCCTTTCATGGGAGGAGGAACAACAGTAATAGAGGGCTTAAGGCTAGGATGCAATGTCATCGGTCTAGACGTTAATCCCGTAGCTTGGTTCGTAACTAGAAAAGAAACTGAGCTGATGGATCTCAATGAAATCAATATGGCGTATAAGGAACTTTGCAAAGAGGTGAGACCCAAGATTACACGCTATTACTCTACTCATTGCCCTAATGGTCATAGATCAGAGGCAATGTATGCATTTTGGATTAAAAAAGTGCCATGCTCAAGCTGTGGAAAAGAGGTTCACTTGTTCCCAAACTATCTATTGTCAGCTCGCCGTAATCAAAACATTGTGGTTTGCCCTACATGTAAAGAAGTTTTTCCCATTCAATCAAAAACAAATGCAAAGTGCCCTTCATGCGGTAGCGAATTCGACCCATCTAAAGGAGTTTCTAGGAGTGGGAAGTACACATGTCCATATTGTAGTCAGAAAGAACGTCGATTGGAGGCAACAAAGCGAATAGGTCATCGACTGGATGAAGATTTGTTTGCCATAGAGGGATTTTGCGAGAGATGCGGTAGGTTTTATAAAAAGGCTGGCTCCGAAGATATCTCGCTGTTTGAGAACGCCAAGAGACGTTTCCACCGAGAACAGAAAAATCTCTTGTATCCTAAACAACGCATTCCAATAGAGGGGAGGAATGATCCGCGACCAGTAAACTACGGTTATATACACTTTTGGGACATGTTTAACGAACGACAATTGCTTTGTCTATCAAAACTTCTTTATGGCATTAAGACTTTGGACAAAGTCACAGAAAGTACTAAGGAATTCTTGCTACTTGCTTTTTCAGACTGCCTGGCGGCAAATAACATGTTCTGTATATATGAGACAAATTGGCGAAAAATCGGGCTTGCATTTGGGCTACGAGCATTTCATCCGTTTGAAAGAATCGCAGAGAATAATGTATGGGGAACCACGTTTGGAAGAGGAACATTCACGAGATGTTTACAGAAGCTTATCAGGGCAAAAGTTTCTTCTGGCTCAATATTGAATTACGAAAGACATCTTCGCGAACATTCATCTTCTAAATCAGCTGACAATTTATCACAAGTAACGTTAGTGTCAAATTTTGACGACTGCCAAGGTGGCGGGAAGGTCATCCTGAAGTGTGAGGATTCAAGAAATTTGTCATTCATCCCATCAGCATCCGTTGATGCAGTTATCACGGATCCCCCATACTTTGATAACGTAATGTACTCTGAGTTAGCAGACTTCTTCTATGTTTGGCTTCGGTTAATGTTAGCAGAAAACTATCCGTGGTTCAAACCCGAATATTCTTCACGAAAAGAGGAACTTATAATGAAAAATAACGGGGAGAATGACTTGTCTGCTTTTGCTCAGGGTCTTGAAGGAATATTTTCTGAAGCAAACAGAATATTGAACAAAAATGGAAGACTGGTTTTTACTTTCCATCACAACAATCAATGGGCTTGGAAACATATCGCCTACGCAATTGTCAACTCCGGATTTAACCATATACCTGCAGCACATGTTGTGAGGTCGGAAGGAACAACAGGATTCCCGACCACCAAGAAAAATGTAAAATATGATGTTTGTTTTGTATGTAAGAAATCGAAGCTTCAAAAAAACTATAATGAAAACTATGGAAGAGACGAACTCGAAAGTATTCTTTTACAGCGATCCTTTGATTGGGTTACGAGGACACATGCGTCTGGATTAGATGTCTCGGAAGGGGACTTGTACACCATCGTATATGGACAAGCGACCAAACTATGGGTCTCAGAAGCAAGATTCCAACGCAAAAAACTAGATACGATTTATGACCTCGTGCCAACAGTTGTACGTAACATCCAGAAACGGTTAGATATGCCTAATACAGAAGTTCATAAACACTAACTCAAATGCATGAACAGCTTGGAAGCCAAAGCAGAAATCGACCTATTTTTCTAAAGGCATATATAAATGCTGGTCAGAGTTTAATTCGACGCTTTACAGGGCGTGGTTAACTCTGTCACTATGCAGTCACGTAGTCTTCCTAGGTGCAGGTGCTTCTGTTCCTTTAGGATTGCCGACAATGGTTGATCTAGGCGAGCGTTTCGAAGAAACAATTTTAGACAATTCTAGAGATCTCCGTGAAGTGCTTAGGGCAAAACAAGCAATACGAAGAAACGGATTTCAATATGATGTAGAGTCACTGTACTCCTACTTATTAGGACGTGCTGATCCCCATAGTTCCTTAAAGAGAGCAGGTCCCTACGTAGCCTCTGTATGCCCTGTACAACCTATTTCCAGATTGAAAAGAAAAAGGATTTTTAACGAAATTCGTGAAAACCTAGAAGAGTACATAATAAAGAAGTGTTATCTGGAAGAAGAATATGCAAAAAGAAGAGCCAAAACTCTATTCAACCGATTTTTTGCAAAAATCAGTGGGGTCGAGGATTGGGAACATTCCGAACCAGATTGGGACAACGCAACATTCGAAGTGTTCACTACTAATTATGATAATGCCATCGAATATTACGGCATAGAAGTTGGGCAGATCCCTTTTGTAGGTTATCTAAAGACCAGAAACGAAAAAGTCAGGTTTGTGCCAGAGCAATATGATTCTACAAGTGCAAAAATAAAATTGTACAAACTTCATGGATCTGTTGAATTGTCGTTACTTAAGGATGGTTCGATTGTTGCGGTTGAACCGCCGAAGTCTCCTGGGGAGAAACATCGTGGCATACCTATTGAGGCTAAAGTGATGGTCTATGGTCCAGACAAGAATCTAATAGCAGAACCATATTTCGAACTGCTTGTCCATTTAAAAAACCGCCTTAAAAGTGCTCACGAATGTATTGTGGTGGGCTACTCTTTTAGAGATCCCTGGGTCTATCAAATATTCCATGATGTTGTTTCTCATCGAAGACAAAGAAACCCTTGGATTGAGTACATCTCACCGTCTGCCACCTACACCATCTCAAGATTCTCAGAACTGCGTGCGAGTGCAAACCCTGTTGATCAATCATTCGAGCAGTACTTGAATCTCCCGGAGGAAGAGTAACGTGAGTTCAAGGCACACCGAAAATTGGAAATCTGTTCGACCCGTCCGCTTTAGATCACAAATAATTGGAGCTTTAGCTTATATCGCAGAAAAAAAGCAAGTCTCCATTTCGGAGTTAGCTAAATGCGCTTTAGAGCTTAGAAATCAAAGAGAAGAGAAAAGGCTTCAAGCGTTACGTAGGATAAAATCAATCGGACCGAGGACAAAAGACCTACAAAGACAACCATACCTAACCCTGACAGAACAGCTCGTAAGAGTGCTCAGAGCTACTGGTTTCATATCTGTTAAGAACAATGTTGTGCATAGCACCGAACTTACTCAAGAATTGGTAGATAAAAATCGAACTAATGCATTAGATGCAGACAAACTCTTCTTGGAAAGACTAATTAACTCCAGATTTCCCACCTATTGGTTATATTTGAAGCAGCTCTTCAAGTCTAAAAAAGTGGTCATTCCAAGCACGCTCTCCAAACGAGACGTGAAACTTCGTAGCTATCTACGAACGCAAGGATTTCCGCTCACAGTCTGGTCTTTTTTTATATTGCGTGATCTTTTCTATGAATTCGCTTTACTAAACTATGTGATTGAAGAGCAAGAAGAAAGAATATTCGCGCTTTACACACTAAACATGGTGGAGAAGGAGAGTTACGCTGCTAGGATAAAATCTCCAGAAGGGTATGTATGTTACTGGAAGGATATTGAGTTTAATGAGTTTGAAAGAGCACTTATTCGAGCTTATCATGACACTGCTGGCGGATGGGACAGAATGGCAAGTTTGATAGAACTTCGAGAGAAGGTGTCGGAAAGGTTATGCATCTCAGAAAGGCAATTCAACAGGTTATTTGAAACCGCGGTGACGAATTCCACTGAAGTTAGAGTCTACCCTAGTATCGGCGTTCTATCCCCTGAAATACGGAGAGGTTATATGACGAAAGTTCTCTCTTTACCTACTAGTGATAGGGGTTATCCTTTTACTCTCGTTCGCATATCACGTAGAGGTGTGTAATACATGGTGGATTGGACAGGATATTATCTAAAAGACATACCGTTTGTGGAGTTTGCAAGCATCAAGCCCGACTCTAAAGATGATAGAATTAACGGTAAGATCTTCAGTCTTTCCGGTATGGAAAACGAATATCAGAAGCTTCTTGATCTTATTAAGAGAGAAAAAGGTATTTGTTACGTAAGGTCAGACTTAGAAGTTCTGGGAACTGGAAAATCAGCTTTGATGGCGGCAATATACTGGCGTTGTAAGACCGATGAGGCTCTAAAAAGGAGTATTCTTCCAGCGTGGGTGAATGTTCAAGATTTTCGGAGCATCACGCAGCTCATGGGAAAGGTTCTGGATACTCTCGTATTTGAGCAAGTAACAGACCTGATAAAAGCAAATATGAAAGACCTCAGCCCTGATGCTATTGATAACTTTCTCAGCACAGAAAAACCACAGCGTTCGCCCAGCGTTATTTTTGCTCTTTCCAAAATCCTTTCCATGCCCAAAGAAGAGTTACCTTGGAAATATGTGAATATACGAAGGTCAATATCAACCGTTAGTGCGGTAGAGATTTTCGAGTACATAATGGTTTTGTTCAGAAAAGCCGATCAGCGGCGAGTGTTGATTTTCATAGATCAATTTGAGGAATATGTCAAATATCAACGAGGGGCTGCAAGGCTTGAACAGTTGGGCAATGATGTAAATGACATAATTAGAGCCATTGCAGAGTGTCAAAATCTCTCTTTTATTTTAACGTTACATCCAACAACCCAACGGGAGTTTGAAAAGTCAGCCGGGCCCCTAATTGATTCATTTGGCACGATTATGGAAAACTCGGCTACTGTTAGCCAACTTAAACCCGAGCATCTAATTGAAATGGCAAAACTTTACATTAAACACTTTAGACTCCCTAATGCACCAAAGGACCTAGGTCCAATCTACCCATTTGAAGACGGCGCACTTGAGTTTATCGCTAGTAAGTCTGGTGGCATTCCAAGGAATTTCATTCGCTTTTTGCACAACGCAATGATTGAGGCTGCATTAGCGAATCAAGATAGAATAACTCTGAAATTTGTCAAGCAACCTATCAACCTTTCGAGAATCGGAATAGACTAACTCCTTCATAGAGAGAACTAATCAAAACTGTTTTTAACCTCGTACAACGCTTCGTTTCGATCGATTTTCTACCCAGATTGCGCGCTGTTTTATTCCCAGATGTCCATTAGAAAACTTGTTGGCGCCCATTGATGTCCTCTTTTTTCAGCTATTTTTTGACCCAGTTCCTTCGTCAGTTTCTTGTTCATTCGCTGTATCCTTCGAGTAACATCCCACCTTTTCAAGCCGTATTCACCTAGCTCTGCAGCTATAGCCGAAGGCAGTAAACCCCCAACACCCTTCTGCATCAAACACGTAATAATTTCAACGTCCACCTCATCTTCGCATGCAACTTTCTGAATATAGCTCGGTTCAAAATTCATCCAATCTCGTAAACCAGCCATCAAAGTCCTTGTTCTAAGGTCAACTTGCTCAATTTTCCGTTCCAGATGCTTAATCAACTCTATAATATACTTTAAACGACCAACCTTCTCAGCCCTAGTCCTACGCTTCCCAGAACCCTTCTGTGCAACCTTTTCAGTGTTTTCATGCACACTCTGCACGCTTACTTCCTCGTCAACATGGACACAACGCACATTTCGCATCCTAAACTACCTAGGGCTGCGACGTACAAAATAGGTGCTTGTAGCGGATAGATTTCGGCTTCTTTTAACCAGTGAAGGCAAAATATCAGCTCTCCTAGAAGCCCCTTGGAAGGAACGCTCATTCCGTGCGTCACCAAACTTCCTAGAAGCGCCTAACTAGCCTCCTATGACGCTTCGTTTCAGTCGGTCCACAATTTCGTCTATGGCTCCGTCAGGCGCGTTAGGACGAATCTTCCGAATGTTCTCCGCAACCCAGTACGGAAAGCGGTTTCTGAACGCCTTCCTTCCCTTCTTGCTGGCTTCCCACAACAAGCCTTTAGCTTCTAACGTCTTCATGTACGTCGCATTCGTGCTCTGAGTATAACCCGTCTGTATTTCTTCTGGCAGAAAAGTCACCTCGGGATCCATGCGCAAGCAAGCCTTCAAAACAGCGCTTCCCGCTTGCCCACGCCTCTTCAAATCCTGCAGAAAAGCCTCAGCATCCCTAATCCAACTCTTAATGTTAGCATCTTCCAGCGTCTGCTGAAAAAGCTCCTTACGCAACTCATCCTCACGCCTATAAGTTTCCAACTCAGCCTTGTATCTGTCACGCTCCTCCTGCAAAGCCTTAACATCCTTCGGAATCAACTCCAAATCCAAATGGTCAGCAGTCTCCACAATCAAATCCGCCCA
>Ga0315314_1001900_pt1 | contig 17765 bp, 9 predicted proteins | sample TDP9_MG_FD_203631 | JGI IMG/M metagenome (GOLD analysis project Ga0315314, IMG submission 203631) | Freshwater sediment microbial communities from Lake Towuti, South Sulawesi, Indonesia - TDP9 | ecosystem: Environmental > Aquatic > Freshwater > Lake > Sediment | place: Indonesia: South Sulawesi...
CATATCGCTTCTTTATCTCCAGCCATTCCCTCTCAGTATAGGCAGAGGCAGGTGGGCCAAGTTGCTCGTTATTGGCGACGTGTTTCCCTGGAGGTGCATAGGTGGGGTCAACCAAGCTATGGCACCAAACAGTGGGGCAGTAGTCCTCCAGCGGAGGAAACTGACCCAGCCTTGCCCAGGAGCATTCCCTGGCAACATGTCCGGGATCGTTATCCTCTGCCAGACCAAGCCAATAACAGTCATTTATGTCAGGGTTAAACGCGGCAGCTTCATACTTTGGAGCCTCATGGAGAGCAAAGGTGTACCACATCAAGCAACCGAAAGCGGTTTCTAAAAGTTCCACGCGCCGCGCCATCTTGTAGTCCAGATACTCTCTGCCTATTAAGTCAAAGCAAAGCTGCTGCGGATTTAAAGTGCTCACCACCAGCTTCCTCGCCTTGACCTCAGTCCCATCAGCCAGACGGATGCCAGTAGCAGCACCATCCTCTATAATGACCTTCTCTACCTCAGCATGGGTAAAGAACTGGCATCCATTCTGCACCAGTATCTGGTGGGCGGCATGAGCTACTTGATGCGTTCCTCCAGGGCAGAAACCTATATTCGGCATTGTGGCGGCAAAACCAAACGTCCAGGCGCCTGCCCCTGGTTGATTAACATCCATTGCCGATGAAAGAACAAACCTTAGATTACAGTACTGCATCTCCTTGCTTTCCCAGAGTTCTTGCACATTCCGAGTATGGGGAGACATGAGAACTAGCGCATCCGGGTCCACGCCAGCCCCAACCTCCACAAGTTCTGGATATACGGCTATCTGCCTCTCTAGTACTTCGGGCGCGAGGCGATCCTCCGCAGGCCTGAAGATCATATCCATCTGCACATACTGCATCGCCTTCCCTACCCATAGTTTCCTCAGTTTGAGCCACTTCTCAGCATCCCTTTCCGAAAACCGGGCAATTTCCTTGGCAGTACGCTCTTGGGTCATATCATGTTTGTCACTGTAGATGGTAAGACAGGTCTGATTATTTCTGAAGATGGCGCCGTCGCTGCAGAGATGCTGATCGATCCTGCCTCCATAATCCCAGAATTCAGGGAAATCACGCCAGACTGGCAAGTAGTAAAAGGGCAACTGTATCGAGGCGTGTGTATTACCACGAAACCCCGGAGCCGAGCTCTCCTCAGTGGCTAAGCAGCCGCCAATCTCGTGTCTCCTCTCAAAGATACCCACGCTCATACCACCGTATTTGATGAGATACATGGCAAGAAATAGCGCCTTATTCCCTCCCCCCACTATTACCGCATCGAAGGTGGCATCAGGCATGGCAACCTCCTTTCAAAAATTTTTTGTCCTGGAAGGCTATTGCCAGAACCAGACTACGCTGCGTATTACCTCTCCCCTTTCCAGTGCCCCAAAAGCTTCGTTGATTTGATCCAATCTGCAGCTTATAGTAATTATAGCGAGGGTACTCCCGGTTAAACTATCTTTTTTTTGCCTTTAATGAATCCTGCATTCTCTTATTCACCTTTTTCTGCATCTCAATCAGGGAGTCGGGCTCCTCTTTCCCTGGTTCCTCCCACGGCTTGCCCAGCTCCAGGTCAGTAGCGATAATCTTGTAGCAGTTGTACGACTCCGTTGAGCCACAATTGGCCCCCAAATGCCAGGCTCCCCCGGTGGCATAGAGATTCTTTATGGGAGTCCTGTGGTTGGTCAACTCCGGGGTGGGTCTACAATCCCTAGTCTGGTATGCATTGCGATCAATCAGTCCTATGCTACAGTCAGGCCCCAAGTTTTTCATACGAAGGTTATCGTAGGGGCTGTTGGTATCAACGCCAATAATGTTGTCCCAGGTCATGTTGGGAGCAAACTTTTGCCAGATGCTGACCAGCTCCTCAGCATAGCGCTTCTTTATCTCCAGCCACTCCCTTTCGGTGTGAGCACTGGCCGGCGGCCCCAGTTGCTCGTTCTGGGCCACGTGCTTGCCGGGAGGTGCATAGGCAGGGTCGACTAGACTATGGCACCAAACAACAGGGCAATAGTCCTCCAGCGGAGGCCATTGACCCAACCGGCTATAGTGGGACTCCCGGGCAACACGCTCCGGATCATTATCCACTGACAGCCCTAGCCAGTAGGTTTCATTTATGTCGGGATTAAAGGCCGCAGCTTCATATTTGGGAGCCTGGTGCAAAGCAAAGGAGTACCACATCAGGCAACCGAACTTGGCCTCCAACTGCTCCACGCGGCGTATCAAGGCGGAGTCCAGATACTCCCTACCTATTAAGTCGAAGCAGAGCTGTGCCGGGCTCAGAGTGCTCACCACCATCTTCCTGGCCCCGACCTCAGTGCCATCGGCCAGACGGATACCGGTAGCAGTACCGTTCTCTATAATGACCTTATCTACCTCAGCATGGGTAAAGAACTGGCATCCATTCTGCACCAGGATCTGATGGGCAGCATGGGCAATCTGATGAGTCCCTCCCCTGGCAAAACTTATGGTCGCCATTGTCGGTGGGAAACCAATAGCATCCTGCCCGATACCCGGGTCACTGACATCGTATGTTCCTGAGAGAGCAAACCTCACGTGGCAGTATTGCACCTCCTTGCTTTCCCAGAAGTCCTTCGCTGCACGTAGGTGGCTGGCTGCCAGGAGCAATGCGTCCGGTACAATGCCAGCTTCTAGAAGTTTCGGAAGTACCGCCATTTGCCTGTTCATCACCTCAGGTGCCATGCGAAACTCCGCTGGATTGAACAGCATGTCTATCTGCGCTCTCTGGGCCTCGTCGCTTTGCCATAGTGACCACCACTTGAGCCATCTATCAGCATCCTTCTCCGAGAACCGGGCAATCTCCTTCGCCGTCCGCTCCTGGTTTGGGTCATGCTTTTCGCTGTAGATGGCCAGACAGGTCTGATTATTCCTGAAGATAGCGCCATCGCTGCAGGTATACTGGTCTATCTGGGCCCCATAGTCCCAGAACTCAGGGAAATCACGCCAGACAGGCACGTAATACCAGGGCAAAATTATGTTGGCGTGGGTATTGCCACGAAAACCCGGGGCTGATATCTCCTCGGTAGCCAGGCAGCCGCCGATTTCGTGTCTCCTCTCAAAGATACCCACGCTCATGCCGCCGTACTTGATCAGATACATAGCGAGCAGCAGCGCTTTGTTCCCTCCCCCCACTATTACCGCATCAAATGTGGCATCAGGCATGATGACCTCCTTTACAAGTTTTTATCCCAAAAATCTGTTGCCAAAACCGAATCATGCTGCGTATTATCTCCCTATTATGCCTTCACTTTGGCCCACTCCTGCATTCTCTTATTCACCTTTTTCTGTTCCTCAATCAGGGAGTCGGGGTCCTCTTTCCCCGGTTCCTCCCACGGCTTGCCCAGCCCCAGGTCAGTAGCGATAATCTTGTAGCAGTTGTAGGACTCGCTTGCCGAGGCACTTGCCCCCAGATGCCAGCCTGCCCCAGTGGCATAGAGATTCTTTATCGGAGTCCTGTGGTTGGCCAGCTCCGGGGTGGGCCTGGACTCCTTGACCTGGTATGCGTTGCGATCAAGCAGTGCTAAGGACCCGTGAGGCGCCAGGTTCTTCATCCGAAGGTTATCGTAGGGGCTGTTGGTATCAACACCGATAATATTGTCCCAGGTCATGTTAGGAGCAAACTTTTGCCAGATGCTGACCAGCTCCTCCGCATAGCGCTTCTTTATCTCCAGCCACTCCTTTTCCGTATGGGCAGAAGCCGGCGGCCCCAGTTGCTCGTTCTGGGCCACGTGCTTGCCTGAAGGTGCATAGGCAGGGTCAACCAGACTATGGCACCAAACAACAGGGCAGTAGTCCTCCAGGGGAGGCCATTTACCCAACCGGCTATAGTGGGCTTCCCGGGCAATACGCTCCGGGTCATTATCCACTGACAGCCCTAGCCAGTATGTTTCGTTTATGTCCGGATTAAACGCCGCAGCTTCATATTTGGGGGCCTGGTGCAAAGCAAAAGAGTACCACATCAAGCAGCCGAAAGTACCCTCCAGTTGCTCCACACGGCGTATCAACTTGTAGTCCAAATACTCTCTACCTATTAAGTCGAAACAGAGCTGCTGCGGGCTCAGAGTGCTCACTACCATCTTCCTGGCCCCGACCTCAGTGCCATCGGCCAGACGGATACCGGTAGCAGTACCGTTCTCTATAATGACCTTCTCTACCTCAGCATGGGTGAAGAACTGACATCCGTTCTGCACCAGCACCTGATGGGCAGCATGGGCAATCTGATGAGTCCCTCCCCTGGCAAAACTTATGGTCGCCATTGACGGCGGGAAACCAATGGCATCCTGCCCCGCACCAGGGTCACTGACATCGTAGGCTCCTGTGAGAGCAAATCTCACCTGACAGTATTGCAGCTCCTTGCTTTCCCAGAAGTCCTTCGCCGCACGTAGGTGGCTGGCTGCCAGAAGCAGCGAATCCGGTACAATGCCAGCCTCTAGAAGCTTCGGAAATACCGCTATTTGCCTGTTCATCACCTCAGGTGCTATGCGAAACTCCGCTGGATTGAACAGCATGTCCATCTGCGCCCTCTGGGCCTCGTCGCTTTGCCATAAGGTCCACCACTTCAGCCATCTATCAGCATCCTTCTCTGAGAACCGGCCAATCTCCTTCGCCGTCCGCTCCTGCGTTGGGTCATGCTTTTCGCTATAGATAGCCAGGCAGTTCTGATTGTTTCTGAAGATAGTGCCATCGCTACAGGTATACTGGTCTATCTGGGCTCCATAGTCCCAGAACTCGGGGAAATCACGCCACACAGGTGCATAGTACCAGGGTAAGATTATATTGGCATGGGTATTGCCACGAAACCCGGGGGCTGAGCTCTCCTCAGTAGCCAGGCAGCCACCAATTTCGTGCCTCCTCTCAAAGATACCAACGCTCATGCCACCATACTTAATGAGATACATGGCCAACAGCAGCGCTTTGTTCCCTCCACCCACGACTACTGCATCGAAGGTTGCATCAGGCATGATGACCTCCTGCAAAAAGATTCCTTATTCCAGAAGGCTCTCGCTAAAACCGGACTATGCCGCGTATTATCTCTCCCCTTTCAAGTGCTCCATAAGCTTCATTGATTTGGTCTAATCTGTAGCTCTTGGAGATCAACTTATCGAGGGGGAGTTTCCCATTCATATACAAATCAACGTATCTGGGCACGTCAACTAAAGGTTTTATGTCGCCCTGGGTACTTCCAGTAATGGTCTTCCCCAGGAGAAATTCGAAGGGAGCGATATTGAGCATGGCGCCAAGAGGGGCCATCCCCATCACCAGGCACTTTCCTCCAATGTGAATCGAGGCAAAGGCCTGCATCATCACATCAGCGTTGCCGATGCACTCCAAGGCATAGTCTGCCCCAGCCTGCAGTGGGGTCAATACGTCCTTCCCGGTCAGGCTGGCGATACGCTCTTGAGGATTCTCCTGGGCAGCGTTGATAATGTAATCAGCCCCAAGCTCCTTGGCCATTTTCAATTTTCGATCCACCTTGTCAACGGCTATGGTCATCCCTGCCCCAGCCAGCTTAGCTGCCATAACGGCGCCCAGTCCCACACCTCCACAACCATAAATAGCTATGCTTTCACCAGCCCTCAAGCCAGCTGTATTGAGGACAGCGCCTATGCCAGTGCTGGTGCCACAGCCTAAGATACACACCACATCCAAGGGGGCATCTTCCCGAACTTTCACTGCTGAACGCTCATGCACTACAGCATACTCAGCAAAGCAGGCCAGTCCAAAAAGGTGGTGCAGCTCTTGGTCGCCTTTGTGCAGACGTTTTTCTCCCCCAGGCAGGGTAGCCATCATCTGAATAGGCAGGTTCTCTATACAAAGGGTAGGCCGACCTCCGGCACAGAAAGAGCACTTCCCACATGAGAATCCCACCATAAGTATCACGTGATCACCCCGCTTGAGCGTGGTTACACCAGGCCCCACCTTTTCCACAATGCCAGCCCCCTCATGCCCCACCACCACAGGCGTGGGCATAGGCATATCGCCCCTCATGAAGTGGAGGTCACTGTGACACGTTCCGCAAGCCACAAGTTTTATTAGCACTTCATGGTCTTTTGGTTTATCAAGGGTAACCTCTTCCACTTGCAAGGGTTTGCCTATCTCATAACATACAGCCGCCTTCATGATTTATGCCCTCCTTTCCGTTATGGAATTATCTCACTCTTAAAGAATATTCGTCAAACTCAAGTCAGTTTCCTCTGTCAACCAGTAATTGACTTTACCCTCCCAAACAAGGCTCGTCAAACTCCTAAGGCTGACTAAACTTAGAGATCAGGTCCTCAAGCTGCAGCAACAGGGTCATGTCACCTTCTATCTTGAGCTTGCCGCTTGTCCAGGCATGCAGGCGGTCCAGCTCTCCTTTCTGAATAGCTGCCCAGTCCTCGGCTGATACGGTGAGCCTTGCGTTAGGATTCTTCACCGTTCCCTCATGACGTGTTCCCTTACCCCTGTCAGATACTAGGTACCAGTCGCTGCCGCCAGGCCCGGTGAGATGAAACTGGACTGTCACCGTCACCTCCTCGACCTTTGTCATCTCCCTTTTTTGCGCGCCTGGAGCTGGTAAATTCAATAGGCTGGCCAGCCTTTGGGTGCAGGGGTTATTGAGCTCGACATCCTCACCAGGGAGGGCGACACCGAGTTTCTTGAAGTTCTTGTATACCTTAAGCAGGATCACGCCGAATCTAAGGGCAGCCAGGACGTCATTATAGAAAAGGTTCTTTACCTTCCAGCCAGTCAGCTCCTGGTAGCGCTGCACCGTCTCTTCCCTCTCAGGAGAGCCCTCCAGGCGGGGGATACCGTACCCCTCGCTGTGCTGCCAATCAAGGAAGAAGAACCACCCCAAATCAGACTCGGGGTCTCCTAGGTAAGCCATCTCCCAGTCCAGTATCGCTAATACATCGAAATCATCACGACTGTAGATCGTGTTAGGCATTCGACAATCTCCCCAGCACAGCGCCACACGCTCGGGAACATATCGGTTCTCCTTGAGCCAGCTCAGGGCTGTCTCCAGGATCGGTTGGGACTCCTGAGGGTTCTCCTTAACCCAGTCGAGATATCTCTCATAGTAGTTCAGTTGCCGGTCAAGAGGGTCAGTGCCGCCTTTAGGAACGCCAAGGAAGGAAAGTCCCAAGCGCTTCCAGTCCAGCTTATGTACTTTGGCCGTGGCTTCCAGAGAGCCCCACCACATCTTTGCCCGTTGCTGCGGAGTAGCGTCAAAGTAAACCCCAAAGGAGTGGTAAGGGGGAAATTCAGGGGGGATAACTCCGTCGATTTTGCCCATCAGGTAGAACGGGGCGCCAAGTATCTTTTCGTCTTCCTCCAGCCAGTAAACCTTAGGTACAGGAATATTTGTTCCTTTCAGGCGCTCCATAATACGGAACTGCTTCCCCAGGTCGTATTCGGGAAAGACCGGGTAGGATTGGGGTGCACAGCGGAGCACCATCCCTTCCGACCTTTTTCCCCTAGCTTCCCGCCATCTCAAATCAAAGAGAAAGGTCTCATTGGAGAGACCCGCTCCTGACCGTTCCATGCCTGATATAGATAGGTTCCGGGCCTGGGGCATCTTTTTCTGCAGCCAGGCTATTAGCTTTGACTGCATATCTGAGAGGTCTACTCGCCGTGAAATCATTCCCTCCCTCCTTTCCCCGGATGTCTTCCAGATTGCCTGTCAAGCCCGCTTCGCTTGCCTCTTCTCTTAGTAGCCTTGGTAGCCGTACTTGGGATACTTCCCGATAACCACCAGTTCGATAATGCCGTAGCCAACCTCATTGCCACAGCGCATCTGGCACATAACGTCATCAATGAAGGAGACTTCTCTGACAACCTTCGGGTCGGTAAGGTCCAGCTTGACGCTATCGATGAAATAAGGGCCCATCCACAGGCCGTGGATGAATCCTTGGTATCCAAAATACCCACCAGCCTTCAGGTAGCAAACACTGAGAGGACGCATCGATACCTCGATCTTGGAACCGTCGGCAGCGTTGAAGATCATGCGCCCCGACTTGATTTGCCGGATGTCGGGGCGGAACCGGAAATCGTGCTCCATGCTCAACAGTTTGAGCTCCTCTTTCTGGCTTCCATAAGGATAAAATACTCCGCCACTAAAGTGAAGGGGCTTTCCCTCCCAGTTCTCCCTAAGATGGTAGGTAGCCCCCCATTTATCGAACTGCATGATGCCGAAGCTGAACAGGTACCCTATGGGGATTTCACCAGGCTGCACCCCTGTTTCCGGTACACCACCACCTCGTCTGATCCCCCATGAATGGTCCCTCTCTGCCAGCCATTTGTCCTTGCTGATCCGGTAGGTGCGGCCTTCAGCTTTTATCCAGCCACTGGGCCTGCCCACCTGCACGTAGCGCTTTATGTTTTCCTCCACCCTACCCCGAACCCGGGCAAACTGCGGATCCTCCTCACGAGGAGGCATAGTCCCCTCAAAGTCTATCTCGTAGCTGAGGCCGTGCTCGTTCTCACCCAGGGCACACCGCACCTTCTGTAGCCCCTCGACCACCTGGTAAGAGAAGGGACCAACCTTAACTTCGTCAATCTGAGGACGGAGCTCCCGTGACGCCCTGACATTGTGTTGGGTTTCGCCCTTAACGGCGAAGCAGCCGAAGGCATCCATTATATTCCGATTGGGGTAATAGCCGAAACCAGCGACGAGGTGGAATTTTCCTAAGGTATCGTGAGCGCTAAACCATACCCTCTCCGTCCACTCCCGGGCGCTAGTCTCAACGTGGTCAAAGGTGGATACTATCTGGTGGCAGACAAACTCATCATACTTAGTCAGCATGGTCAATCCCCTTTGAGCCTCTTATCAGGAGACTGCTGAAAAAGCCCCTCACACCCATCCCGATATCTATGGAAAAGGCTGCCTTATAAAGATAGCTTGACTACCAATTCCTCTATATCCAGAGGCTCGCCTTTGGATGGTTCCTTTCGCAGGCTAATGGCTCCAATCGGGCAAACATCCTCACAGACGCCACAGCCCATACACTTGGCTAAGTTAACAACAGCCCTCTCTCCTCCAGTATCGAAGCTAATGGCCTTGAAATGACAGGCGTCCACACAATCTCCGCAACCATTACAATCATCGCTCACCTGAGAAACATAGCCCGAAGGGGCCATAATAGGAACTGCACCCTCTAACAGGTTCCACATCCTGATCCCAACACAGCAACAACTGCAACAATTGCAGATGGCCATAAACCTGTTAACCATCTCCTTCTTAAAGTAGGCAGTGTGAACAAAGCCCTTCTCGTGGGCGAACTCAAGTATCTTCACCGCCTCGTTTTGGGAGACCTTGCGAAACATAGGGTTCTCCTCCGCTATGAAAGAAGCAAAGGGGTCCCCAACGAAAAGGCAAATCTCGTGAGGGGGAGGAAGACAGGGACTTTCCGAAACTGAACGGCAAACACAGGTTCCCACGGCAATCGAATCGTTGCTTTTTAAAACTACATCTCTGGCTACCTTAAAGGGGAGGACTCTCTCAGGCAAGGAGAGATTCAAATCGTGCTTTTGGGTAACCAGTTGTATGGCATCCTTTAACTTCACTATTTTCCCGTGATAGATGTTTGTGTCAGTGCTTGGCGAGGTCTCAGCGACTTCTTGTACGTAATACTTCAGCATCTCGTCGAGACTCTCATTCAGCTTCTCTTTAGGCTCCTTGGCAGGAAGGCCTGAGGACTGAAACGCATGATAAATAAAGTGTTCTATATACTTCAGATAAATGTAGGCAGGGAAAAAATCATTCTTGTTCTCCAAAGGATAGACATCATAGAGCGCCTTGGTTATCTCGTGGTGCATAATCTCCTCCTTTCACTTGTTAGCTGACCTATCACGTGGACACAATCAGCTTTCCTATTGTGTCATGAATTAGAAGAGGATGATCATTACATATAGGTCTTGCTATACTTCTCCATGGCAGGCGTGGGCTTCCACCATTTCTTCAGGCCCATGTCCTCAGCTACCTTGTTGGCAGCTACATAGCCAGGCCCACCAGTGACCATGCCCCCAGGAAAGGTGGAGGCACCACACAGATAAAGACCCTCGATAGGCGTCTTCGAAGTGGAACACTCGATATTGGGACGATTGTAGCTCAATTGCATCGGCGTATAGTCACCGTGCTTGATGGCTCCACGACGCATATTCGGAAAACGTATCTCAATATCCACCGGCGTCTCGGCATTGGTCATGATGATGTTCTCCCGCCTCATGTTGGGAGCTGCCCGCTGCCACTTGTCTAATATCGCTTCCTGCAGTTCCTTGCCCCTCTTCTCCCAGCCACCATCAATCTCATAGGGAGCATGCATCTGGAAGAAGGAAACGTGCCCGCCCGGCATCCGAACTAGGTGGGGGTCCCAGAAGCTCTCACAGGTGCTGTGACCACCAAAATCGCTACCTACCTTGCCCCCCATCACCTTGCTCCAATGAGACACTACCTGGTCAGTGCTCTCGAAGCCAACGATGGTCATAAAGCTCTCATTGACCCAGGGGTCATCACACTGGTACTTCGGCTGCTCCCTAGACACAAGGTGCAGGGTATAGTAGCTCCACTTATCGTACTTCCACTTCTCCACAGTTTCCTTTAGCGTCACTGGCAGATTCTTCTTGCCCACCAGATCAAAGAAGGTAGTGTGAGGGTCAAGGCTGGATACAACCACCTTGCTCCGCAGGGTACGACCCTCCGTCAGCTCCACTCCGGCAACGCTGCCCTTCTGCATGTTGATCTTAGCAACCTCAGCAGCCTCTATAATCGTTCCCCCACTCCTGACGATCTCACGCGCCAGGGCACCGGCAAACTTGTGTGACCCCCCATAGCAGTAGCACTTGTTCATCCCCCGCTCCAGGAGCAGAGGGACAAACAAGCCGATCCCGGTCTCCTTGGGGTCTAATCCCCACATGCAGGAAACATAGAGCATTAAGGCCCTTACTCGATCGTTCTCAAAAGCATCGGTCATAATCTCTAAAGGGCTGCGCTCATTGAGCTCCAGCAGCTCTCGGCCAATCTCGGTCCGCTGCAGTGCTACCATCAGGTCCACCGGTGGCATCGGTGGTAAATAGGTTGACGGCCCTATTATCTCACTGACCATTCGCCTCCAGGTACGCATCAGCTTCCCAAAGGCAACAGCATCCTTGTGCGAGACCTTATGTATGGAATCAGCGGTGTCCTCTACCATGCGTGTCAGCAGCAGTGAGCTGCCATCCTCGAACACCATAGCGGTCTGCAGGTTAGGCTTGATCCATACCAGGGCGTGCTTGTCCAGATTGAAGTCCTGCATTACCGGCATATAGTCCACCATCATGTGATAGATAGCATGCATATTGGAGTAGTAGCAGGGAAAGAGGATCTCCTCTGTCGCCAGCCCTCCTCCAACCTCGTAGCGGCGCTCTACCACCGCCACTTTTGCCCCAGCCCTGGCCAGATAGGCTCCTGTCATCAGGCCATTAGGCCCAGCTCCGATGATAATTACATCCCAATCGCTCTCCTTAGGAAACTCATCAAAGGGCTTGCCAATCAGTTCTTCCATAGTGTCCTCCCTTCTTTATTACGGACGTATAGCTGATTTCTTTCCTTGCTGCGGAATATACCACGGCGATGGATACCACCAGTCACCGGGCTCGGCGATCCCGTCCTCGATAAGGATATGCATCAAGTTATAGGGAATAGCCATAAGACACAACGCTCCGGGGTGACCAGACGTCTGGTGGCAATGGTAGAGTCCCTCGATAGGAGTACGATAGCGAGCCAGCTCGGGCAGCGGCCGCTGGGTCCACAACTGGTCGCTGCAATGGCGCGTGCCACACCAGGTGCCGCCAATGAGGCCCGTGTGCCGAAACTCGGCTTCATAAGGGGTTGCCGCCCAGTGGTGAATAACGTTATCCGAGTCCAGGCCTTCAAACGCCTCACTGAAGGCTTGGCGCATGTAGGCATTGATCTCATTTTTGATTTTGTCTATAGCATCTGGTCCGTCCACATGATAGTCCGGGCAGGTGACATTCACCTCAAAAGCAGCTGACACATGTCCCTTAGGGTGATAGCCCTGGCAGTGCGTGGGGTCAAACGCCTGGGATGGGGTCAGAAACCACATCAATCTCTCCGGCGGCACAGTGGGGTTACCCTTATGGCCATCCACATCTGCTACGTTCTCATAGTAAATTTCTCGCGAGTCTGAGGGGTAAACGCCGCCAAAGGGTACCTTGTGGGGACCCATGCCCATTTCGCTCATTGCCTTGAACTTGGGACGATAGGCGAGAGGCTTGCGGGTGAGGAAGGTAGACACGTAGAGGCTGCCTCCCTTTAGGCTGATGTCCTTTATTTTCTGGATGAAGCCGGCGTCAAGATGCTGTGGCCCGATCAGTTTGAGGAAGGTTTGCTTCACATCAACAGCAGCTATGACGGCCTTGGTCGCCCAGATTGTCTTTCCACCCAGAGCAGCAGTTTCTCTCAACCGTGCCCCTACTGCCCGCCCATCTTGGACAAGGATCTCATCAACGGGACAACAAGTATATACCACTGTACCACGGGCTACTGCAGCGCGGTGGATGGCGTGGAAATAAGCATGCAGGCCACCATAGGGAATGCTCATTCTGCCAGGTATCAAGAGAAGTATGACACTAAGGAATGCAGGGATAGCCACACCCTGCCAGTGACCGGCAGCCCCTGACGCCCAGGCTGCAAAGGACAGCACCGTCTTCAGGGACTCGGTCTCCATATGCTCGTCCATGAGGTCGAACATAGTCATCTGGCGCAGCTCCGGGGTCCAGACATCCGGCTGGTGTTGCTTGTACACCTGCATGTAAGGGACTGTCTCATCGGTCACCTCGACTTCAGGAGGATGCGGCGGGCACCAGAAGGTAGCCCGAAGCAGCTCACGGGTAAAGGGAGGTTGACTGAGCAAGCCGCACAATTTGGCAAAGCCCTCCATGTCTTTCTGGGTAGCTGGCTCTAGGCCCTCGGTGGTCAGCTGACCCAGGCCCATGGACTTCGCCAGATCCATCGGACTCCATGCCATGCGGAAGCCGTACTTCCATAGCTCCAACTGCTCGAATCCAGGGGCAGGTGCCCCATACATGAGCATGGCGTGGGGGAAGATGCGCACCCCGGACATGGGCTCGGCAGTCTCACACGCTCCACCGGCTTCCGCTTTCTCCTCCAGCACACAGACGCTCCGTCCACACTTAGCTAGATATGCCGCTGTCGTCATGCCATTGTGTCCCCCACCCACAATGACAAAATCATATCTTTCTTCCGTGCTCATCGGTGACTCTTTTCCCCTGGTGTTCGACCACAGTATACCCCCATTTCCCAAAATATGTCAAAATGCCTGCCTTAAGGGTTTTGCCCGAACACAGCTAGACGACGATAATTCGAGAGCGTTGAAAAATGTAGGGACTCCGACATAATCGAAGTCCCTACAGGGCTCGTTTTTACACAATCTCATTGAGGAGAGCCGTCTTCAGAATTCGAGCTTCGTTCCATTGATATTCACTTCCTACAGAAGCTCGGTGAAGAAGACAGCGCCTCAGATACTTTCAATAACGAGGCTTCTTCCCCTCATTTTGCCACAAGCAGCTAGTTACTAACCCTCACCAAATCCTCTGGTTGGACATATTCTACTGCCGGGGCTTCTCTAGCTCTTCTGGTTGAAAGTATCAACCCGAGCACGACCAAGGCAATTCCCAGCCCAAACGCTAGCCAAGGAAGATAGGTATTCCCCCAAGGCAGCGCCCAGTGATAGAATCTGGCGTCATGAACCAGTTGGGCAATGGTCTCCTCAGTGAACACCAGATTGTCTGTGTACATGGTCATATCGGTGAAGGTCGGTTCGCTTGTCACACCATCGAAAACAGGAATCTTTGCGGTTCTGGTGATGGTGCTCTCAAAATACACGGTCACTCCGGAGACGGGTTCTACCTTCATCATAAGGTATTGATAGAGCTGCATCTGAGGGGTGAACAGCCCGGGGGGAACGGTGACGCCCTCTTCCGGAGTAGTGATCTCAAAGACAAGAACACGCAATCCCCTAAAGTCCTCCTCGCCACAATACTTGGCATCGAGAGGTATAGGGCTTCCCGTAATCCAGAAGGGGTAATTTTGGTCAGCCTTTACATCCCGGGGGAAGCTCCAGTAACCCTCCCGATCCCCATCACCATGCCCCGGCACATTGGCGCGGGATACCCTGTCTACCGCCAGCAGAATATTTGAGTACAGTGAGGGAATCTCCTGGCCAGTGTTAGCATCTATAAAGCTGATATCCTCCTCAAGGTAGATTACATCGCCGCAACAACGGACTGTGTCGTACCTTCTGGTTCCGATTACATCATAAGTCACTAGCTGGTATGTGTCAGGGTTGAACACTGCTGCAGTCCCTTGCTGCTGGGTAACCGACTTGAGATCAGAGGGTATCTTGTTCAAAGCAGGAAAGATAACCGTCATCCAGACGGCCCCAAAGATAAGAATGGCCACCCCAATTGCAGCAAGAACAATTACAGCCCATTTCTTTCTTGTACTCATGATCTCCTCCTTCACCTAGTCACCTCTAAGGCAACATCACCTCCAAGAAGTCCTAGCTACTATCAAACCCCTCCGCTGTTACCCAACCTACCTAGAGATGAACCCAAGGTTTTTCTTTCGGACTTTGTCAGACTCGAACCACTGCGCATTGTCACATCGTACTGTTTCCACAATGCATTCGACAAGAATAATTGGCATCATACGACCGAATAAAAGGGTCAATCTGATGAGCCTAACGGGTCAAGCATACCAAATAAGGGTCTTGCAGTCACTAGCCAGGGGAAAAGCCGTTATGGCAACGAGACGCTAAGAGAGCGTTTCACTTTCCAGCGCCAAGTCACCGCATATGAGGCATCAGGGTGTTAGTGGAGAATTTCAATTAGACGGTTTAATCGCTGAGTTCTGTTGCAGTAGATGAGGTACATTAGGTCTCTTGCCAGCTCCATTAGAGCTACTTCAGCCTTCTGTGAACAGATCATGATGGCACTAAGACCAAGAAGGTAGCCCAATAAATTGGGCAACTACATTCTTAAACAGCCTTCCCCGAAAGGAGGCCTTTTCTCTTCATCACATCCCCGACAGCCCATCATTCACCAGCCTGATGGAGATCCCTTCCCCATTCCCTGGTGACCTCATGGGTCATGTCCTTGAACTCCTTCTCCTCTGGAAGCGGCCTGCCCAACCACTCTCGATAGAAAGCGTCTATATCAGGCAGGGCATCGAAGATGATCGGATAACCTACAGGCACACTCTCCACCTTGAGTAGACTGCCGCACCCCGGACAATAAAACTCGCGCACTTCACACAGGTTGGAGGCAGGGCACTTGAGGCCGGGATAAACCTCCTCCAACTTCTCAGTATCGTCTCTGGCGAAGATGAGAGCGCTCAACTTCCAGTTTTGCCGCCAGTCTCCAAACTCATGTCCACAGTCACACTTCACTACCCGCTCCTCACCTTTCTGAACCACATAGAGGTGCTCACCCAAGGGTAGCAGTATCCTCTCAGGCCAAGGGACGCGCTCCTGAAGTATCTCCACATACTTTTCGAACCTATCATCATCCTTGGGCTTGCTCATTATCTCCTTGACCTTGTCCCAGGGGAGCCTACCATCAAAAAGATCTCTCAGATCATCCTTACTGTATGACATTTCTCCACCTCACAGAGTAAAATCATTAGGCAGCGCCCAGAATTCCCTGAACTCTCGGGTAAAGGCCTGGCTCATCTTCATACTGCTCTGGTACATCTCCAGCAGCAAAGGGTCGAGGGCTCTGTCCATCAACCTCTGCCGGGATTTCTCCCACCACTGCTTCACCGGCACACCTCTGGCCAGCCTCTCCTTCCGCTTTGCCCGGCGGAGTTTCCTGGTGGCAGCCTCATTCACCTTCCACTGCTTCGCTTCCTCATCGTAACTTGTTCTAACACAGTAGATGTTACTGGCCTGCCATTCGGTGGTCAGTCCATTGTCCATGTCAGCAGTTATTAGTGCCGGGTCCCTTTCAATAGGATCACCAAGCCCTCCGCCGGAAGCTGAGGCGGAAACGAGCAGGTCCCCCTCGTAGATTTCCGTCGGCACCGCTAGGAGGCCCATATCAAAGACCTGACCGGGAAATCGGTTCTTTAAATCCGCCGGATGGCCCAACTCATAGAGCAGCGGCTGCCTTTTCTCCATCAACTCCGGGAGATTGTCATAGCGCAATAACATAGTGTTCCGTCTGCCGCCGGGGTATCCGCCAAACTGGCCAAGGTTGGGGATGATGCCATCCGAAGCGGTACCAATGATCCCGCTGCCGACCAACTGCTGACTTCTATGAATCATCACCACCTGTGGAATTGCCAGGCCGGAGCGGAACCTGCCATAGCCGACAGAATAGGGATCGAGTCGCCTGCACATCTCCATTTGAGGGACGAAGAGCTCCCATACTTCTACGCTACCCAGGTCAACCTCTGGGGTAGCCAGCCACCCTCCACAATCAACACCGTCGCAGACCCCGCAAGCGCCGGGGCCAAAGTTACCCGTTCCAGCAGCCATTAGAGGGCGCTTGGTACCCATTTGATCATAGCCGGCCATCTGCCAGCCAGCTGAAGATCGGTAGTTAAAGGTCTCCTCCCTGAAGCCGCGCAGATAGTAGGCTATCCCTAAAAGGTGCATCCACATACCGAATACGTCTAGTAAGGGGGCCCACGGCGTGGAGGTTGCCAGCTTCTTAATCTGGCGTGGATTTAGCAGGGAGTCGACAGGCGGCTCCTTTACCTCAATGGGAAGAAGTGACCCCAGATTACCGCGCCCGTCGTATGCCAGGGTCTGCACTGTGGTAATGGAGACGCCACCCCAGACTGCCTGGGGTGTGCCATTGAAGGCGTGCCAGCCCCACTCGCCAACCCCCTCGAAATCGATCACAATACGCCCTGGGGCCAGGATGTCCATCTGTATGGGAATCAACCTTATGGTATCCCGCTTGGCGGGAAGCCAGGATACCGGTTGCTTCGCCATGGGAAATTCGGCAGGCACCACGCTGCGGTATCTGCCAGGAATGGTACGCTGCCGGATGCGGGCGATCTGGTTGCGCCGCTCCTCCTCTATCAGCTCCTTGGTAGCCCTTTTGTAGTAGTCGATCCCGAATTCATTGATAATACGCTTAATCTCTTCCCGCACCCTGATGTTGGCTGCAATAGCACCCTTGCGATCCAATAAGTAAATATCCGACATATCCAGGCATATCTCGATCTTATGCTCGAAGTCCCGGTTCAACCTGTCGTTGGAGCCTATTCGCTCGCAGCAGAACTTCACCCCGTCCGTGCCCCGCTCCACGTTAGGTATGGGCATCAAGCCAGGGCTTACTGCGCCGGTGTCCATCTCCATAATCACCGTGGATACCCAGCCCACCAGTTCGTCTTCCCAGAAAATGGGCAGCATATCGTAGACATCAGCGGCGTGCATGCCGGATATAACCGGATCGTTGGATATAAAGAAGTCACCATCTCTTATCCCCACCTCTTCCTCGTAGTTCTTATTGATCATCCACTTTATGTTGTCACCCATGAGCTTGATGTGGATCTGAATGCCGGTGGACTGAGCAATGTTGTCCCCTTCGGCAGTGTAGAGACCGAGGCATAGTTCGGCCACCTCCCGGACAAAGGGCGAACCCGAAATCATACGGGTGGTCTCCCGGCCAGCTATCAGCGACGCCATTATGCGAGAGTGAAAAAGCTCACCC
>Ga0315314_1001901_pt1 | contig 17760 bp, 17 predicted proteins | sample TDP9_MG_FD_203631 | JGI IMG/M metagenome (GOLD analysis project Ga0315314, IMG submission 203631) | Freshwater sediment microbial communities from Lake Towuti, South Sulawesi, Indonesia - TDP9 | ecosystem: Environmental > Aquatic > Freshwater > Lake > Sediment | place: Indonesia: South Sulawesi...
TCGATTGATGATGATTCGCATGTGGAAACTCGAATAGGTCAGTATGAAGCTTTGAAGAATGGGAAGGGTTTGGAGATTGCTAAGCGGATCGTTTATGCGAAGGTTGAGGGCCAGAGCTTGGTTTTGCGGAAGCACGGTTTACGACAACACGATTTAATGGCTGCGAAGGAAAGGATTGACAGATTAGAGCTAGATGATTTGAAGGTTGTGAGGAGAAGGCTCTTGCCGATTGAGGGAAAATGCAGTGAACTCTATTTCAAGCAGATTTTTCAACTGTTCCCTAAGACGGTTAGAGCGGAAAATCGGAAGACGTTCAAAGCTTATGATGGGGTCAACAATACGTTTAACCTAGGCTATTCTCTGTTGAAGTGGAAGGTTTACCGTGCGGTTGTTAGGGCGAAGCTTGAGCCTTATCTTGGGTTCTTACATTCTGAACAGTTTGGTAAGCCTAGTCTAGTCTGTGATTTCATGGAGCTCTACCGCTATCTAATTGATGACTTTCTGGTTCAGTTCTGTAAGGAGCTTAGGAGAAAAGACTTCATAATGAAGCGTGAGGACAAGTCTAAGGGTCGGAAGGGTAAGAGGCAATTTCTGAACGGTTCTTTGACTAAAGACTTGATGAGGGAGTTTAACAGCTATTTCGAGCGTAAGGTTGATGTGCCTAGGATTAGGCATGGTTTCAGACAGACCCTTGAAACCTTAATTAATGAAGAGGCTCTATTGCTTGCTAAGTATCTTCGAGACGAAAGAAAAACATGGATACCAAGAATCGCCCTTAGCCTTTAACCCTATTTCTCCTTAGTAGGCTTAAGCCTTAAAACCTTGTTCTCAGGGTCTATCTCAACCATTATCTCCCCGTCCTCCCTGAAGGGAAACTGGCTGTCTAGAACGATGTCTGCAGGAATGTAGATTCTGGCGCCTCCCCTCATGGTCTTCTTGGGAAGCCATATTCTGCCTTTAGACTTGAGAACCATCTTCACACCCAAAGGTACAACACTTCCATCAGTATTTTAGCCGATATGTGAAGGATGATGTCACGAATGCTTATATAGATGTTGTGAACAAGGTTGAGAACGTAGGTGAAATATAAATGGAGGATCCTATTAAGGTGTTATGTCAAGTTGCTGAAGAAGTTATGCGTAGGCTTGGGGACAGCTTTAAGGTTACAGTTAAAGGCGACTACCATAGGTTTCCTTTGGTCTTAACTATCACGGTGGATGAGTGCGAAGAGGTGGAGGGTGAAAGTTGAAGTGTCCTAAATGTGGAGAAGAAACGGGCGAGAATGCTAAATACTGTTCTCGATGCGGGTTCAATTTGAAAGCTGATTCTGTGGAAGTCTTAAAGATTAGGATTGACGAGTGTAGACATGATATATATCAGGGGTTCATTATCATGGGCTTAGGGTTTGTTCCATTGATATTGGCTTTTTGGTTTAGGGTGACAGGTTTTCTGCGGGAGCTATTTTTTTTGTATGTTTTGGTTGTGGGTGGTTCGCTGTTGATTTTGCTGGGGGTCCTCGCCATGTGTATTTCAACTCATGCTAAAGCGAAGTTACTTAAACAATTAGAAAGTTAGTCTAAGAGCTTTTGTGTTTGTGTGTGATATACGGGATACTACGATATGAGTAAGAAAGAGAAAGAAAGAAAGAGAATACGTTTGGGTTTGGGTTTGGGATAAAAGTTTAACCTTCCTCTGCCTCTCTCAGACGCTCCCTCACACACTCTCCCCCTATGGGTATATGTGTGTCTCTATATGCAACACACACGAGCGAAGGACTGCTATGTTGTAAGTTAGAAAAAGGAGCTAAGTTATTATTTGAGATATTCTTTGACGACTTCATCAAATAGTTTTTTTGTGTCTTCTTTGTTCATCCCAACAACTTCGACTTCAACAGGATGTGCGATCCATCCTTCTCTAACTCTATGGTGATGTCTGAGAAACGTTACCCCCTCCGGGATGGCCCAAGCCTCAAGTGGTATTCCGCCCGAACCATGTCCACATTTCATACATTGCTTGTCAAACCACGGGCCAGACTTACTAATTCTTACATCCGCACTCCCACAGTCCGCGCATTTCCCGTTCCAATATTCCTTCTTTCTCTCTTCAACGAGCTGCACATGTTCTTTGTGCATCAAATCATAGATATCTAGTCCTAGAGTTTCCCAGTCAGGAACACAGTTGTGACCGTGGTGATAGTATGGAGGTCTGTCAGGTTGACCGCCAATGATACAATCTGGATTCTGACATTTGACCGTAATAGTTTCGAAGGTTATCTCAGCCCGCAATCTGGACTTGAGACAAAGAGGACAATATTTGTCCATTCGCACAACTCTTTTCTGTTTGGATACTTTCTTCTTAGTCGAACACATATAATAAAAAGCTCACTAGAAAGTACAAAAGGCTTTTGCTATTATTTTAAGTAGGAATGGTCTTTCAGATTCTGGAAAGAAGGAGGCTAAAAGATTGTGGTTAGAAGAAGGCAAAATGGTTCTATGCTTAAGTTGTTCTTAGGAAAGTAATAGATAGAAATGAGTATGGTGATGTCTGTGATTGTTAGACAGATGGAAGAGAAGGATTATGAGGCATTTGTTGGACTCTATGAGGAAGCTTATTCTGAATACTTGGATTTCCTGAAGAATGAAAATCCTAGGCAGTACTTGCTGGAATTGCAGGAACGAACATGGAGGAGGACAACTCCTAAACGGTTTGAGTTCTACCTGAAAACGGGGAGTAGCTTCGTTGCTGAGCAAGACCGTGAGGTTGTGGGCTATGTGGTAAGCCAAACAATAGACTTCATGCATGGCGTTGATAAGTTGCTGTGGATTGAATACATAGTTGTTAAACGCAGCTTTAGGAGACAAGGAGTAGGACTAGCCCTAGTAAGTAGACTCATAGAGTATGCTAAGCTCTCTTACATAGATAGGATTTACTCAACAATCAACCCAGATAATGAAGCTTCCATAAAACTGCATATCAAATCTGGCTTCAATGTCAAAGACTGGAAAATAGCAGTCAAGGACATGGAAAAGTGTTTTGAAATTGCATTGTAGTCACCATAGTACGTTCCGATAATCAGCGTTATCAGAAGTTTAAGAGGTTCTTCAAAAACAGAAGGCAGTGGGAACAAACTCCGAACTTAATGTGAGAGAAACGGCTGATAATATTGAGCACGCTTATAATTCCCTAGCAACAAGGTCATTTCGAACTATGTTAATGGCCTTCTCTTGGACACCAATCTTCTTAAGCAACTCTAGCACGTTTCTACTACCTATTATCTTACCACAATTCAAGCAAACCTTAACCTCTACAAGGCGTGTTGATAGTGTCTTTTCTTTGCAATCAGGACATTCAAACGCCATTCGAGTCCCCAGACATGAATAAGTGAAACCAGCATATAAGAGATTCTTCTTACCACAGACAAGAACTTCAGCTATCACATGGCACATCGTTCCGATAATTAGAGATATCAGAAGTAGCGGGTAGAATATTGAAATCGACTTCTTGGCGTACGAAGCATCAGACGTATTAGTATGCAATAGGAGCATGAGGTATCAATCCAGAGAGATAGTCAATGACCTCCTTTTGAGAAGTCATGTTCAAGGCCATTTGGATTAGGACAGGTATTTCATCATAGGTCACGATGGCGATATTCTCTTTCATTGCCTTCTCCTCGTCGGTCCTGTTAATCATTGAACGTTCAAGTCCAGTTATCAGCACAGGTAGGACAGTGAATCCTCCTAATTCTCGTGAAATTCCCCTGCTTCTCGTTGCCAGTTTTGTCAACTTGTTTCCTATATCTGGCTCCCGTTGCGTGCATTCGATGACCAAGAACTTTTCTCCTGATTGAGGAAATGCTATTATATCAGGCACCTCATCTGAGTCATACCCATAATGTGCAGGTGAGAATCCAAGCAAATTGAACAGGAGGCAAACCTTAGCCTCCAATCGTCTGCCATCTTTCTTTAGTTCATCTACGAAATCCCGTAAATCGCCATGTAAATAGTGAAAAACTTTGATCCGTTGATTCATAGACTCGCCAAATAGCTCAACACGGTCAACAACAAAATCGCGATATGTTAGCATTACAAGTGCTCTCATCGGTTGTGATTTTAGATCGACAATAGCTTCGACTTTTTGCATAGGTCGAGTGACCCTTTCTATCAAATCGTCAGCGGAATGAGCGATTATCGCCAATGAAACTTTTTGATCGGCTTTGGTTATTCTATCCAAAATAGCTCGGACTCTTGCCTCTTCCAAGGTGGTTTCTCTTAACCGCATATATAGTGGAGCGATAATGAGCAAAAACGAATCGTCCCTCGAAGCCCAATCCATTTTGAGTCCTACAAAGTTTTTCCGTAAGTCAGTTAAGCCATCCCACGGTATCGATGCTGAACGCAGCTGATGACCAATGATCTCGCTTTCTTCATACCTAACATGACTGCCTTCATATCCTTGGAGGACGAATGAAGCAAAGTCTATCCCAAAGTCTGATCTACAATCACTTCTCTGACGGAATCGAACTTCACCGAGGATATCAGGCTTCAAATTTTGCCCGTCAAAACGCTTTATATGGATAACATTATCTCCGATAGCAAGCTCGCCCTTCAAAACGGATCCAAGAAGATCATCTATTCGTTCAATACCCCACCGCTCATGCGCAACAAGAAGATTTGAGATCGTCGGAAGGTCTTTACGAGTGGGCTCAGACGCTGGAATATGATCAAATTCAGCACGAAATGCATTGAAAAACCATACTCCTTGAAACTGATAGGCAATAGCTCTAATGTCGATTGACTGCCAATCTTCTGAAAAGGGCGAAACCGCTTTCCGGAACTGGTCGATTCCTAAGCTCATAGCTGTTTCTCTCCAGTGTTGTGAGACAATAAATTCTTCGTATTCCTAAATAATAAACCAATATCCACTCAGAAAGGTCTAAAGTAAAAATATGCTATTCTGATAAGCACAGTTGTCGGAATGAAAACAGGTAGGTTAATATGCAAATCTTGTAAGCGATGCTTTGGGCTACTCGGTAGAGACATACATAATCGCTTTGGAGCTCTAGACTCTTCAGTTGCATCCTCAGATGCTTTTGAAAAGACAGAAATAAAAGCAAGATTCAGGTAATTAATGAAGACAAGAGGGGGCGATGGATTGCAACTCGCTGAACAGAAAATGTATCCCGTTATCCAAGATTATCTCGAGCAGAATGGTTGCGAAAGAGTCCTCATTGAAAAAGTCACTTTTGACTATATAAAGCGGTGGACAATCGATGTAGCCGGAATCAAGGAGGCACGAGTTTACGCAGTTGAAGCTAAACCCCATCTAACCTTCGATTCGTTTTCTGCCGCTTTGACGCAAGCTCGCTATTATAAGCAAGCGTGTACCCATGTTTACGTTTGTCTATCCGAAGCTTCAAATAAGAAAGAGGAGGAACTGCTTCGGCATATCGAAGAAATATGTGAACAGGAAGGAGTTGGACTTTTGCTCCTTACACCTCAGTTGAAGATACAGAAATTGAAGGAAGCTAAAGAGACAAAGCCAGATTTGGATAAATATTTCCCTGTGATGCAACAATTGACTGTCGAGAGGCCTAGTGATAAAATACAGGGTGCCAGAGTCTTTATTCTAAGGGATCTTTGTTATTACTTGGCGGGCTCTCCCTTTAAAGGAGAAGCTCTCGAGAAAGATTTGCGTAAACACTTTTTCTCGAGGAACCCTGCAAGCAGTGCGTACTGGAGAAAGGCATATATTAATCCCAGAACCAAGGCAGAGAGAACCTTGGATGCAACCACCATAGCTGCAGAGGATCTCGGGTTAATCGAACGAGTTGAGCGCCAAGATGAAAAATGCCTACGTCTAACGTGTCTCGGTAGAGACCTTGTAAATGTAATTGACGTTTCAGAAGCTGGGAAAACAGAACTCAGCGAGCAAGTGAAAGCTTTTTTCCATGCGCTCTCGCAAAGATATCTCGAGGTCAGAACGGCCGTTCACACACTAAAGGAGTTTGGAGGAAGAATATTGTATGGAAAAAACGAATGCAATAAAGGACATAGGTTCTGGGCTGATAAAGCTTTTATTGAAGAAGGCAAAATTTTATGTCCTAAATGTAGAGAAGAGCTTAGTCCAAAGTCAGAGAAAACTTCTCTGCTTTCTAGGTTAGTACTCAAACTTCGCTATGATCCTTATCCTCAACTTGTATTTTGGATCAATAGCAGAGTTCTTCCAATAAGATCTTACTCAAGGAACAAAATCCTCGAATATGTACCCACTCAAAAATGAAATGAGAGGAAATTACGAGTCTTATTGAAAGAGTATTGTCGGAATCTAGCATGGTATTGCTTAAAAGAATCAGCCTCCATTTGGTCAAAGATTGTCTCATCACTCTGTCTTGGCCAATTTTCCGTGTAGTGCTCTCCAATTGGTGGGAACTGGCAAAACTGTTCCCCGAAAAACCCATGTCGAGACGATTTCCGATAATCACAATTAGCTATTTAATCCGAAATGTTCCATGACCGATAACGTTTCTCACATCCACTGATTTATCACTAGAGCTTTTCTTAGTGTTTGGAAAAATCAGTCTGAATGTAAGGCAGTTGCATTTGTTCCGTTAATGGGATTAACGGAAAAAGGGTCGATTTTGAGCATTCTTTGAAAAGGCACATTTGGGGATCCGAGTCTAACGTGGCTGGCTTAGGCCTGTTTCTTCCTTTTCTCTATAACGAGTTTCTCTGCTTCTATGGTGACGGTTACGTCTTCTCCAGTTTTGAAGGGGAAGGCAGTGTCTGCGGCTACATCCTTGGGTATATATATGAAGATTTTGGGATACTTGTAACCGCGGTCAACAACTTTTCCCTTTCCTGATCGTGCCACAGCTGATCCCTCTTGGTAACTGCCCAAAATAGACACCTCCGTTCTCCTTTTGAGATTTGTCGAACTACCTACAGTCACCATTCTTGGTAGTGACAAAGCTTATATCGACCATGGCGGATACAATCGGTAGTGACTCATGACGACTGGAAGAACCCTAACTAAGGATATAGATCCGCTCGCCGTGCTATGCGAAGTCAGCGCCGAAGTTGTGCGTCGGCTGGCAGACCGTTTCCAAGTGACGATCAAAAACGACTACCGCGACTTCCCCCTAGTCCTAACAATAACGGTAGACGAATACGAGGACGAAAGCGAGGAGAATGCCTAAGGATCTCCGCCACGACCTCGAAGACTTGGAGAAGGCGCTCCCTACGCGAATCAACAGTCATCTCTCTCGGTAGAACTTTGCATTATAGCCCTTGGCTACGAGGGTCATGTAGGCACGTTTGATGAGATCGTCCTCGTCTTCCCACTCACCTCGGGACTCTATGTCATCCAAAACGAGGTGCCCCAAGGCCACCCTCAAATAATCAGTGAGAGTCTCCTGGCATGCGAGATGTTGAAAGCTTTTCAGCCATTCTCTGATGCCCTCCTCGGAATGGTAGAAGTCTATCTCGCGATGTTCCGGTCACCAATACGTTAGGTCACGATCCATCCTCTCATGAACAGTATCGGCAAAGGAATACTCGCGGATCACCCCGTGGTCTTTCAGGTATTCATCAAAAGCTAGATGAACACGGCGACTGGGCAAGACGCAACCCTCCAAGATCCAGCTGGTATAACATTATATAGACTTAAGGATAGTGCCCGCGCGCTAGACGTATGGAACTTTACTGCTTTCGCGCCCTAAAGCTGATCCGCCTCTACAAAAAAGGCAGGATCAAACTCGACGAGCTGATAACTAAACGACATCCCCTTGAAGAGGTGAACGCAGCTCTCGAAGATCTGCAAAAAGGGCGTGCTAGCGAGAGGAGTCATAAAGTTCACCTGATATTACCCGCTAGCCCAGAGGAGAGGGATCATAAAGTTTTCTGTTAACGATGCTTAACAGAAGGGACAAATGTCAAGATTTCCATAAGCCACGAATGCGGGAAGATTGACTAATATGTCTAAAGAAGAGCTGAGGGGCTCAATGAATATTGTATCGTGCGCGCTATATTAGACCTGAAGTGTTTTAATGGAGAAGGCGTCAATTGATAAACGACCTACAGTTCGACAAATGTGGAGGCTCGTGCATGCAAAGGTTTGTTTGGATAGTTGATGAGAAATGTGATCATTGCGGTAGATGTGTTCCTGCCTGTCCGAAGAACATTTTAGAATTCCATCCCAGGGGACACATTCACGCCATGCGCTGGCATCTCTGTGATGGTTGTGGCGAATGCGTGAGAATCTGTGATAGGGGTGGGATTGAGGTTGGCAAGCTGGCACCTTCTTTTGAAAAAAAGAGTATCTGTTACTTCGATAGAGCTGGTCCAGTCAACACTCGAAAACTCTGTGAACTGGTAGCTGCGAGGGTAAGAGAAGGAATTGGATACGTGGTTGTTACTTCTACAAGTGGTACTACCGCCCTAATGATGGCTAACGAACTTGAAGACTTGAATGCAAAGCTAATAGTTTTCACCATTCCGCCCATTTGGAAGGATATCTTTCCATCTCTGCCAACCATTAGGGGGCAGGTGAAGGAAAGGCTAGAGGCGAAGGGGATAAGGATAATGGAGGGAGTTCTGCCTGCTATTGAGTGCGGCCCTAACACTATCGAATGTTCTTGTTCACAGAAGGAAAGGCGACAGATAGATACCGTTGCGATTTGGGAGACCCTGCATGGTGTCGGCGGCCAGGGGCTTCCGACAGCGGTTGAGGCGATCTTCACAGCTGTAAAGGAGGGTGAGTTTCCGATAGGAGCCGAAGTGATTGGTGTAGGGGGAACCGGTAATGGAGCTGACACAGCAATTATAATGAAGGCCACTCCTTATGAACAGATGCTAAGTGGTCCCAAGGAGAATCGCTTCGACATTCTTGAGATAATTGCCCTACCCAGAAATAAGATAAGGTATTGGTAGCGTTGCTACCTTTGGCGCGCGCTAGTATCCTAAAATGTCTCTATGGCGGATAGTATCATACAGTTCCGTTAGCTCTGGAATCACGGTTTCCCTTCGCTCAGGAGACGCAGGTTTTGTCGCATATACTACATGATGAGGAATGGATCTCATACCGTATTTCTTTGCGTCTCTGTAAATTCTTTCAGCTTCTTGGAAAAACTTCTTCCTTAGTTTCTCATCAAGGATTCTTTGAATTTTCTCGGTCGGGATTAGGGATTCTGAAAACTCCTCTAAATATGTAGCTGCAAGTTCTTTCCAATGGCTCACCTCAAAACCCGAGCTCCCAATGATTTCCGCCAAGGATTGAGGCGTGTATTCAACACCCGAAGATTCACCTCTGGCTTTGTTCAATCCGATGTGCATATCCCAGGATCTTGCCCCAACTTTCTGTGCTTCATCTATGGGTTTGACCAGGTCAATAGGTAAATGTTCAATAATTACGAAAAATCCCTCAGGTTTCAAGATCCGGTGAACTTCATTGAGGACATATTTTGTTCCCCCCGGAGTAAACAATTCTACAACAGACAAGGTGTCGTAAGCAGTAACCAAGTCAAAGAAGCAATCTCGCAGGAAATCCAATCTCCTTAGATCCGCCTTTATAACAATTACTTTCAGCATTTCTTCAGAAGACAATTTCTGCCTGAGAAGCCCCAGAGTGCCAGTGAAGAGATCTATGGCAAAGACTCTTTCAAGCCCTTTTCTTCTGACCAAGTAACTGACCAGAGATCCACCACCAGTACCTATATCTAATGTAACTGAACCCGAAATGCCTCCCAAATCCTCAAAGGCTTCATCAAGCATTTCATACTCACCAAGTAACCCCTCCAATACGATCACCTCATTCTAGTGCGGCTCATTTTTTGTACACACAACCATTCATTTATCTCTTTTATGAAGTCGATAGGATTAATCCTAATAATCGTTTCCGTTAATCCATCTTAACGGTTTCTGCTCAGATCCTTACTATAAAATTCCTTTCTTTGAATCGTGGAACAAAGTAAAGATAGAGAAATAGAACTTCTGTTAACTCAGAAGTCCTGATACTTGAGGTTAGCGGAAGAAAAAGTATCTCTGGAGAGAAAATTCTGTGGTGGTCTTTGCTCCATTTACGTATTCTTATGATCTCCTAATAATCGAAAAATGGAGATAGACCGACAACCTTAAAAAAAAGACGCTCCATTCGCCATGCATGACCAAATGCTGTATAGTTATTGACCTCATAGCTATTATGAAAATTCTTAAAAGCCTATGCAGAAATTCCTACTTTAAGGATGTACTATGATAATAATACGAAAAGATGGGAGAAGCATCGATCTTAGGCCCAAGCCATTTGACAACGAGGAAGATCTTAGAAGACATTTGCTTGTGAATCTCAACAACATGATCCCAGTAAGGGGTCTCAGCGACGAAGTTGACGGAAGCATCACTGCGTGGAGATCAGAGTTTCCTCTGAGAGCTGGCTCTATCGACTTGGTGTCAGTGGGCGATGGAGGAGGCATATACGTGATAGAGACTAAGCTCTTTAAGAATCCAGACAAAAGAAAGGTAGTTGCTCAAGCATTAGATTATGCAGCTGACTTATGGAAGGAGTATGCGCGACCCGAAGGGTTCTTGGGCAAGCTCCAAGAGAAGGGTCAGGGAGAGATTCCCAAAGAGGAAGAATTCCAAAGGAATATAGCGCAGAACCTCAGAGATGCCAACTACAACATCCTGATAGCCACGGATAGTGTAACACGACAGGTCAAGGACTTAATAGAATTCCTGAATAAGCACACAGACTTCAAAGTCCTAGCTCTCGAAGTCGAGCGTTATGTGGGCGACGGATTGGAAGTCATTCTGCCACATATATATGGTGAGGAAATATCTCGAGAACCTTCCCCATCGGTCACATGGTGGTCTCCCGAGCAACTCAAGATTGAATTTGAGAAAATCCCTGACACGAACTTGGGAGGCAGACTTTTGAAGATGTTCGAATGGGCTGTAAGCAAAAATCTGTTTATCCAGTCTAGGGGCAAGGTGCCGGGGTTCGGGTTAGGGGCCACGGGAGGAAGAGTACTTGGCGTTACAACAGAAGGGACCCTATATGCATATTTCGGGAATATAGAACGTGGCAAGTATCCCTCAGGAGAAAACCGGTACGAGTTTGTCAAAGGCTTAAAGGCGTTAAATCTGTTGCATCAGGATGTGAACCCAGATGATGTTACTTCAGGGAAAAACTTGGCCAAGAAACTGCATCAACTGACAGAGAGGGAACTTGATGACCTGTTTGGATTGTTAGAACGTCACCTCGGAGCAACATCAGAATAGAAAATTCTGTACACGCAGTCTTCCGATAATAGGGGTTAATGGAAAAGGCCTTCATCAACCATTTAGCTGAGGCTATCGAGGTTAACCATAGATTTTCACAATCACTAAAGTAATAGAAGCCTGCAACGTATGTAAGGTCGTACGTGATGGCTTCACAGATTGCTTCATAAGGGAAACATAAGAATTATAACTAAAGGTGGGCAAATCCCTGCAAGGAGATTAAGATGACTGAAAACGAAACCTGTACAATATGCGGAAAGATGATTTCCACAAAGGGGAATGCTCTGCACAATCACTACATAGACGATTTGGAGGAATACTGCCACAGGTCGGGAAATATAACAGTAAGAGAAGGGAAAATGTTTGGATTCTACGGCTGGAGAGAACCTGACCTCTTTGTGTTTAGCAAAGATATGAAACTGAAGATCGTGCTTGACGTGATAGTAAGCGAAGGAAGGAAAGAAATGAAGAAAAAAGCGCAAAAAATCAATCGATGGCTTCAGTCGAATTCCATAAGTGCTAAGATAGTATTCTTCGAGCCATACGAATATGTCGACAAAAGGTTCCTCTCGAATGATCTTGATTATTTCCGCAGAAAATTTGGAAGAACTCCGAAGTCGTATAGAGAAGCAAGTCAATGGACTCAGGAAATATGGTCAAGAGAAGGATTAGAAGTCACCTTTGTCGGTGAGTCCGACATAAGAGGAATACTTCAAGGTGCTGTGAATATTAAATGAGAATGATGATTCATAGAAAAGCAATCTCGGCAACATATTTTCATTCTAATTCCGATAATCGGAGATAACGGAACATAAGGGTATAATGCCCTTCATCTATCGTTTCAGTTTTACTATTCTCGCTAGGTTTCCACCCATTATCAGTTTCTTCTCTTTGCTGGCTAGATTCACAGCTTCAATCTTCTTGTTCCCTCTCCATTGCTTCATCGTTGAATGAGACTGAACCGAAAATTATCCTTTCAGGACCTAGTTCCGATATCGCTTTTCGAATCAATCGTGGAGAGTCTGGCGAAGGAGACCATGTTGCAGGATCATCTTTCTCTAGATCTATCATTTCTTGATCAAGAAATGCAAAGGCTGTATCCGCATAAACGTTTTCATATCTTTTCGCTATCGATATGACTTCATCAAGAAGGTGTTTCATGCCTCCCATATGTCCCATTATTATTATCTTTTCTGGGAATTCTGAGATGAACTTTTCTATTACTTTAGGCTCAGAGTAGTGGGAAGCACCTACATGAAATAGGATAGGCACATCAATATTCCCAATGTTTTTCAATAGAGATGTCGTTGCTTCTACTATGGTTGTAAGATCTGTTGAAGCTTGATACATGTCGAGTGTAATTTCACCTATGCCTTTGAAGCCTAGGTTGATGCAACGTTCTATTTCTTTAACTGCTTTGTGCTTGAAGAGAGGGTTTACGCCACAGAACCCGATGAATCGGTTGGGATAATCCTTCGTTGCTTCAAAGATCAAGTTGTTGGGCTCCTGTATTTTGGTTAGAGTTTCTAAGGGGTTAGGCATTATCATGCTCATATCGAATCCGAATTTGTCCAAACGTTTGACAAGAATGTCAGCTGTCTGAAATGATATTCTATCTGGATTGCTGTCTAGACAATTATGAAAATCTATTACAAGTTCTTTCTCCACGGACGGTCCCTCTTTTTGAATTATTTTGTGCGATTCTTCCTCGATCGTGGTTAGAAGTCTGGCTACGCCTTTACCATATTCTGTAAGCATGTATTGATCTCCGTTCTTTGTTATGATGCCCTCATCGAGCAACACTCCAAGGTGATAATTGAACCAACCGCAGTGGCGATCAACGTCTAATCCACATGAAACTAACAGCTCTAGGTAAGTCCGATCTTCCTTGAAAAGTAGCTGGATGGTTTCCTTCCTTATCCGATTGGAAATTACCTTCAGCATTGAAGGAAGATCTTCACCAAACACTTGACACCACAACTAAAAACACAGAAATTAGTGATTTAAAAGACTACCTAACTAGAAATTAGTTACAATCAATTGTTCAATTAATCGCGGTTATCAGAAACTGAAAAATCCCTTATCTTTGCGCAAGTCCTCTACACGTTTGGTGGATCGGATCGAACCCTACCTATTCCGCCCGATGGTCATTATCTTAGACAAAATTCCAATCACAATCTTGAACAATTAGATCGAAAAAGAGCGTAACTCTAGCCTTCATATTTATGGAACGAGATTCCCAAAGTTTCATCAAAATTGGGATGGTTTTCGGTGTGAAACAATTCATTTCATGTTTTTTATGATGTCTCGAAATTCCCTTTTTCCGACGGCTTTCGAGAAGCTTCTTTCAAAGCTAATGTCTTCGCTTTCCAACAGATTCCAAACTCTTCTTATGTTTTCAGATCTAAGCTCTAATCTTTCTCGAAGTAGTTCCTTCTTTGGGTTCATTACATTTCCACCGAAGTTAAATCTTGCCTCGATTTCGCTTCCAACCGAGTAGTCAACTTTGCTTACTTGAGATATTGTATAGAGGGCAAGCATCGTTAACTGAATCAAACTCAGATCACTAGAATAAAACTGCTGGATCAATAGACCCCCGCCAGTACTATATCCTTTACCAACGCAACAATAACCTGGGTTCTCATCCATCCTCATTGGAACTCCATCACTTTGAACTTGATAAAGCCGGACATTTGTTTTGTCTGAAAAACCCAGAATGAGACTTAAACTATCTTGTTCAATTACATCCAAATGAGACTTGACTATCTTTCTAAGACACAACTCAACATTTGAATTAATAATACCATCAAAATCTCTACATGCCATTTTTCTTCCAAGTTTTCTCTGAGACTTTACGAATATGTTATCTAGATGAGAAATAGTGTGTCTTACCAAACTTATGGAACCAGAACCCCCAGCAAGTATGGGCAGATTACCCAGTTGGAAGATCTTTTGCACTGGTTCCTTAAGCATTGAGGTGGCTTGAGTATCAGAAGCTACCACGATTCCTTCGGTATCGCTATCTCTAGATATTTTGCCCTTGAATGCGACTATAAGAGTCAATTCCTCACAGCCCTCAGTATTATTCACTTTTCTCACGAAGATAACTATTTCTTTCTCAGGATAACATAATTCGTACCATCCCTACAAAAATCCAGTTGAACGACAACACTGCCACTCAAGCAAATTCATACCGCCGTAGGTTGCCTCTTCTGTTCGCGTGAAAATGCCATCTTCTTAGATGTGTTCCGATATTGAGCGTTATCGGAGTTTGTGTGAATGCAGCTCAAATTGTTATAGTTTTATCCCCTTTAATCCAATAGCCCTTATGCTAGCTCTGGAAACATGGCATCCAGAAGGTTTTGATCGGATAAGACTATCCCTTTTTTCATTGATGAGTCCACATTCACTAATCGTGTTCTCCGCACTTATTCCACTCTCGTTTTACACTTATTCCGCCAAAACCTATATGTCAGGGTAGATATGTCTTGTTCTTTGGGAAGAAGAATTGTCGGATTCTAGTGAAGGACAAAGAAGGGCCCTACTTGTCGGCATAAATCATTATTATCTAGACGATACCATCGGCAATCTTCAATACTGCGTGAATGATGTTGTTGAACTCGATGAGATTCTATCCAACAAACTCAGAGGAGATTTCAGTACACAACTTCTTCACTCTGAAATAGACGATATAAAACAGCGTCCGACTAGGAGCAATATTATGGCTTTGACAAGTCTTCTCGCAAATAACTCAGAAAGTAATGATAGTATATTATTCTACTTCGCTGGACACGGATTTGAGCAAGACGGAGTGAACTATCTACTTCCTGCTGATGCCCGTGAAAATGTCTTGTCAGAAACTGCAATATCACTCAGATGGGTAAAAGAAACCCTAAGCAGGTCCCTTGCCCGAAAGAAATTCATGATAATGGATGCTTGCCATGCTGGGGCAGCAATTGGGAGATCACAGTCTGTACATATGACAAGATCATTTCACGAAGAAATGTTTTCTGAGGCAGAGGGATTTGCAGTCCTCAGTTCCTGCAAAATGGGACAACTTTCTCATGATTATCCAGAGACAAATCACGGAGCCTTCTCTTATTACTTGCTGGAAGGACTGAGAGGGTTAGCGGATCGTGATGGTGATCAGATCATAACTGTCCCGGATGCCAACAAATATGTTTCCCAAAAATTGCGTGAATGGTCTTTATCGCGGGGAGTACAACAAAATCCAACATTTGAATACAGAGTCTCGGGGGACTTCATCTTCGTTAGGATACCTACAGAAGGGGGCGCTGAACTACCCTCAAAGTTTGACATTGCTGACATGGCTATCGCTCCTGCTTATGATGTATCATACATCACAAAGACGCTCGATGATCTATCTTTTATGTCCTTTGAGGACATTAATTCGAATAGACAGCTTTTCGAAAATCTGAGAGCTTCTCTCTCCTCGGGGGATAAAGTCACAAAAATCAAGATCTTCTTGACGAAATTCGTCAGGACAAGATTCTCAGATTCAGAGGCAAAAGAGCGACTTATGTCTATAGTGGCGAGTGTTACAGAGCTCAAAGAGGTCAAAAAATGGATAGGAAATGAACCTTTGATAAAGCAGTACCTTCTGATCGAATTCACAACGAGCAGAAATTTTGACTACGCTGGAACAATGGCTCATATAATAAGGAATATATTACCAGTCCTTAGCGACGACGAGCTACGGGAAATTGTCGGTTCTATCGAGCAGAATGATCAGATACTTAATTCGTTCAAAGCTAGAGCATATTTATGGTCAATCATCGACGCAAGCAAGTATATCGTGTCTATTGAAAGATATAAAGATCTAATGAAGTTGCTAACTGGTTAGCTTGATGACAAAAGTGGTTTTTCCTAGCTCAACTAGGAATTTATTGTGTCTTCCACTAATTAGAGTTATCGGAAGCCATCATGAACATTATTCCCCCAATTCACGATCTGGAAGAATGCGACCCTTAACTGTCTCTGAGATATCCCGTCTTTCAACTAAAAATAGGCCTGAAAATTTTGCAGAAATCCTCGTATTACGTCTCTAGCGAAATCTAATTCAGTGTTCCTTCCTTGACTTAGATCTAATCCTATATGCATGAAAATTCCGAAACCATATCTTACGAATGCAACCGGATATACTTCTTGGCCTCCTCTTTGGGCACGAACCACGGCAATAGCAGTTGGGCTTACAGCGGGATCTATCGGTCGAAATGCATGGAGTGTGTTCCCCGCGTGAATACAATTCCAGAAGTGCCTATCTGGAGGATTCTGATAAATTTGCACAGGAATTGGGCCTACGAGATTGGAAGAAGGGTCATCCATAGCGACCATAACATCATAGTCCCTTTGAATAAGATTGTTGACGAGCAATGTCGTGCTTAGAAGTTGGACTTGAGGTTTCCCATGCATCATGACTAGCCGAAGAGCAATGGGATAGTTGGGAACAACAGTGCTCACATTAATTTGTCTTCCTGTTATAACATCATGATAATACGTGAAAGGCATTCCGCCACAGGATACAAAAGCTCCACCAGAAAAGATGTAATCTCTCATCAGTTCATATCCTGGAAGAATATTGGAAGCCGAAGGTTTCTCGGGATAAGATTCTCCGAATGGGTTTATGACGCAAGATAGAGAATTGTCCAATTCTGATATAGCCCTTAATCTAGGTCTAATGTTTGGTATTCCTGAAAGATAATGTCGCCAGATTGCAGGACCACAAACGTCAGCGTAAGGCGCATTGCTACATCTTATCTCACTCCGAGAACGGGAAAAAGCACCATTCAGTATTCCCATCAACATTTCGGGTTGTTGCAGCGTTATCCTTCGGTGAATTATTGCCAACTCGTTAGCAATAGTAAAGGAGTAACGAACCGCTCGTTCTGCAGTCGTTCGATTATAAAGCCTGGAAGGCGGCAAACCAGTCTGTTCATCCCCGTATCGTGGTTGAACCCTCTGTCGTGGATTTCTCTGCCAACCTGGATTATTTCTCCGATATATCGACCGAACTTGACTCACAATGCTTGACCGACCGTAATTTTGAAGAAATGAAGAAACAATGGCGAAATCCTGAAGATTGGGCAAGTGTCTGGGTGGATATTTTCCATTCTGTAGGAAATGGATAGCTTTCCAAAAGAATTCCAGAACTTCATACATGTTCCATAGGCATTCTGGATACCTGCAGTAGGCGAGATCGATCATGCCCATTCGATAGCTAGCGATACACTTTCTGTAAAGGTGAAGGTATTGAGGGTTTCGAGATCGTCTAAGAACGTGAGACATAACAGTATCTTCCCGAATAGATGCCTCCTTTCTCAGGTAAAAATCTTCTGATAAGCACAGTTACTAAAGAAAAATCAACAGCATTGAACGGTTTCTTTACCTAGGAGCTTATTAAATACTTGTTGTGGTTAAGTTCTTTTACCAATGTCCAGCCGTTTTCTATGTGGCTCAAGAGTTCTTT